>Ga0315549_1004738_pt1 | contig 11336 bp, 12 predicted proteins | sample SalMarSW160200MG_FD_203101 | JGI IMG/M metagenome (GOLD analysis project Ga0315549, IMG submission 203101) | Salt marsh sediment microbial communities from the Plum Island Ecosystem LTER, Massachusetts, United States - Salt Marsh Sediment SW1601-200 ... | reverse complement strand
GCTTTAGCGGGTGCGCCTGTCCAAAATTCAAAACAAATATTATCTGAAAAGCCTTGCTAAAAAAACGTGCACGCGATTCATCCCCTACCTAAAGGTTGGGGATTTCTCGCTGAGATGAGATTAAAATCGCAGAGATATATGTCAATAATGAATATTTGGAAAGTTTAAAAAGTATGTTCTTATGTTTTGATTTGTTTTTATGCTTAAAATTCCAGACTATACCTATTGACGATAAAATTATGGCAATAATGCCAAACGAGGGTAGACTCATCGGGATTACTTTTCGCCAAAAGTTCCTTCTGAAAGCCAGAGTTGTTATGTTTCCTTCCCCGGCAAATTTCAATGACCACTCCTCATCTCCCCCTATAGATGTTTCATTTTTACAAGTAATATTTTTCCAAGTACCGTTTTCTTTAGCAAATATTGTGATATTGCCCATGTAAACATCATAAGGATAGACAAATGGATTGCCCGTTACAGGCAAATTAAGGGAAACGGAGGACATGTTGTTCCTGCACTCAAAAAATTTTTCTGAATTTTCATATTTTATTTTAATTTCCGAAAAGTTTTTTTCAAATTCTAAGGAGAAATCTACTCTAAAAGTAATTTCCCCTCTTTCATAATTTTCTAATGAAATATTTTTGACGAGATAAGGAGCGAAATAGTCTACTGTCACTTCCATACCAAAGAAAGCAACATCCTGAAATGATGTACATTTCCAATGATGGATTACAACATCACCTTCCTGTTTAACACTTACAATTGATTTTCCATTTATGAAATTATTTTTAGGATATGTCTTATACTTTTCAGGGTACCCCATACAGATTATTTCATTCCTATTCCTATAGAGAGCCACTTGCCCAGTAAAAGTATTATTGCCCACTTTAGTGAGTTCTACTGAATCTATCTTTATAAAATTGCCAAGGAGATTATGCTTAGCTGGATTTCCTTTATAAATGTAGATGCCAATATTAGATGGTGGGCCATCTATGGCAACATAATTGTATGTTCCCGTATCCGAAGCTCTATCATCAAGAACGGTTATTTGGAGCTCAATATGCTCCTTCTCATTAGTAGCCGTTTCTGCAAATCCATAAATTACAATTCCCATAAATCCAATAAGGAATAAAACAACTACAATTGATTTTAATAACTCGTTCCCATCGGTACTTGACATTTTACCTAAACATATTAAAAACTACTTATAAGCATTATGCAACACACATATTACAGTAATACAGAGAGATAATACTACTAAGAAGAGGATGGTGGTAATACCGAAAAATTCAATTTCCATACCTCACCAAACATTTATAAAAATTTATTACCATCCCGGATTGATGCTAAAAGTACACAATACGCTGGGCAGAAAAAAGGAGGAATTTGTTCCGGTAGAAGAAGGAAAAGTCAAGATGTACGTATGCGGCATGACTGTCTACAGCGATGCACATATAGGGCATGCCCGCACCTATGTCGCCTTTGACATAATAAGAAGATACCTTCAACACAAAGGATATGAAGTAACGTATGTGCAGAATATAACCGACGTGGATGACAAGATAATAAGGATGGCAAACGAGAAAGGCATAGACCCGCTAAGATACTCTGCCATGTACACGGAAAGGTGCCTCTCGGACATGGAGAAACTGGGCGTGGGAAACGCCGATGTGTACCCGAAAGCATCACAACACATAGGGGATATTATAGCATTGGTGGAAAAAATAATAGAAAACGGATACGGATATGTGGCAGACGGCGATGTTTATTTTTCCGTGGAGAAATTCAATGACTACGGCAAGCTTTCGGGCCAGAAAACAGAGGAAATGAAGGTCGGCGCCCGTATCGAGCCAGGCGAGAAAAAGCATAGCCCGCTTGATTTTGCCCTCTGGAAAAAGGCAAAGCCCGGCGAGCCTTACTGGGATTCACCGTGGGGGAATGGAAGGCCGGGATGGCATATTGAATGTTCCACAATGAGCAGCAAATATCTGGGTCTGCCATTCGATATACACGGAGGAGGACATGATCTGATATTCCCGCACCACGAGAACGAGATTGCTCAAACCGAGGCCGCTACAGGGAAAACATTTGCAAATTACTGGCTCCATTCCGGCATGCTCAAGGTGAACGGGGAAAAGATGAGTAAATCACTGGGCAATATGATTAATATAAGTGATGCACTTAAACGGTGGGATTCCGGGCTATTGCGATTCTTCTTTATATCATACCATTATCGAAGCCCTGCAGATTTTACCACGGAAAACATGGATATGGCACATAAAGGACTTGAAAGAATAAAAAGGCTGAAAGAAGAGCTGGAGAATGCCGCGGGAAACAATGACAGAGAAGTTAATAGGAAATCACTGAACGAAAGGGAAAAAGAATACCATAATTCAATTCTGAACTTCAAGAAAAAATTCGAGGATGTCATGGATGACGATTTCAACACGCCCGAGGCAATTGCCTTGCTATTTGAATTCACGAAATTCAGCAATAAATACCTCATGGAATGCAAGCCTAACAAAGAATTGTGTAGGTATGCCCTTGATACGCTTCTGGAACTCGGCGGTGTGCTGACATTATTCCAGGCGGAGTCTACAAACATGAAAAATGCCATCGAACCCCTTGTGATACTCATCAAAAAATACGGGGGAACTGCAACAGGAAAAAATCTGGACGAACTCATGGAAAATATAATGGATATAAGGCAGAATGCAAGGAAGGAAAGGGACTGGAAAAAAGCCGATGGTATAAGGGACGGGCTGGCGGAGCTGGGCTTCGAGATACAGGATGAAGGCGATGAAACAAAGTGGAGAATGAAATAGCCGATGTTTTACCAGAATAACCATCACTCGTCCACAATACAATGACTCTGCAACTCAGATTTGCAACACCTCCAATGAGGAATGCTATCGTGCAAAGATTGTTAAATGCAACGGCGCCCTATGCCAGGAAATCAATTTCCTCAAATTTACCAGTTTTTCTGTTCTTCCTCGCATTATCCCAAGTAAAGTATTTTCCATTCATGGCAATATAAATCCCGGGATGTAAAACCTGAGTGAATGCCAGTGCACACCCCAAATTAAACAAACCGTCGGAACTACCAAACTTAAAAGGTATCATTGCACCAGTTAGCACAACTGTTTTATTTTTTATTGATTTTGCCAAATATTTTGCCGTTTCCACTATTGTATCGGTTCCATGTGTGATAACAATCTCGTCCTCGTCTGCCTTTATACAACTTTCCAATATAATTTCCCTATCAGAATCAGCCATATACAGGCTGTCAACCATCATCAGAGTCTCTATTTTAAGGTCAAGCTCACATCTTCCCAATTTTAAAAGGTCGGGCAAATGAGTATTCTTAAAAAATAATTCACCTGTTAGCTCATTATATTCCTTATCAAAGGTTCCGCCCGTTACTAAGATTCTGATTGTCATGGCCATCCTGTACTAATCCCCATCAAATTGAGTTCTCTGAAAAAATGCTCATCAGTTTTCACCGCAAAGATGGTTTTATACATATTCTCCGGGGTCAATAAAGGGTTGCAATACTGTAACAAAATTTTCTCCGATTTGCCATAACCGCCTGCGCCAAGACTCATCATATCTGCTTTCTTATCTGTCATTGTATTCACCTTCTTTTCATTATGGCTATCAGATATAAATGCCTTTTCTCTATCCCTAACCAAATGTTGACCCGATTAAAACGCCGACATAGTTTGTTACGATTATGACCGCCAGCGAGATGAACAGATGCTCCATTACCACCTTCCAGGGTTTTACTCTTTGTTCCCTGGCAATGTAGAAGCTGAAGATGCCGAGCAGGGATAAACCCCACACCACGCTCACGGCAATGGCAACCTCAAGATCCAACATCAGAACAGGAATGATAAACGTCATCGCAAAAATAAATTTGGATAGAAAAGTTGAGAGAGTTGATTCCCATATCTCTTTTGATGAATGTTTATTTTCCGATTCCTCCGATACATGAATGCCCAGTGAATCCGAAAGCGAATCGGCTATCGCTATCGTCAGTATGCCCCCGATGACTGCAATCCTTGAATGAGTACTTGAATTCAGCCCCACCATAAGCCCCAGCGTGGTGATTATGCCCGATGTCAGACCAAAGCTGAATCCTGTTTTTAGAGAATGACGCATAATGCTCTTAACGCATTTGTTTAAATAAATTTTTGGAAAGCCAGTACTTCCGAATGTAAGATTTTATTTGCCATTCGTGTGAGGATATGCCAGTCGCCATAATGAGAAAGGGGTTTACTGGGTGTGCCTAAAACGCACGTTTTTTGCTCTTTTTTTGTTACTTTCCGAAGTACTGTAATTACCCATAGTCCACGATTATATATAACGTCAGGGATAAATGAAGTTTTCGGTTAGGAAAATTTGGATGAAACAAAGTGAAGTTTTTTATCCGCTGTTGTATGAGTGCGATAGCACCGAAGCAAAGCGTAGAGTTCACGGAGCTCCGCCGAAATTTTTGTATATATCAAGCATTATTAAAAAAATGAGATTATTCTCCGGACTATACCAGCAATTAAAAAACCGTAAATTATTGAAGATACTGTTAAAGCTGCTGCTTTTTTAATTCCAAATTCTTTAATAAGTATTCCTAAAGCAATTATGCATGGAATCCCAATGGTGGCTGCTATGCCAAATGTATATATTTGAATTGGTGTTAGCACTAAGGATATTTTACTGCCAAGGACTGATATAAGCATCGCTCCGGTTAAATCCTTCTGCAAGAAACCAAAAACCAAGGGGATAATAGTTGCGGGAGGCAATCCTAACCAAGTAGTGATTGGTGAAAGAGGTTTTATTATAATACTGGTAAGGCCCGCCATATTCAGAATACCATAAGCTATTCCTCCAAGTGCCAATAAGGGTATAACTATATATACAAAGTCTTTCATTCTTATCCAGCTTTTAGCAAGAACGTTTTCAACCAGGGGCTTTCTGTAAGGAGGCAGTTCTAAAAGCAATGGCTCACTCTTTACATTAAACATTTTTTTTATTCCAAAAGCCCAGATTAAACCTGCGACTAGTAAAGTAGCAAAAACAGAAAGAGCGATTATTATTCCCCCGTAAAACCCAACTATTCCCATTATTATGGCAATTCTTGAAGAACAAGGCACAAAAGCAAGTAGTGAAGCAGTATGAAATTGTTCTTTTTTAGACGACAAGACTCGAGTAGCTCTACATGCAGGCGCAGTACAACCTAACCCTAATGCTAAGGGAATAAATGCTTTTGCAGGCAGACTTAATTCTTTCAAAAACCTTTCTGCATTAACGATAAACCTAGAGAGAAGTCCGGTATCTTCTAGTAATCCTAAAATCAAGTAAAACAAGAATATATAAGGTAAGGCAATAGAAACGCCTGTTACCAGTCCGGTTAAACCCTGAACTAATACCGTAGCAATAATGGAATGTTCCACTGCGCCAAAAGAGGATAAAAAGCTCTCAGAGGAACTCATAAGAACCCCTTGTATCAAGTTGCCAAGATATAAGAGTATTCCGAAGATGGCAAGAAAGAATAAACCAGTAGTAAGCAGACCCCAGGTTTTATGCAAAAGAACTCGGTCGATCTTCTCTCCAATTTTTTCTTTCCCAATTTTTTCTTTCCTTAAATGAGTTATCTGAGTAACTTTTTCTGCAATAAACGCAGCCGTGCCATATCGGGTTATAGATATATCCTCTGCAACTTTTGGATGTTCTTTTAGGTTTTCTTTAGCATCTTCAATCACTCTCTCGTCCTTCAAATATTTATAAAAATCTTCATCTCTCTCTAAAACCCTTAGTGCTATAAACCTCTTTGGTATAGAAGTTTCTTTTATCTGTGATGATATTTTATTTATCGCCTTTTCTATGTGATCATCATATTCAACAGTGAAAGCCCTCTTTGGTATTTTTTCAATTTTTAAAACTGCGTCTACAAGTTTATCTATTCCTGTCTTGGTTAGGGGATTTATAGAAATAACTGGAATACCAAGTAATTTTTCTAATTTTTCGCAATTAATTTCTATTCCCTTCTTTTTAGCATCTTCTACAAAATTTAAAGCTAAAATAGTAGGCACCCGAGCCTCTAATATTTGCAAGGCCATATAAAGACTCCTCTCAAAAGAGGTTGCGTCAGCAATTGTTATTGCTCCCTCTATCTCTTCTTCAAACAAAGCCTTTTCAGTAACTTTTTCTTCTTCACTTCTATCAGAAATAGAGTATATCCCAGGGGTATCTACAAACTCAATTTCCGTATTATCAATTTTCTTTTTGGCTTTAGTTACCTCAACAGTAGTTCCAGGATAATTGGATACTGTAACCCTTGGACCAACTAATACATTAAGCAACGAAGATTTTCCTACGTTTGGCTGGCCGATTAAAAGTATTTTAAATTTTTTCATATTCTAACACTTTAATTTCTTTTGCTATATCTTTGTCCAGGGCAAATTTTTTGTTTTTTATTTCAATAATGATGCCATTTGGAATTTTATTAGTTATCCTTATTCTTTCTCCTGGATATACCCCCATACTGATCGCCCTCTCAAATAATCCAATGTCAAGATTAATATCCGCAATCAAGCCTTCTTCTTGTTTAAATTCTGTTAAAGGAAGACCTTTCTTTTTGAAAGTAGATAGTTTTTTGATAGTATCAATAGCTTCTGTAGAAATATAATGCTCTAAAATATTAGTTGTCTTGATTGCCTCTTCTTCACTTCTTCTTTCCTTAAAATACTTTTCGAGAATAGAATGCTTTTTGATAACAACATTTGCTCTTACTTGTCCTTCTTTTGTCAGTTGTACATACTCTTTCCTAGGTCTTTTTTCTGAAGAAATCTTAAGCAAACCCTCTTCTTCAAGTTCCTTTATTGCTTTAGACACAAAAGAATGAGAAACAGTAACTTCTAGTTTCATAAATTTTAGTGGAGTCCTTTTGTTCTTCCTGCCTACTACTTCCAATATATCTTCTTTTACTATTTTTAAGATATCAGATTCCTTGGCCATATTGTCAGCATGATTATCGTTGGTTATTAATGTTTCTTTTAAAACAGGGCGAAGTGAATTTCGTCTAACTTCGGTATATCTGACATTAATGTCACATATCCTTCCTTTTCGTAATTATATCCGAGGGAAGTGCTACATATACTTCTCTTTAAATGTTCCTCTTTTGTTGTCTCCATTTTCGCCCATTCTTGCTCCTATTTATTTTCCTTCTTTTGCCATATGCACAACATGCTGCGGGAACGGTACCTCAATGCCTTCCTTCTCAAGCGCAACCTTGATTTTCCATAGCATTTCAGTATAGACGCCGTACCAGTGACTGGAGGGGGCCCACACTTTTACAGTCAGATTAACGCTGCTGTCTCCGAGTTCTTCAACAAAAATCGACGGGGACGGCTCCTTCAATACCAGTGGATGTTCGTCAAGCAACTTTTCAATTATCTCGACCGCCTTTTCTGCATCATCACTGTAGCTTATCCCTACCGTGTAGCTAAACCTTCTCGCCTCGTGGGCAACATAATTCTGTATGTTGGAACTGAAAACCTTGTCGTTCGGCAAACGCACATAAACGCCGTCATACGTTCTCACAGTAGTGGATAAAATCCTTACATCTTCCACAACCCCGCTCACATCCCCTATGTTGACCCCGTCCCCTACATTCATGGGCTTTTCTATTATCAGAAATATACCGCTTATCAGATTGGAAACTACAGTCTGGCTCGCAAATCCTATGACTATGCCAATTATGCCGCCGGCCACGAGCAGCCCGCTCAGGGAAAATCCGACGTAGGGCAGAGCCACCATGAATCCGATGAAAACTATGATGTAGTACGACATCTTCTCAAGTACAACAAGTGTTGTGATGGGTATTTTTTCCCTGAGTATCCTGTGCAGATTTAGCCTGACCACCTTTCCCAGTATCACGGAAATCAGAAGGATGAGGGCGAAGGTAAAGATGTTAATTACCGTTATGCCTCCAACCTTTGATTGAAGGATGCTATCCAATGAGCTCCACATCATTTAAACCTCCATTCCATTACAAACTTCTTCTCCAATTTTTTTATTCCCTTCGCAAGGTATATATCTAATGATTCCTGCATGTTTCTGGGTTTTCTTGAATTGAAAGTGGTTTCCCCCATCGCCTTTTTCAGAATTTTTAGATATGCATGCATATAGGCGTAGTCGTCATAAAAAATCTTCATATCAAATGCCCTGAATACTATTTTTTTCATCTCTGTCCATTCGCAGTAATTGTTGGTCATATCCACCTTTATTATGCCCTCATATAGCCTGTCCACCTCCGGCTTTTCAGTGTATATCTCGCTTTTCCACCACTTGCATATCACACCATGCTCAGGCGGACCGTACAGCGTGTATTTGGGTTTTGTTTTCGTGAATATATCTATCTGCTCCACATCTTTTTTATCAACGAGAAAAACACCCACTTCTACAGGAAATTTTGCATAAAAAGTGTCTTTGGTATCTGGCTCGATAACAAATGGCTTGTCGAACTCTATCAAGAGATGTTCCGATATTGTCATGTCCGGAATATTGACCGGCTCGACCGGACAGACAACAAGGTTACCGCCATCTGCATATATGATTTTCTCGACTTCCTCGCCGCTCGCCTTCCTGTAATACTTTCTCCTTTTTCCCCTGCCCTCCATCGTGATTTCGATGTCCTGCTCCTTCAACTTTTCATTCAAGTCGTACTTTCCAAACACCAGTAAAGATACGCCTTGTTGTATAAAATATTGACGAAAAATTGAGAGCGAAATGGTTAAATGTATTGTTCCCATCCAAAAAGCAGTGAAAGACATGAATAATTACAAGGAATCGAATGAAAGTTTTAAGTGGAACATCCCCGAGTATTACACAATAGCAAACGCCATTGACAAACATGCAAAGGACAGGGGGAAAATTGCCATATACTGGGAAAGCGAAGATGACGATGAAAAGATAATACCTTACTGGAAACTGAGGGATGATGCCAACAGATTTGCAAATGTACTTAAGAGTCTCGGCTTGAAAAAAGGGGACAGAATTATGGTGACTCTCCCAAGACTTCCGGAAGTTTTTTCGGCTCAAATCGGTGCCTTCAAACTGGGGGCCATAATCGTTCCGTGCCCCGAGATGTTAAGGGAGAAAGATGTGGAGTACAGGGCAAACAACTGCGGGGCGGAAACAATAGTTGCATCCCCTGCCGCAGCAGAATATATCGACACCATAAAAGATAAAACAACTCTTAAGAATTTTATAATGGTCGGAGGGAAAAAAGAAGGATGGCTTTCATATGCAGATGAAACAAAAAACGCATCGAGAAATTTCGATAAAGTGGATGTGAAGGCGACGGATATCATGACAATAAATTATACATCGGGAACAACGGGCGACCCGAAGGGGGTGCTGCACGATCACAAGTGGATGTACTGCTTCAATAAAACGAATACCGTCTACTGGTGGGATGCTAAACCGGACGAACTTCTCTGGTCAACCACTTCCCCGGGATGGGCAAAATGGTTCTGGAGTCCTCTCGGCGTGATGCTCACAATAGGCGCATCCCAGATAATTTACAAGGGCCGTTTCAACCCCCAAAAATTCCTCAGGTTGATGGAGAAATACCGGGTTAACAAACTATGCTCAACTCCCACGGAATATAGAATATGGGCACAGGAAGACTTGGAGGCATACGACCTCAGCGACATGAATAAATTTCTAAGTGCGGGAGAAGCTCTGAACAGGGAAGTCATAGATCGCTTCAAGAAGGCATACGGGCTGGGGATATACGACGGATACGGACAGACTGAAACATCGGGACTCGTCTGCAATTACCACGGCATAGAGATGAGATACGGCTCCATGGGAAAGCCGATGCCAGGCTCCGGTGTAAAGATTGTTGACGAAGATGGCAACGTTCTTCCGCCGGGAAAGGTGGGGCAGATTGCCGTACCCATATCTCACCCGGGTCTCATGGTCGGCTACTGGGGAGGAAAGACACTGGAAGAGATAGCGGTCAACGGCTGGTATTTGACCGGTGACCTTGCAAATATGGATGAGGACGGCTACTTCTGGTTCGAGGGAAGGGCTGACGATGTGATAAAGGCATCGGGCTACCGCATTGGCCCCTTCGAAGTGGAGGACGCACTGGTTAAGCACCCGGCAGTGATGGAGGCGGCGGTCGTGGCATCTCCCGACAAAATAAGAGGAAATATAGTGAAGGCGTTTGTTATTCTTGCAAAGGGGTACGAACCGAGCGATGAGATGATGAAGGAACTCCAGACATTTGTGAAAAAAGAGACAGCCCCTTACAAATACCCGAGAGAGATAGAATTCCTAGATGAACTGCCAAAAACAATAAGCGGTAAAATCAGAAGGATCGAATTGAGGGCAAGGGAAAGGGAAAAGAAAGAGATGTAAGATCTTTTTATCGTCTCATTAGTCTTTCAAAACAAACCTCGACAGTTATATCAATTTAATATTTTCCTGATAACCAACGGCGATGGTTCTTCTTCCGGAATAATGTCATGCATCTGCGTTTAAATCTGCAGTTGATAAGAATTGCAAAAGAAGGCAAGAGCGATCTGATTTACTTGGAATATACTGCAATAAAATCACGGAACGATTGCCAGTATGGGCATTACCATTCCCCATGTCAATTTACCCATTTTTATCACCACACCGATATTGGATACACGTTTCAAATATATTGAATCATATACTGCCGTTCGGAAAGAATTTAAATATACTGCCAATTCCAATAAATACGATATGGTGTTAAAAATGGATAGCTGGCTTATATTTGCAATACTTGCCTTATTGATATGGGGATTCTGGGGATTTTTTCCAAAACTAGCCACCAATTACATCAACCCCAAGAGTGTTTTGGTCTATGAAGTCATTGGTGCAATTATTGTTGGCATCATTGTCCTATCCTTTATAAAATTTAAACCCGAATTTCATGCAAAAGGAATAACCTTTGCAATTCTAACCGGAATAGCCGGAACATTGGGTGCGTTATTTTTCATCCTTGCGGTCAGCAGGGGAAAAACATCTGTCGTTGTTACCACAACCGCCCTATATCCCCTGATCACAATAATCCTGGCATTTCTGATACTGAAAGAACCGATTACCCTGAAACAAGGAATTGGAATGATTTTTGCGTTGATGGCGATGATTTTATGAAATTAGGCTGGGAATGCTGCGTGGTCTGTAGCGAAGCGTAAGACCCGCAGATGAGAGGCCGTTTCTTAACCCATCAACTATTGTATTTCTGTCGTGCGCGGCAGACCATAAGGTCTGCCCCTAAACGGCACGACAGGAGTCTA
>Ga0315549_1004736_pt1 | contig 11337 bp, 14 predicted proteins | sample SalMarSW160200MG_FD_203101 | JGI IMG/M metagenome (GOLD analysis project Ga0315549, IMG submission 203101) | Salt marsh sediment microbial communities from the Plum Island Ecosystem LTER, Massachusetts, United States - Salt Marsh Sediment SW1601-200 ... | reverse complement strand
CACACAAAAACATTCTCTATGGTTTTTTGTGTACCATTGAACCTTGTCTGTGTTTCATTTCCATTACAAAATATACAAGCCATGATTTCCTTTCTTGGCCGGGAACCAGGCTTGACACCCGGCCCCCGGTCAATTATCTTGTCATAAGCAGTTAGGCTTCGGCCTGATCGTCAAGCCCCTGGTCGGTTCCCTGGTCGGCGTCGGCAAGGGCTTCTTTTACCTTTTCCAATACCTGCTCTGCATCCCCCCTGATTTGTTCAATCGCTTCCCGAAAAGAATCTCCGTGCATGGCTTTTTGCTGTATAACTTCAATTATCAGCAGTTTCATAATAACCAGAGGTAAAACTGCGGGAGGGATCTCCTGGACGGTATGCTCATTCGCCCTGCAAAACACATCATTTAAAAATGGGTATCTTTGTAAAGCCCGTGGGGATAAAAAACTCCGCATATCCTTATCCGGAGATGCAGATTCAGGGGCTTCTCTTGCCGCTTCATATTTGGCTGATATTTCATCATCAACATACTCTAGTTTTTTAACTATCTCTTCAATTATCTCCCCTAATCCGTTGCTCAAATCTTTATAACAGGCATCCGGCCAGCTATCTTCATCACCGAATACCCCGTTGTAGCATTGCTCCCTGATAAGACTTAGTTTGTTAATTTGTGGTCCCAAGTTTTGGTCTGCAAGGTTAGACACGTCACACAGCACACTTAATGCTGACCCTTCCTCTATGATATTTCTTTCTTCATCATTCATAACGTCCCCCTATTCCCCGGCCCCTGCTATTCTAAGAGCATTAATAAGGGATAAACCCCGTGTATGCTTACAAAGAATAATGGCCTGGTCTAGTGTGTCCATCTGCTCTTTAGTCAAGGAATCCACAAACTCCCGTATCCTGACCTTACCCCCGGCCTTATGCTGTTTCATGCTCACACCCCTTTCTGGCCCCTGGGCCAAATAAAAAAAGCGGACAAAATTAAGATTTACTCTCCAGGCATAAGCTCCCGGCCCTGCAAGTCACCCCGCAAGGTATCTTAACTTCGTCCGCTAATTTTCGGTTTCTTATTTTCATTCGCTTATGAATTAGAGGTTAATATATCAAGATATAAATATATATTAACCTCAAGATTTCAAGGTTGTCAAATGTTTTTTATTGATTTTTTGATATCTTGATATTATTAGGGGGTTATGGAAAAAAAGATGTTCTCAACTCTCATTAATAATGACCTCTTGAAAGAATTTAAGAAGCTCGCTGTTGACCTTGAACGGCCTATCAATGATATTCTTGAAGAAGCTATGAAAGACCTTTTAAAAAAGTATGAAAAGAAGTCTAAGAAATAACCCTTAATAGAGGTTGCTATGGACTGAATAAAGACCCCATTTCTCATAAAGAGGTGGGGTTTTGTGTTTTTAACGTCCAATCAATAAAAGAAATTTATGAACATTATGGGAAATAGGAATGAATAAAAAACAAATAATAAAAGCCTTTTTAATTGGTTTAATAATAACGGCCATTAACACAATTACTGGAATTCCTAAATCAGAGGGAGCAAATTGGGAATTTTTTGCATACCATTCTGTTGATGAAGTAACAAAGTATTACGATAAAGAAAGCATTGTAAATCCTTCTGGAGATATCATCAGAGTCTGGGTTAAGGGAGAATATGAAAAAGAGGATGAAAAATTTAAAGATTATGATCTAACCTTAATTGAAATAAATTGTAATTTGAGAGAGTATCGCTTCTTGAAACAAATCACATATCTAAAAGAACCATGGTCATCGTCAAAGGATGACCCCAAAAAAAATTATTATGAATCTATTACATCTCCTAGCGAATGGGAAGCCCTTCTTCCAGTTGAAGATTCAATGCTATCTATCTTGTTTAATACTATCTGTCAGAACAAATTGTAGTAACCCCTGTTTTGTAGAAACTCACTCATTAACCCTTTCATTCTTCAGGCTGGTTGTTATCTCACCTATTATAAATTTTCAAAGATCAAAATAACCTGAAATTAAATTCTCTGTGTCCTGGTTCTTATTATCCTTCTTCCGGCTCTATAACCTCGGCGTCAATAACATTAGCTTGCCCAGGCTTATCAAGCCCACGCCTAGCTAGTTCGATCATGATCTCACCTAGGGCACGGGTAACATCATCCCGGCTCTCACCTTGGATCTCATGAACCTCGGTATAAGCACCATCCAGCTTCCAACTCTGATCTAACGCCTTTAGGGAGATATTAGGGTCTTTTGCATACACATGCTTCTTTAGGACTTGAACCCGGCTCCTCTTTGTCAATCCTTCTTCATGCATCAATTCACTTACAGCTTTTTGAATATCATCTCTTCCCATTAACTGGCTACCCATAACCTTTGCACTTTCCATTGATCCACACTCAAAGGAACCCAAAGCGGCCTGTGTCTGATTTTTCCCTTCAACCCTTGCAAGCACAAACCTCTGTTCTTTATCCGTAAGGCTCTTAAAACTTTCCGGTATATTCAACATAGCTTCTAATCTCTGCTTCCTCTTGGTTATAGCAGCCGGTGAACAGTTAAAGTATTCAGCTATCTCTAACTGTGTCATTTTGCCTTCCTGAAGTAACTCGATAAGTTTGTCATCATTTATCTTGCTTCGTCCTATACTCATAATATTAAATTCCCCCTAACCTTCCCTGTTTTCAAATAGGTTAATTTCACCCTGGAGCATAAATGGTCTCCAAATTTGCCATATCATATATTGTATATTCATCAGTATTGGCCCTTTAAAACTGACACATCATGTCACACACCATTGTTATGATATTGATATAGCTGGACATTTTATACTGCGTTCTGATAGATAATCAGGTGCTCTTATAATGCCTCTCAATGAAATGTAGTACGTCATTCTTTTTAAACCTAACCATAGTCTTTGCCCTTCCATCCTTATCGCCAAGGCAGTCCCACCTGACACAAGCAAGCCGCCCCCTGTCAGCAAGCTTATACACAAAGGGAAGGCTACAGTGTAAAAGGCTTCTCACTTCCCTGGCATCAAGTAATGGTTCCGTGGTCTGGTCTGTCATTTAATTAAAACTTCCTTTATTCCTTATTCGCTATTCCCAACCCCTGAAAGGCCCTACCCCCCCTCTCCCGGCTCTATATACTATGTTACTAGCCTGTATGTTTACGGGGTATTTTTTGAAGTGGTTAATTCCCCTATAGAGGCAAGCAAATTCTTGATTAACTGGGGTCGTTAACGACTCCGATTTCTCATTACAACCTTATCAATATGGCGATCAGTAAAGACAGTTTGAGGATCTCTATTAGTGTAAATGAACCCTTCCTCTTTTCGATATTCTTTGAGTTAAATTTCTTTTCAAGATATTTATGGATATCATACAGGGATTGGCCCCAATCAAAGCATTTATGTCCCTTGTTATATCCCAATAGGTTATGTGCAATAGAGAGGATGTTTTCCAAAACCTTTTTATCTTCACGCTCTATCGTCTGTTTGTTTGAAGTGTTCTCTTTCATCATGCCGTCCTTTTCCATTTTTTAATATACCCACCACTTACCCGCCTATGGCTTGGTATAGGCTCACCTTACAAAGCGTCAGGAGTGAATACTGCATTTAAAAGCACCCTAACGATTCAATACTCTTATTTTTATTTAATTCAAAGTTTGCCTTTTTAATTCTTTTTTAATTAAAGCATTAAGTATTAGTGTTTCTATCTTCTGTATCAAAGTGTATCGTTTGTGAGGAGACCCCATTTTTGGGGTTATTCCCCTTTTTGCCAATTGGCGAATTAGTCGGTATTGTCATTTCTGACAATGTTTTTTTTCGTTATTCTCGTAATACCGTTATGAACCTTTAGGGGTGTCAAATATTTATTACAATGTCCCGGTTTTGTTTTTTTGTCCCCTCTTAATGTACTGCTGTATAAGTATACTCACTGATGTATATATAGAGTGTATCGTTACCCACAATACGCTTTTTTTGTCAAAATAACTCTAAGCTATTGATTTAAATATTTTTATCCTGTTTTTATAATTTTCAGGAGTGTATTGTTTTAGTATCGAGTGTATTGTCACTGTATCGAGTGTATCGAGTGTATCGAGTGTATCGACTGTATTGAGTGTATTGTCATATATGTTTTGATTTCCAGCCCGCTTTATCATAACTAAATTGGCAGCCCCTTTTGAGTTCATAATTTAATGTCATATCATTAGGATTATAGATTCCTTCCCCTGGTTCCTTACCCTTCCGAATTTCCATTGTCTGTTTTTCCCCGGCTTGGTACAATGTAACCGCAAGCGTAGGTGTTATAGTCCAGAATGATCCCCCGATTGCGTGTTTATCTCTTGGTTCTTTCTTCTGGTGAGTAACAACACATAATGCACCATTTAATGCCCTGTGGATTTCGTCTTGATATTTCCCCACAAGATAGAAATTATCCAGGTTTGGAAAATGGTCTATGATATTCAGTACGCCTTCCCCTGGTTCAATCTTATCCGGTATATAGTCCCCTCGTTCAATTTGGTAGGTGTTTAGGTTCGGGTGATTTAAGTCAATATCAAAATCAAGCAACCGCCTTTTCATCCTGGCCTTATATTCTGTTATGAATAGATGTATTACAAAGTCATTAAGATTCTGTTTTACGGTTTCTATGGCAATAGCTGTTTTATTGTGATTCTTGAATCCGGCAAAACAAACCATATCCCCGTGTCTAATTGTTACAATCCTGTGAAGGTTGCCTGGGAGTTTTAATCCGCTTGGTTTGGCTTCAATCGAATCCCATGAAATTTTGTCTTTCTTTTTATCTATTACACGATAGACCCCCAATCCTTGCCCGTGTTTTTGCACTAACCCTTGGCCCACCATTCGCCTGACACAATTCCGAGCTAGTGCGTGTTGATTATTGTCAAATCCAAGTTCCCTTTTTAAATCGCTTAGCTTAAAAATTCCCCCGTCAGATTCATCAAGAAGATATTCACGTACACGTGCTGATACACCCGCATCAATTTCTTTGGTATTCTCTTGCTGTGGTATATGGGTTTTTAATTCGGTTATCATGGTTGATAGACGTTCAATCGCTTCGTCTTTATTCTTACAGGTAGTCATCCAATCTGAAATGTCACCCTTGTTTGGCAAGTTTGGCAAGTCTAACCATTTAAGGCTTTTTGCTGTGCTATTAAGGGAAGTAGCAACCTGCATCATGTGTTCTTTCCCTTCCGGGTCATTATCGGGGATTAAGACTATATCCTTATCCCTGAGATATTCGTTATATTCATCACGCCATTTCTTAGCACCCATCGGACAGGTAGTTGCGATAAAGCCAAGTGCGGCCAGGTTGTCTGCATCCTTTTCTCCTTCTACTATTAAAACCTCTTTGACATCTAAAATATTAGGCAAGCGATATAGAACCGGATTAACGCCCTTTAAACTCCATATCCAGTTTTTATCCTTTCCCGGCCTTCGTATTCTAAAGTCCTTTGGTTCCATTCTACAAACCTGATAAAGAAGATTTCCCCCCGCATCCATGTAATCATAGGTCTTGATAATATGGCTTTCCCTTTCTTCTTGAAGGATTCTAAAATCATTATTAATGCCTTTAAGGATCGCCTTGAAGTCTGTCCGGGTGTCCATATTCATTTTTCTTGCATAAAAACCGAAAATATCCCCACTTTTCTTGCACCCGTGACAGAACCATTTACCGCTTTCATTGTTGAAATTGAATGACGGTTTTGTATCATCATGGAAGGGACACAAGGCTTGATACTCGTCACCATTTGTAGCCTTGATGTCTAGTAGGTATTTTCTATAAAACCTTTGAAAATCATTTCTGAAATGGGTTAATATTTTTTCTTTCATCCAAGCCCTCATTCTTAATTAAGATTTCTTTATTGTCTTCTGATAAACTGTTAAGCAGAAAGACAGCGCAATCAATTTGCTTATTTAATAACGTAGCGTCCTTATCCCGGCTTCGATCTGTTTCAAATAATTCCTTTAATGTGAGCAAACCGAATATTCCGGTCAGTTTTTTAATTCCCTCTTTTTGGAGTTCAATGCCCTGCTGTTTAAGTTTGATTTTTCGTAATATGATTTTTTTATCATCCATTGATTAATGTTTTTATCCCCCTGTATTAGAATAGTTCGCTTATTTCCATTTCTAAGTAGTCAGCTATTGCTTCTTTGATCTCATAGCTTGGTTCTTCTTTCCCATTAATAATTTTACTGATCCGTGAAGGGTCAATCCTTATGTCTAGGGCCATATCTATCTGTTTAATCCCTTGTTTCCATAAGGCACTTTTTACTTGAAGGTTCGGTAGTCTGCGCATATTATTTCCTAAAAATGTTGAATGTTTTATGTAAAAAAAGAGTGTCCCACTTTGACGTCAGACGTCAATTTTGAATCGTTGCTGTCTATCCCTTATGGGTTTAATTCATCAAAAGTCACATGCTGCCAAAGTTCTTCTATTACGTTTTTACCCTTGCTCCCCGTTCTTGGTTTATCTAGGGTTCGACTGCGTAACTGTTTATCAACAAGCTTTACCCATGCAGGAATAATTCCATACTTCCAATATTTTCTTTTTTGCCGTTCTGTCATTAGCTTCCAAATAGACGAATCTAGCCTTGGAAATTTCACCTTAATAACCTCTTATGGTTTCGGTGTTACTCAAATTGTTTATGTCTCAAAAAAAATCCCTACCTAAAAGACGCTTATTGTCTTATCAGGTAGGGATTTGCACCATGTTTGCTAGTTGCCTAGCTTATCGTCCCTAGTTAATCCTGTTATGCGAAATTAATACGCCGGCAATGGTGATAACCAGCTTAGAATGTATTAATGAGCAATGCTTATTCCAATATTCTTAATCCCATGCTGTGAATTTTATTAATCAAAATCATTGTGGTCTTTTTATTTTTATGGCCTTCCATCTTGTAACAGACCTTCCGTTCCTCTTTTCCCTTTATTCAAAATACTAATCTTTAAATCTGTTTTATGCTTGATGTCGAATATGTAACCAGCCTCTAATATATCAATGAGCTTCAAGGCGGTTTCGGTGTCTCCATCGTTGATTAGATTTTTTAGTTGTGAAAAATAGGATTCAGTAAATTTTACAGTTATCAAACCCTCATTCATTAATGATTTTTCAAATTGTCTTTTTTCCTTTTGGCTTTTAGGGGGATTGTATATATCCCTTTCATCACTCATTCTAAGAAAATTATAGATCAGGATTTCCCAATTAAACCTTTTATCTTCATCTGAAAGGTGCTTTTTTTCTGCTTCGAGAAGATAACAAATAGTTGCATAGATTATATGATGATAGTATTCGGCTTCCATCATGTGTTGCAATTCTTTTCTGGTTGCCTTATCGGTTGTTTTAAATGAATGTTTGAAAATATCTTTTTCGGATGAGAAAACAAGTTTTTTAAGTTCTTCAATATAATCTAGAGCAAATTCTATTTGCACAAGTTCAACCGCTTCTAGCAAGGCCGATTCAATATTCCAATTTGCTACGGTTCCATAAGGGGTATGGTAGGTATCTGCAAAGGGTTTAAGTTTTAGTTGTGGATTAAAACTTTTAAGTAAGGTGAAAATTTCTTTACTGCGGGGTAGGGGTATTAAATCGCCCTTGGGAATCCCTGTCTTAATGGGTTTTTTGGGAATCTCCCACGTTTTTTTGAGTTTATCTTCAAGCCAGTTAAGCATAAAGGGGCACTTCTCTGGACCACCCTTCCACAAATGAAAAGTCATAGCTTCTAGGGTTATAAGATTGCTAATCAATTCTTCATTCGTTAACTTGCTTAAATTCTTATTCTTTACTGTTTTGCTTAAATCCATAGTCTTTCTATTCTCTGTTTACACAAGATACCATAATGATACTTATAACATTAAAATAAAAATTTCATTGTTGTCAAGCTTTTAATTTCAACCCATGTCGCTTTATTTGTAAGCATCGAAAATCATTAAGAAAAAATTTGGCTCTCAGCGTTTCATTTTGGGTAGATTATTTTGATTATATTAATTACACTTGTGACAAAATATAGAAAATTGATAATTTAAGATCGGAAAGGAAAACCCGCTAGGGAAAGATCCTCAGCGGGTTATGATGAAATGTTAGGTTTAGGTTTACTCTAATAATTAAATTCTAATTCAAATCCAAGAACTTTGTGTTATACTTAATTTTAAAAATCGTCTTATTAAAAATACAGTTGATATTGGCGTATTTTTTGCTTATATTCTATAAAGAAATATATTGACAATGCCGATATATCTCTTGTAATAAGTTTCGAAAGAAAGCATTTCATTTTAGCCATGATTGGGCACCATGGCAGAAAAAGCTACCATGGGGAAAGGAGGCACTATGGAAAAGAGTATAACTTTTAATATCTTAGCAAAAAAGGAAGATAACCTGTGGATCGCTCATTGTCTTGAGTTGGATATTGTAGCAACAAGTAAAACATTAAAAGTTCTTAAAAAAGAAATTGTTGATCTTATAATTACTCAAATTAATTATGCTTTTAGTAATAATAATTTAAAGAACCTTTATCATCCAGCCCCAGCAGAAGTATGGAAAGAATTCTATGCTTGCAAAGAATCCGTGGAAAGAAAAATAAAATTGAGATCTGAGTTTGAGGATAATTCATTTGTTCCCCCATGGATTACTGCTAATACGGGCTTTGCTCAAGAGAGAGTTTTTGCCTAAATGTCCGTTCAAAATAAGAGAGCTAATAAAAAGGTTAAAACCTTACGGTATTGAAATACTATCGAAAAAAAGAGGAAAGGGATCTGAGAGGATTTTATTATTACCAAACAAACCAGGCTCTAAGAAAGGATTGCAATACCCCATAAAAGACCATGGCAAAGACACAGAAATATCTATTCCGATAATTAATGCAATATTAAGGAGGTTTAATATTAAAGATTTTTGGGATTAGACATAAAACAAAAAAATAAGCTTATAAAAATTGATTTGTGACAAAGTGTGACAGTAATTGATTTTTTTGTCTATATTCATTCTATTATTTCTACTAACCACTTCTAATAATCTGAAATAGTTAAGGGGTTCCAGATAGTTACCGGAACCCCCTTTTTCGCATTACGAGTGAGGTGCTCTACCAGCTGAGCTACGGTGGCTCAGCAGTCAATAATTTAGACGCTTTCAAATCTCGGTATGGGGAATTGTGATTCATTCATCATATAGCAGTTTCAACACGAACCGTCAATGCATTTCAAAGATCCAGAGCCTTTTTCGCCCGAGTTCCCCTCAATTTCGGGACGACATCACGCCCTCGTATAATGACTATTAACTCATTTATTTGCTCGGTAGGAGGAAGACTTCCGCTACTAGCAATGGGTAATCAATGTGGCAAGAAATTCTGTTGTCTACATCGCTTCTCTGCTGTATAAAGGTTCGAGCCAGGGTGAACAGAACAATGAGTGTCGATTACATAAAAAAAACCGCTATGAGTTATTTCTCCGAAGCGCCGAGGAGCCATGACTGGGATCATAGCCTCAGGGTCTTTAACCTGTGTATACATATCGGCAGGGTGGAAGGGGCGGATATGGAGGTCCTCCGTGTCGCCGCTTATTTGCACGATATCGGACGTCCCTTCCAAGACAGATCGAACGGTAATATATGCCATGCCCAAAAGGGTGCAGAGATGGCGGAAGAAATCTTGAAGGATGAACCTATTTCAAGGGATCGAAAGGCCAACATTATACATTGTATCAGAAGCCACAGGTTCAGGGGAGATACCCGGCCGGAAACCCTGGAGGCAAAGATACTGTTTGACGCTGACAAGCTGGATTCCATAGGAGCTATAGGTATAGCCAGGGCCTTTCAATTTGCCGGTGAGGTGGGAGCGAGGCTTCACAATCCTTCAGTTGATCCTGAAAAAACCGATCCATACACCATAGAGGATACCGCATACAGGGAATTCAGGCTGAAGCTTTCAAAGATCAAGGACAGTATGCTAACAAAGGAGGGTCGGCGCATCGCGGAGGAGCGCCATGAATTCATGAAGATGTTCTTTGACAGATTCCTGCGCGAATATGGCCACGAATCTTAACCTTTCTCAATTCTTCGACAACGGCCGGCCCATTGAACCTTAGAATCACAGAAACCCGGAACCCCTTGCTCAAAATATGCGTGCATATTTATCTCGTGAAAATCTACAAAATACATTTTGACATAGAAATATACAATTGGTAGTAGTTCCACAATTGTATTTCTAACAATAATCCCAGGAGATAAGGAAACATGATCAAACCGCATGGCTCGGATCAATTAAATTCTCTGTATGTTATGGACGACAGGGAGCGAGACGAACTGCAAAAAGAAGCCCTTAACCTTCCTTCAGTAGTCGTGTCTTCAGCAGCAGCAGCAAATGCCGTGATGCTGGGCGGTGGTTATTTCAACCCCCTAACCGGTTTTATGAATGTTGCGGAATCATTGAGTGTCGCCGAAAATATGCGGACCGCAAAGGGGCTTTTCTGGCCCGTACCCATTATGAATGTTATCAGGGATACCTCGGCTTCAGCTGTTGACAAAGCAAAAAGAATCGCGTTACGAGACCCTAATGTGGAAGGAAAGCCGGTACTCGCCATCCAGGATGTAGAAGCTATAGAAGAGATCAGTGCAGATCAGAAGAGACTGATGAAGGAAAAGGTGTTCCGAACCATCGATATTGAACACCCAGGCGTGAAGGCATTTAATGCAGTTGGCAATACTGCTGTTTCCGGTCCTATCAAGGTGCTCAACTATTCCTATTTTGAAAAAGACTTTCCCGATACCTTCAGGACCGCTTATGAGATCAGGGATGAAATCCCAAAACGTGGCTGGGAAAAAGTGGTAGCCTTCCAGACCCGCAACCCCATGCACCTTGCCCATGAAGAGCTTTGCCGCATGGCATACGAAGCCGTAAAAGCGGACGGCATTCTAATCCATATGCTTCTGGGAAAACTTAAACCAGGGGATCTCCCTGCCGAGGTTCGCGACGCGGCCATACGCAAGATGGCCGAGCTTTATTTCGAACCCAATACTGTCCTTATCACTGGATACGGCTTTGACATGCTCTATGCCGGGCCCCGCGAGGCCTTGCTTCACGCCATTTTCCGTCAGAACTGCGGCTGCACGCACCTGATCGTCGGACGGGACCACGCCGGAGTCGGGGATTACTACGGACCTTTTGAGGCCCAGACCATCTTTGACGAGATCCCCCAAGACGCATTTGAGATAGATATCTTCAAGGCGGACCATACCGCGTGGTCCAAAAAGCTGGGCAAGGTGGTGATGATGCGTGATGTGCCCGACCATACACCGGAAGACTTCGTTCTCCTCTCAGGCACAAAGA
>Ga0315549_1004732_pt1 | contig 11345 bp, 13 predicted proteins | sample SalMarSW160200MG_FD_203101 | JGI IMG/M metagenome (GOLD analysis project Ga0315549, IMG submission 203101) | Salt marsh sediment microbial communities from the Plum Island Ecosystem LTER, Massachusetts, United States - Salt Marsh Sediment SW1601-200 ... | reverse complement strand
GAAGGTTGCAGAAACTGGAGTGATTTTCATTATATTTGCGTGAATTAATGCCTCCTTAGCTCAGTGGCAGAGCAGCTCACTCGTAATGAGCAGGTCGCGGGTTCAACTCCCGTGGGAGGCTCTAAATAATTAAGTTTTACAGTTGTATATCAGGTAAATAGTATTTTTAAGTATCCTGTATTTCCCAACATTTTCCCAACGAGGCTCAATATCTGTCAAAATAATGCATAATACTACTTCAGGATCGAAAATGCCTTAAATCACATGAAAAACGGCAAATTGACAGCTTTAGTAAAAAGTGACTTCCATAGATGAGGCAGGAGACACGATCTCTGCCTGGGTAATACCGTACCTGATTTTCATAAAAAAGAACTATCCTACTGGATAACTCCCTTGGGCTTAACGATTCTTTTTGTTTTTAGTGAAATTAAGGTCTAATTTTGGTATAGAAATAGATAAATAAGAATAATAAACTTAATCTTTAAATGTGAAGCGAATTATAATTATTAGTGTTTTGATATTTTACGAAACAATATCTATATCAGCTCAATCACTTCAAAGAATACATGATGAGATTATTCAAAGTGCAGCTTATATATATTATTTTAAAATGATTGACTCGATTAGGTACCGCGAATCTGGAACAGGATTTCTAATAGGCTATACCAATCCTGATACTTCAAAAACGTGCATATTATTAATTACTAACAAACATGTTTTGCCAAATCCTGAGGATTCAAGAATCATAACAGTAAAAATTCCATACCAATTAAGAACAAAAAATACATTCAAAGAATTTAATATTGAGATATATGATAAAAATAATAGGTTAAGTAATTATGTGAAATTTCACAAGGATAAAAATACGGATATCGTAGCTATTATTATTACACCTCAATATATGGCAATTAATCCATACCCAAGCTGTCTGCATTATTCATGTCTTCTTCGAAAATCCGAATTTCAAGAACATCACATTAGTGTTGGCTCGGATATTTTTATTATTGGGTACCCGAGTAATATCTATGATGAACGAACTGCTTCTCCAATTGTCCGACTTGGGACTATTGCAAGTTATCCTACTAACGATTTTTATTTTAACAAGTTATCCCTTAATAAAGATCCAACATTACCTAATCCATTAGATGGTTTCCTTGTTGACGGAAGTGTCTTTGGTGGGTCAAGTGGGAGTATGATATTATTAAAAACTATGTATGAATTAACAGATCCCCAAAAATTCACCTTTGTAAAGCAAGGTATTATTATTTTAGGTATTATTTCGAGAAACATTCGTACTGAAAAGGATGGTAGTCTTGACATTGGCATAGCATTTTCATCTGATGCTATTTTGGAGGTAATTGAGGAGTTTAAATATATTTTTAATGAGGATTAATAGTCGAAGGGAAATGATTTCTCTAAAATGCTATTAATCAATATTAAATAGATAAAGACTAATACTTGATATTATCATTCCTGAAGTTATTTTTCCCGAATTTTGTGATAGACGAGACTTCGACCACCAGTAATGGTTAGGTTAACTATGCGAAGAAGTCCTCGGAAATCTGCTTAAACAGGGCAAATTTGAGGGATTTTGGTGGCTTGCTATGTTGTTATTCTTATAGAGGTTCAGACTATCCTATATTGGAAATAACAAATTTATATTGGATATTTGACCTCAGCAGCATTTCCTTCTATACTACTTTCACACGATAGTTGTATTGCAGCGAGACATTTCAAACCGGGAAATGCTGCTTTTTTGTGTATGTACACTCCAGTTTTCTTTACTTAAAAAGATGTAACTTTGGTCAGTTTCACTATACTTTACTTTATAGCTGATATAATTATAAGTATATGATTTGAGCGGTATTTCCTTAAAACGGTACTCAATGAAAAAAGGTATTCTTTTTTTGATAATTAGCCTTTTGATTAGTTCTTCCACAGAAGCACAGTATAGGATTAACAAACAAAAGTATGACTATCGCACATATTCCTTCCAGCCTGGCGATCCTTATAATGTAAACCTTGCTGGTATTGCTTCTTATTTAATTCCGGGATTAGGACAGATGATTTCAGGTGAAGACAATAGAGGATTGTTCTTTTTGGGTGGATTTCTTGCTTGTGGTACTGTTAGTATTGTGGGGACACAAATAGAATCCTATGACACCGAACCCTGGGAGCCAAGAGAGTATGGCAATAATGAGGTTATTATTGCAGGATTGATAGGAGTGGTTATTGTTGACCTCTGGTCTATTATTGATGCTGTGAAGGTTGCAAAAGTAAATAACCTTGCTTATCGAGATCAAAATAAAACATCATTGAATCTTCAACTACAACCCTATATTAATTTGACATATTATGCTCAAAATGCATTAATTCCAATTGGACTTACATTAAAAGTTAAGTTTTAACATAACAATAATTAATGAAAGAATCATTTTATTATTTCTTCAGTGCCACACCACAGGTATTGGGTGCAATATTGGCTCTGTTTGGTGTGTTCGTTATATTTAAGCTTCAAGCTTTAAAATCCTATTTAATCGGAATTAGTAAATCCATTCTTAATCATATTGAAACCAAACCAGCTGTAGCGTATGAAGACAAAATGGAAAAAGCCTTCATTCCAATCAGACTCAGAGAAGCTATCCAAATAGAAGATATTAAGAAACTTAAATCCATTATTGACAAAATACAAGATAAGGGTATTACATCAGTTCTCGATGATTTTCGTGCTAAATTTGACTTTCGTAATTCTCTTATAAAAGACACTATCAAATGGTCAATATTTACAGCTGCCATAATTATTGCTTGCCTGACAATCGTGTCACAAGGAGATTATTTTGTCGATCATTCCTGTTTGTTATCAATTACGTTTTGGGTAGTAATAGGATTAATTACTGCTTGTTTTACTGGATTTATTTACATCCTCATAAAATCATTAAAGGAATCTTAACCGACCGTGTAGCTCGTGACTTCCGTAATGCTGAATTGGCGAAATATAAGGTCAGCCAAATTTTTTATAAAAAGCCTCGATAATCACTTAAAAAGAGATAAATCAAGACGTAAAAAGGCTGCCGAGATAGCAGCCCCTCAACCAAAAACTAATAAAATGAATGAAAAAACGTATTTCAGTTCCATTATTCACCCGGAAGTTTGCCAGAATTAAAAAAAGCTTTAAGCAACTCCTCATCGCTCATTTCTGAAATGCCGAGTTCTTCTTTGAGCTCACGGATTCGAGCATCCATTTTATCAGGAGTTAGCTCCGCTTCCTCAGTTAGTTTGCGCCTTTTACTCTTGAATAGTGCAGCCATAATTGTAGATTTTATCTCAGATTTCTTCATTGTCTCGTAGGTATTGTAAAATTTGTTGTAATTGTTCTGTACTTAATTTTTCAGGATTTATAGCCGCAGGAGTGCAATGTTTAGCCAAACCGAGGAGAAAATTTGCTCTATCTTTACCTTTCAGGTTATCAATATCCGTCTGCAACTTGTCCAAATTGTTATCTAATAACTTTAAGAGAGCTTTACGGACTTCCTCTGTTGATCGGTTTTTACTCCCCACTTTTCGCCCTTTCGGGTTCCCGGATTGTCCTTGCTTAAATTTTGACATTTCCTGTTTTTTTCCTGTTGTTTACAGGGATTAATCCTGTACCAAACTCCTTAAAAATTCAGGATCAATGGCAATTTTATATTTATAGTTATTTCCGACATACTCATCCTGAATTATAAATTTCCCTCGGCAAAATTCAGTGGTAACAGGATTGGGTCTCAATAGTTCGCCTGAAAGTCCTTCATTACACTTGTTTAGCAAATCACAAAGGTTTACTAAGTTTTTAATTAATACTTGTTTATTAGGATCACTGCAATAAATACTCTGTGAATCTATAAGCTGATTTGCCACTTCCTGATTCATAACAACCTGCCCATCAGATACATTCCAAAGTGCTGTGTTTAAACAGTGAGGTTGTTTGCGACAATTTCTACAGCCTACGTATAAATCATTCGGTATCGGAATTGATAGACTACGGATATAAACATCTTTGGCAATCTGATATTTTACATCAGGCTGTTGAGGAACCTTCACATCAGCATAAACAGCTTCAGAATAACTTTTCTCCGGATCCAAGATAAGTTCTGTTAAATTTATCACTGACTTCCACGCTTATAATAAGACAGTTGTAAGATGTGAATATGACTGCTTTTTTATTTTGAATACACAATCGAATACACAGAGAGTATTTTAGAGACCTGTCCAAACCTATGAATAGATAACCTTATCCGATAATTCCTCCTGTTTTTTTGTATAATTAGAGTATTCTTGTGAAATTTGATCAAATTGTTTCTTCATTCGTACACAATGTAAATCAATTATATAGCTATAATTCAATGACATATTACTATTCCATTTATAATATAAATTTATGGTAAAACTGATTTTGTATGGTCTATTAGTGTTAATCGGCATTTTCTTACTTTACCGCATTTATAGGAAAGATAGAAAGGTTTTAAGTCAGTGGAAGAAGGGTATATATTTTGCCATAATCCTATCTATTATGCCATTTATCGTTAATTCAATCATTAAAATCTGTAATGATCTTAAAGAACCCCCATTCCCTGACATTACTGCCAACATATTAACATATGATTTATTAGAGGATTCCATATTTTTTAAATTTGAGATAGAGAACATTGGAACAGGCAAAGCGCTAAATGTTTGGCATATAAGTGTATTAGATGATAATACCTACATGGATAATTTTGAAACTATAAAAGAATTTTCTCCTAGAGAAAAAAGGACTCTTTTTAGCTTTATTAGATTTATAGGGCTTCACAAAACTAATTTTAATGAGATTCAAGTTAAAAAATTTGGCACAAATGATTTCACAAATCTAATTTTGTCACGTTGGCCAGTCAGGTATGCTGTTAAAGCAACCAGTAAAACAGAGATATGAACAATAGTTGCATGATTGCGGTTAGCATTGTAGCCTCTTACTGTTGGATTTTGCATTGCAATGGCAAACAGGCGTGAAAAAATCCGTTCAACAGAGGTGCGTTTATTATAGAGTTCTTTGAATTCCTTGGTATTATATCCAATTTCTGACCGGATGCTTGGTTCCATTCGAACAAGCACATTGCAGCCCTTGCCTTTGAAAAACTTTGGATGCAGTATAGGGCAGGTGATATGCTGATATCGGATCTGTTTGTCATATATTATTGGACAGGTATATTGACAATATAGAATACCGGTTTTCTTCGGCCGCATTTTACCTTTGCGATACATCACAAGATTTGCGTCGCAAATCACTTTGCCATCTTTGATCTGATGACCTTTAGATTCTCTTCTTGGATTGTGGGGAATAATAGCCAATGCGTTCAGATCCTTAATGATGAATTTCAATAAGTCCTCAGAATCATAGTTGGCGTCGCCCATTATCGTCTGGATATTTAAATTGAAAAAGGAGGCTGCCTCTTGTAAGAGATTCTTTGCAACGTTGATATCTGAGACATTTGCTGGCTTGGTAACCTCCCAGATTGGAAGTTCAGTAACGGTATCATTAATTACATGATTGCGATACCCCCAGAAGTAGTGGACTTCTTTTTTAAATGGATTTGGGAAATGGATCAGAGCACCTAAACGTGCATCAGGATCACCGGCAGGTATTTTGGTTTTATCATATCTGTCTGACATTGAGGTCTTCAAGTTGTTTTCTTTCAATAATGCCACAATAGGGCAAGAGTCAATGGCAATTGAGTTACCGGATATAACTCCGGCTTTGATTAATTCTTGCACTAATTGTTGACGTATTGAGATTAGTTTATGATGACTTGTGTCGTGTAAAAATGACGAGAAGCGTTCTGTTGAAGGTGCTGGTGCCATTGGGTAAAAACCTAAAGCTTTGGATATACTCGGATTATTGTTAAGTTCAAATGTCAGGTCAGATAGGTATGGGAAACGCCTCAATGATTTATAGATTAATGCTTTAAGCATACTGTTTTTACTTACAGGTCGTCTTCCAGTCTTTGGGATGTTCTCTTGAAGCAATGGCAGGTTATTAAAGAGTTTATCATATTTAATGGCTGGTGGTAAGTCAGCCAGGTCAAAAAGGAATTTTGAATGAGACATAACCGGTATCCTTTAGTTTTGTGAAAGTTTATGAAATTTTTCATGAAGCGGATACCAGTAAATTTAAAATTAGGAAATTAAATAACAAGCATACAAACTATTACAACGATAGGTAAACAGGCTTTCATAAAACTCCATCTTCCTAACCCAGTCAATTTTCAGGCTGAAAATGGAAAGAAAGTGATTAGATTTGATAAAAATGGCTATTTTATATGCCTGATGACCAATGCATTACAAAGGGTTAGGAAATGTCTGTTTTTGAAGTCTTTTAACCTATTGTATATGAAGCGGTTATGAGTTTTGTGAAACGCTATTAGATTTAAGATGGATAGAAAAGAAGATATTATATCTCCAACACTATATGTGGGATACGATGAACCGAAGCAACTTATGATAAGCTAAAATGGAACACTTCATTCTTAGACGATAAAATTCTGAATCTAATGAAACAATATGATGTTGATTTAGATTCAATCATATAGTAAGTGTATAATTCAAATCCTCAACTTATCAAATGACTGAACAAATTGAAGATAAACTGAAACAATTAGAATCCTTCGAGACAAAATTTTTTGATCTCGCTAAAAAGATGTTTGAACCGGGGAAAACATATATCTATCCTTTGGACTTAATGACAAATGCAATTATGGATAGATCGTTGTCTTTGATTTTTGGTTTTACTTCTCAAATACGGTCAAATAATTATTTATGTGCAGCTCCATTGGTAAGATTACATTTAGATAACCTTTTGAGATTGTATGCAGGTTATATAGTAAAAGACCCGCATGAGTTTGCAATGAAAGTTCTTAAGGGTCAACATGTCCGAAACATGATAGACCAAAATGGTAATAAAATGACTGATAAGTATTTAGTCGATCAACTTACTAAGGAGTATAAGTGGATTCAAAATGTTTATAAAGAGACTTCAGGTTTTGTTCATTTCAGTAATAAACACATTTTTTCTTCATCAGAAATAACTAACGAGAAGGGCGGAATTCTTCATTTTTCAATTAGTAAAGAAGATAGGTTTGTTTCTGACGACAGTAAACTTGAAGCAATCAATTGCATGATTGAAATTAGTGAGATATTATTTGACTTTTTATATGGTTGGACTTACACAAAGCGGGACGGAGATATGTCTGACAATAAAAATGATAGCAACTCATTGAAAACTTAAAAAGAATCCCCGGCACAAAACGAACCGGGGATTATCTACTTCAATAAAGATCGCATTACTGAAGTTCAGGTTGATTCCTATTTGCATCGGATAAACCCTTTTCATACCTTTAATGAGTAAACGGTTATGAAACTGTGTATTAAACACTGTTTAGTTAACAGCAATTTAAACTGACATGGTGTTCAAGGAAATCTCAAAATCTAATCTTAAGGAAGGTGACTTTCTTTGGAGATACATCGATTTACACAAGCTGATTGACCTAGCCATAAATCAAGAATTACACTTCACGAGAACAGATAAATTCTCTGATCCTTTTGAAGGAGTTACTTACAAACTAATTGCCGAAAGATTCATTGCGAAAAAGTCCAATATGACAAATCCTGCGATTAATGAAAAGATCAGGAAAGCGCATAATAGAGATAACAAACTTACCCTGGAGAATTACGAAAAGGTTTCTTTGACAAAACAGAGAACTCAATTCATCAATTGTTGGATCAAATCAGACAGAGAATCGGTCGCAATGTGGTACTTGTATTCAAATAGTGATAGTGTTGCAATTAAAGCTCGACCACGCGACTTAATTGACTACTTCAAGAGAAATCTCGAACTACAACCATATTATTTTCCAAAGTATGAATTCGTATGCGGGAGTATTACTTATTGTCGATTAAATCCAATCGACTTGTATGAGAAAGTAACTCTTCCTCGTTACAGTTCCTTCAAAAAGGATGTTGCATATGACTTTGAAAAAGAGTTTAGATTTTTAATCGCGACACCTACTTCAGAAGCAGAATCAAATCCAGAATTTTTCAGATATAAAATATCGAGAGACTTTATTGAACTAATTGAAATCGTCTGCCATCCTGAAATGGAACAATGGAAATTCAATAATATGAAACGGATATGTGAAATTTTAAAACTTCCAGAACCTACTATGTCTAAAACTGAAATGAGAATATAAAAGAAAAAACCGAAGCTAACACGGTCGGGGTTATAGTTAATTGCCTATGTCAGGTCGGACAGCTACACAATCGATGAAGCCCTCGGTTCTAAGCACACCGGGGTTTTTACTTCCATAAATGTTGTATTACAGAAGTTCAATGAAGGTACTTGTTTGATTCGATTACTACATTATTCTTAACTTTAGAAGGAATAAATTCCATTAATATAAGTTATGCAAAATGCAGTTTTCAACCAAATACAACCAAGACAATGGAACAGACAAAAATTTTTCTAAGTTCAACATGCTATGATCTTAAACAAATTAGATCAGATTTATTTGACTTTTTTACAGATTATGGCTTTTTACCAATATTTTCTGAATATCCAAATTTTCCAATCGATCCAGATAAAAACACTATTGAAAATTGTATAGAAAATGTTAAGAGCAATACAGACATTTTTATTTTAGTAATTGGGAACATGTATGGTTCACAAATTGGTGATGGAAAGTCCATAACAAATACAGAATATAACTATGCAAAAAAGCTGGGAATTCCAATTTATATTTTTATCTATAAACCTGTATTAAATATAATTCCAGTATGGGAGAAAAACAAAAATGGAAACTTTTCAGGAATCGTCGATTCAATAAAAATCTTTGAGTTCATACAAAGTATTCGTGAGGTTGAGAAAAAGTGGTGTTTTGACTTTGAAAAAGCACAAGATATCATTAGTACGTTGAGGATTCAACTAAGTCATCTTTTTAAAGAAACTCTTAAGTTACAGAGACAGTTTAATACCGGTCTTCCTGATTTCTATAATGAATTATCATCCGAGGCGATATACATCCTGTTAAAAAAAGAGGAACAGTATGAAACTTTGTTTTTTGCTCAGTGTCTGGAAGATGAATTACACAAATTTGAAAACTTAAAATATGATTTAGATTATCAAATTAGATTTGCTTCAAAAGAAAATATTGATAATGAAATAAAACTTTTACAATGGTTAGAAAGGAACATAACGTCATTAAGCAATTATTCCAGATCCGCTAATAATCTGATAAATATTGCTTTTCAAAAATATTACGGTGACCCCGGTGTCCCTTCGGATCTTAAAGGTTTATATTATGTAGCTTGTAGATTAGCTAAAACGTTTCAAGAGTTGTTAGACTGGAACAACTCTGTCATGTCAACTTCCATGAATGATGATTTTATTAATCTAAGAGATAATTTTGCTCAATACACTGTTGATTCTGCACTCAAAATATGGGACTTTCCCCACATGATTAAAACTGTAATTAATAAAGCGTTAGAAGGTACCACTGATGGAATAAAAGAATCTCGTGAAGTTCATATAACATTAAAATTGGACGTTGATCAAATTGCAAGGGAAAATTTTACCAAAGAAATGGAAAGACTACAAAACAAATATAAATAATCACTTTTCATTACATCTGGATTGTTGCAGAGATACTGATAATTAGATTCTTACCTGAGAAAGAAATTGGAACTAATCATAATAGGCTGATATAGGCAAGGCTAAAAAGACACTAGGAGACTTGCTGACAGTTAAAAAATTAAATTTTAAAAATATTAAAAATGTCGTAGTTAAACATGTAGGAGAAAAAAGCAATGAGCTACTACTGCCGTATAGATTCATCAGATAAACTCGAAGATACCAATCTTCAACTGTACTCACTAAAAAAAGCTGCTGACGAGTGGAATGAACTCGTCGATATAGTCAATAAGGATGGAATCGAGGGAGTCAATTACTTGAAGGAGCGATTAGCCTTTATTACCAGTTGTTTTGGTCTTTCCCTTTCGCAGTTAATTGGACAAAACTGCCCTTCTCCAAATAAAAATGAGATGAAGCAACCTGGCAACCTATTTTCCAATCTGCTAAATAGAACTAATTCTGACCGTGTGACACGAAAAAGATTGAACAGTGTAATTAGAGATTTCTTAAATTATTATGCAGCGATCCGACACTTCGGAAAGACGAAAGATGAAAAAAACTATAAATCGGTAGACGAATTAACTCTTGCTAAACTGGATCATTTCCGGAGTATGACAATTGAAATATGGGATCTTGTCATTGCTATGTATCGTCAAGATGACAAGAATGATATTGGAGAATTCTCTTCAATCAGCAATATAGTCCATTTTGAGGTACTTAACCAATAAGCCTAGCCCATAACATGAAGTATAATTAATCGCTTTAGGCAAGTAGAACAGCTACACAATCGATGAAGCCCCCGGTTCTAAGCACACCAAGGTTTTCTACTTCAATAAAGATCGCATTACAGAAGTTCAGGTTGATTCTTATTTGTATCGGATAAATCCTTTTCATACCTTTAATGAGCAAATTGTTATAAGACTGTGATAAAAAGCTATTTAGTTGTGGGTAATTTGATGCCGCCGTTGACTACAATTTAAATAATCTGGGATACTTAATAAAATGACTGAACCTTTTGAGACTTATGTGATCTTTAAAAACGTAGATGATTTATTTTGAAAAAGAGAAATAACCGATTAACCGATAATTCCGTTAAAAATTGTCTTAATAAGAGCTGTTAAAATAGAAGGTTGTGTTAAAATCGTGTTAAAACAAAGAAACACCTACTTAGTTTAATTCTTATAAGTGTCTCATTTTCATTGAGCGGGAAACGGGGGTCGAACCCGCGACCCTCAGCTTGGGAAGCTGATGCTCTACCACTGAGCTACTCCCGCATCAACTTTTAATAATCCATTAAACCATAAATTTATTGTAAAATATATATCATACCAAACATAAGGTATAAAAATATATTTTTGTATTCCTTAATTAATATATAAAATGAAGGCAGAGATAATTACAATCGGAGATGAACTCCTGATAGGACAGACAGTTGATACAAATTCGGCATGGATAGGTTCGGAATTGAGCAAGGCCGGATTTGATGTCACCAGGAGTACATCCGTTCACGATAAACATAAGGATATTGTGACTGCTCTCAACCAGATCTCAGCAAAAACTGACGTGATTCTTATAACAGGCGGTCTTGGCCCGACCAGTGATGATATCACCAAACCTGCATTATGTGAATTTTTTAAAACCAGACTTATAA
>Ga0315549_1004731_pt1 | contig 11345 bp, 9 predicted proteins | sample SalMarSW160200MG_FD_203101 | JGI IMG/M metagenome (GOLD analysis project Ga0315549, IMG submission 203101) | Salt marsh sediment microbial communities from the Plum Island Ecosystem LTER, Massachusetts, United States - Salt Marsh Sediment SW1601-200 ... | reverse complement strand
ATAAATGAGCCAAGAAATGCGCCAAAGATGCTGCCGATACCCCCCGATAGGGCTGTCCCACCGATAACCGAAGCGGCTATCGCCTCCAACTCATATCCTGCTCCTTGCACCGGGGCTACCATGCGCAGGAAGCAGAGCGATATGATCCCTGCAAAGCCCGCGGCAAAGGAGGTCAGGAAGTAGTTGATAATCTTAATCCGATCGGTATTGATCCCAGATAGTTTGGCTGCCTGTATATTCCCCCCTGTTGCATAGACCTTGTAACCAAAAGTCGTTTTGCTGAGAAGGACCCAACTGAGCCCTACCACAACGAGAAGCCACACGATAGGAACCGGTATTGTTCCGAATAGAGTCCCGCCCCCCATGACTTCACCGATCAGACCCCGATCCCCAAGGACCCGTGGTCGCCCTGCTGAACTGATAAGGACCAAGCTCCTGACAACCATCATCGTGCCAAGCGTCGCAATGAATGACGGGATCTTAGCTTTGGTAACAAGAAACCCGTTCATCAATCCAATGATTCCCGCCATAACCAGGGCAAGCAGAAATGCCAACGTGGGGGCGATGCCACTCTCCATCATTACGACAGACACAATAGCCGTGAAGGCAAAGGTGGACCCGATTGAGAGATCGAACTCCCCTGAGATAATAAGAAATGTAACCGCCATTGCCATGATCCCAAGGACAGAGCTTTGGCGAAGTACATTCGTCAAGTTCCTAGCGGTAAAGAAAGTGCTAGTATAGAAACCGAAGAACAACATGATTAAGATCAACGCCAGCAGCACTCCGGCTTCGCGCATTCTGAGCAACCTTCTCAACAGCCTCTTCATATCAGCTTAACCCTCCTAGTGGTTTTTATGCGCCGTAATGACCTTCCCCTACCTTTGTTCAAGGACTCGATTAGCCCAAAGCCGAGTCGCCCAATCTAGTACGATTTAGATTGGTCAACACGTGCAGCACGCCCTGCGACAAATCGTCACTCCTCTGCTCAACAACCAAGTCCCTGGGATCATCCGATCTGGGCGCACCTCCCTAGTTCCTCGTCATTACATCTACAGCCTCGCCAAAGCACAGATCGTCGCTCACTCGCTCATACCTGTTTATCATCTTCACGATGTTAGCTACTGTCATCTGGTCATTGCGTAACTCTCGAACAAGTTCGCCGTGGGAGATGAGCAGGATTCGGTCGGCCACCTGCACCAGTTCTTCGAAATCGAGAGAGACGTATATGATCGAAATCCCCGCGAGAGCCAAATCCAAGATGCGACGTCGGATCTCCGCCTTGACACCAACATCGATCCCCCGGGTTGGCTCATCGAGTAACAGTATTTCGGGCCCCGCCGAAAGCCAGCGCCCAAAGAGCACCTTCTGTTGATTGCCGCCACTCAGATTAAAGACCTTGCTATGAATGGTCGGAACGTCAATCCGTAGGTCCTCAACGTATTTGTCAGCCACCTTTGAATATTCCCTATTATTGATAAGCATAAAATGCCGTAATTGATCAATGATGACCGAAGCGATATTTGAACGAACACTATGCATGTAGTAAAGAGCTTCATTTCGCGATTCACTCAGCAAACCCATCCCCATCCGGATCGCATTCGCAGGCCTTCGCACTGTGACCCTCTCTCCTCGAACGAAAACCTCTCCTGAATCGGGTGGCTCAACACCGAACAGGCACTGCAGGAGTTCCGTTCTACCAGCCCCACGAAGCCCAGCAAGCCCGAGGATCTCCCCCTCATGTAGCTCAAATGACACGTCTTTTAACCCATACTTTGCTTGCATCAGGCGTTGAACCTTGAGAACGACTTTGCTCGTATCCACCACCCGATCCTCTTGTCTGACAACCGTCCGCACCTCTCTGCCAATGATCCGCTCGGTGAGGAGGTCGAGAGGAATGTTGTGGAGATTATTCTCCAGAGTATCGATATACTCTCCATTTCTGAGCACTGTAATCCGATCGCAAATGCTGATTACCTCCCCCAAGCGATGGCTGACGAACATGAAGGTTGTCCCAGCTTGTTGAAGCTTCCTGATGACGCCAAAGAGGGTTTCCACTTCATCATCCGACAGAGAAGAGGTGGCCTCATCCAGAATGACAAGCTTCACGTCCTGAGCAAAGGCTTTCGCGATCAACACCAACTGATGTTCGGCAGGGGAACAGAAACCAGCAACTCGTTCTGGATCCAGGTTGACCCCAAGTCTGTGTAGGATCTGGACTGCTTCACGATTCATCAGCTTTCGATCGATGAATATTCCTCGACGGGGAGGCGAGGGGTCAAGGAAAATGTTCTCTGCCACTGTCAAGTTTAAGCAGACAGGCACCTCTTGGTGGACGATTCGTATCCCGAGCCGTTCAGAGTCTCGGGGGCTGTGAAAGGCCGCTTTCCGACCGCCGAAGAAGATGCTTCCTCCATCAGAGTGATACACTCCGCCTGCAATCTTGATCAACGTGCTCTTACCGGCACCGTTCTCTCCCACTAATCCATGGATCTCACCCCTTCTGACAGCAAAAGACACCCCTTTGAGCGCATACACACCACCAAAGGATTTCTGCATGTCATGGAATACGATTAAGTCCCGCATAGGCTCACTCATCGTTTTCTACAGTTCTCCTTGCTTTAGTGTAGGACGAATCCCAATAATACCGAGCAACAGCGTCCTCAGCTCCCGTCTCTAACTCATTATCCCCGTTACGCCAAGCCTACTTGGAGACGATTTCGAAGCTCGTTGTCTGTCGCCATATCTTCTCGTCTTTGAGAACGATCGCGTCTACCGCGTTCGTAATCGTGCCTGTATCCGATTCCGCAGACCACCGCAAGAGCAGAGTGTCTCCTTCCATAATTAAGGCATTTGTCGGAGACTCTATGCCTCTCATGTCGGGCATATCCTTTATGAGCTGCTCCAGGGCCCGTCCGATCGCTTCCTTGCCGACATGAGTCCCTTTTAGGGTAATCAACACAGCATCGTCCGTATAGTCAGCGATTATCTCTTCATAATCATTACCCATGACTGCCTTATTGTGATGATCTAAGATCTCTTCCACTGTTCGAGGCATTCTTGTACCTCCTTGATCGTTCTACACGGTTGAATAAGAGAAAGACGGGGCTTCCCCCATAAGAGGAGAGGAAGGCCCCGTCGTACATTACCTTAGAGTTAGCGATACCCCTTCTCCACTAATTCATCAAGGTTATATAGCGGTATATCCTCTGGAGTCACAACGTGACCGCCGGTGTCAACCCAGGACGGCTTAATCCCCAACGTGTTCCACAGGTAAAGCTGCATTATGGAAAGGAACCCCGCAGCATAGGGATGCTGGTCAATCGTAAACGCCATACTCCCTTTCTTCATACCCTCAACAACTTCCGGTACGAGATCGAAGCCCGCAGAGAACACACTACCGATAAGGCTCTCCTTCTCGATGAAGGTAGCTGCGACAGGGCTCCCCGTGGTATCGACGGAGCAGAACGCGACAACATCCGGATTGGCAGAGTAGTAACTCTCCACTGCACCGTAGGCCACCCCCCGATCGGTCGTTGTGTCAACTATATCCACAATGACCCCCGCCGGCTCAAGGATCGTCTTGCCCGCATTCATTCTATCTTCAAGCGAGGTTTGGCCGGGGGTCTCGGTTAGGAAACACACCCTCTTGCCGGCCGGATTGGGCCCGAGGAGCTCAAGAATCTTTCGTCCCCAGATCAAGCCCGCATCGTAGTTGTTCTGACCGACGTAGGCCAAGCCATATTTCTCCGCAGCTTCATCACCTGTATTCTGGATGAGAATGGGGACCCCTTCCTCAATGATTTTCTCGATGATGACGTCACATGAACCGGGAACGGCCACAAACAACGATATACCATCGATCCCTTCTGCAAGCAGGGTTTCCAGCACATCTGTAACCGCTGGGATATCCGGCCCCGGTGGTCCCATATGCACAGCTTCGATTCCGAGCATAGCTGCGGCATCTTTCATCCCCTGCGCCACCGGCACCCAGAACTGTACTGACGTGCAAATGGTAACCATCGCGAATCTAAGCTGTCTTTCCCCGTAAGTGGACTCAAATGGCTTGAGTGGATTCTCCGTCGCGAACAAAATAAGTGAACTCACAACCAACAGCAAAATAGCAACTACTCCGATTCTACCCATTCGCTTCATGCTCTTCCCTCCTTAGTCTTGCGCATCCTTTGGATCTCGGTCACCGTCTTACTCGTAACCACACCACTACAAGTACAAAAGGCTCGTTTATCACCTCCTTCGCACGCCGAATATAGGCTTCATAGCCAAATTGAAGTAGCTATGCTCGCAAAGCGCTTGTGTTTGGACTGAATCGCGTATCCATCGTGTTCTTTTCCTTCGCGTGGGAAGTGATGGGGAGATAGAAGGGTCCTGAAGTCCGATCACGCCAACTCCAAGCAACAGACTCGCTTGGCAGAACCAAACCGCACGTGCCATCGCTCGTGGGTTCACCATACTACGTGCTGCCACTATCTCCTTGTTCATGAGGCCCCTCTTTAAGCAAGCCGAGGTTGTAAGCACAGCTTTACATCATTATAAGATGTGGGGCTTGGCTTGTCAAGGGCCTGCTCGGGGGCTGTTGTCTCACTTCTCTGCAAGGAAGAGCGAGGGAGTATGAAGCGCCGATAGATTCTAGGAAAACAAGACAGTCGAAGCTCGCTGATCGACTCACCCAATCGTTTCAAGCAGCAATCCAGGTTGGAACCACTAGTTGCAGGCAATACCTATCACTATGTTACTCCACAGTAGCAAGACGGCTGCATACGCCACTAATCTGCGCGACAGCGTCCTTGAAAATCGGAAGCATCTGCGCGTATATCGCCACTTTCTCCGGCCGCGGTTCGGATACGCTCACCATCCTAGTCAACTCATCTACAACGGTAAAATCCTTCCACAAGCCGACACCCACTCCGCCGATCATGGCGGCACCAAGTGCAGCCGCTTCTTGACCGATGTTCGTCATGATGACCCGGGAATCGAATACATCCGCAAGAATCTGCCTCCAGAGACGGCTCTTCCCGCCTCCGCCGACAAGCCTGACCTCCGGCGCTTCAATCCCTAACCCCTTGAACTCGTGCACCAGGAGCCCAAGATCGAGGCTCACTCCTTCCATGGCAGCCCTAACAAGATCTGCCCTGGTGTGAGTCGGGCCGATACCGACATACCCCCCTTTGAGATCTGGGTTGTTCTCGTGAATCGTGCCTCCGCCAGCGAATGTAGATAAGAACAACAGGTTGTTGGCCCCCACCGGCGAGGTTGCCGCTTCAAGCTCCATCAGATTAAAGGGGTCAATATCAAGGCTCTTCGAGGCAGCTACTTCTTGATGGCAGATGTTGTCCTGCACCCATTGGTAAGTGCTCCCTGCCGAGTACACACCCATCTGTGGTGTGTACATCCCCGGAACAACGTGAATGATGTTCGGGATGCGCACACCTTCACTGATCAGGGGTTGCGGGCTCGCAACAGAAACCCAACCCGACGTCCCAATATATGCGTAGATCCGTCCCTCGGAAACGACCCCCGCCCCCGCCGCGGTACAAGGTACGTCTTCCCCACCAAGAACTACTGGAATACCGGGTGGCAAATCGAGCTCCTGGGCTGGTCCTGGAAGCAACTCTCCAGCCACATGTGTGGAAGGATACACAGATGGGAACTTCTCCCGCGGAATCCCGGCTAGCTCCAAGAGATCGCTTGAGAATTCCCGCGTGTTGATGTCAAACAGCCCGGTAAAGCTCATGTCGGAGTAGTCCGTACAGAACTTCCCCGTAAGGCGCATTACGATGTAATCCTTGGTCGCAAGAAACACATGGGTTTTATTGAATAACTGCGGCTCGTTCTCCTTGACCCACATAAGTTTAAAACCCGTAAAAAACGCCGGCTCAAAAGCACATCCAGTTATCTTATACCATTTATCAAGGCCAATCTTATCAATTACCTTCTCGGCCTGGCCAGTACTTCGAGAATCGAACCAAACCATGCTGGTATCACGCAATAGATTGCCTTTCTCATCTACTGGAACATTCCCCATCCCGTGCCCACTGAATGAAATGGCTGCAATTTTGCTTTTGTCAATCTGCACTTCGCCTAGTACCTTTTGAGTCCCGTCCACAATCGCTTGCCACCAATCCAATGGTCGCTGTTCCGCCCAACGGGATTGCGGGTAGAACGTTTTATACGGGTGAAAAGATTTTCCCAGCAGCTTCCCTTCATTATTGTAGAGAACGACCTTGTTTCCGCCTGTTCCCATATCATGAGCTAAGATATAGCTTGCCCCCATGTCATACCTCCTTTATATGGATCCCCTTAGTAACCACTCAACTCTTGACAGCCAAGCTAAACGAATAAGCTCTCGACCAAAGCTCAGAATCCTCCATGCACCATTAGGTGTGTCTCCTGCTATCAAGTCAGAAAAGCTAACTCAAGTACTCCTTGAAGCCACACTTTGAGACACGAACTATCCTCCTTTCTTCGACAGCACCTTCTACTCCTTGATTTTCAGAGCAGAACGCCGCACAGTGCTCTCTAGGCTCACCCCCTCTTTTAAGTAGGATCTCATGTATTCTATGGGTTCATTCCCTTTCGTGAATGTGGTGCCTGTCAACAGGAGGACCGGGCTGAGCAGCGGAATTTCCAGTAGTGTGGCTACCTCCTGCTCTATAACTTCGGAAGCCTCAACACACCGCTCTGAGCGAACAATAGGGCAATTGAACACCTGTTCCAGTGTGGTGTAGAGACTGCCTTGTATAAGCGATTGCTTAACAAGGCCGGGAAAGCGTTCTATCGACAAAATGGAATCGCAAACCAATAAGGGATGGTCATGTATCAAGCGCAAACGGCGCATGAATAAAAGTGGTGCCCCGGGTTCCAACCGCAAAGATTGGGCAATCTGTAAATCCGCACGAACCCTTCTCCTTTGAACAAACTTGTAATGGAGATCTTTGGGAGAGAACTGCTCGGTGGGACTCATGCTAGCACCCAACAGCGCGAGTCGTACCCGGGGGTCCTCCTTCAGAAAGGTCCCCCGCCCGCGTATTCTGTAGAGCCACCCTTGTGTCAGAAGCTCTTGGATAGCCTTATTGACCGTAGGGCGACTAACATCGAAGCATATGCCCACCGCCTCCTCCGACGGGAAGCGTTCCCCTGGTTGAAGCAGATTTTCCCGTATAAACATCTGCAAAACGCGTGCCAATTGGAAATACAAAGGGATCTGGGAATCACCCACAAGTTGCGCCTGAGTGCGTTTGGCAAAATTCGCTAACAGTTCTTCAGAGTTTCCACCGATGATATTCATACTGCCTCCTCTCGTTCGCAATAATTACAGGTTCTTCATCCCATTGTCAAGGCGTATGCTCAGGGTATCTGCATGACAAGCTAGAACTAGACGTCCTTTCCGCCCCTTACCGCCTTTTTGTCCCTTATATGTTCAGCCGGCCTGGGATTCGACTCCCACGTGCTGACACGTATTACCCTTTGCGCACACTCCCTCTAATAGTAAGACAGGCTCTACAAACAAACAGAGCTCCCATATTTGCGAGGCTAGTAGCATGTGCTTACAACTTGACATTTAACATCGTGATGCGTACTATGGATAGTAATTCGGTGACCAAACGAGGGAAACGAATGAGTAGTTCAGAAACACATGCGCAAATACTGACGGATTTCGCTTGTCGAAACCGGGTTCAGTTAACTAGTCGCTTCTCAATACCTCTATACTACCAGCTTTACCGCGTTCTACAGAAACTGATCCTGGAGAGAGGGTTTCCCCCAGGTGATCGGTTCCCTCCCGAGGAGGTAGTTGCTCTGTGCTTTGGAATCAGTCGTCCAACTGCAAACAAGGCAATTCAAGAACTTGTCGATCAGGGTTGGCTTGTGCGCAAGCGGGGACGGGGAACCTTTGTGACGCAGAAGCCGTCAGTTGAGTTGACGCTACTGCAGGACAGTCTTAGCTTAACAGAACAGTTCTGGCCTTCATCGCGGCTTAAGAGCAGATTAGTCAAGTGCGAACGTATCCCTGCCACCTCAGAACTCTTCCGCACGATGCGAATGGTTGCAGAAAAAGAGGTTCTATACCTCCGTCGGGTACGCTTCGTCAATGATCGGCCGATCATGGTATGCGATTCGTACCTGCCAGCAGAACGGTTCCCTGATCTCGGCGAAGAACCATTGATTCGGGGAAGCTTGTATGCCACTCTTGAGGAGCGCTATGGGTGTTCGGTTATGAAGTCGGACCGGTATGTGGAAGCCGCAGAGATCGTAGAGCATGAGATTGCGGAACTGCTGGAGACTTCCTTATTCAGCCCGATTCTGTTGCTGAAAGGGCTCACTTTCAGCAAAGAGAATGCTGTTATTGAATACATGGTCTCTCATATTGGAGAGGGAGTCTCGTTTAAAAGCACCGTATCACGTGCATCTGATCTCTCTACTGTGAGCACAACCCAACGAAATCACGGCAAGGAGAATAACGTTGACTAAGGACGTGATACTGGCTCATGATTTTGGCACAACGGGGGACAAAGCCTCGCTTTTCGATTCTTCCGGCCAGTTGTTAGCCAGTCGTTATTACGCTTATGAAACTTACTATCCTCATCCAGGTTGGTCCGAGCAAGACCCAAACGATTGGAAGCGTGCGTTTGTTGAGTCCACAAAAAGCGTACTTACCTCAGCTAGTATTCGCTCGGAGCAGATCGCGGCGATCTCGTTCAGTGGGCACATGCTGGGATGCATTCCCATCGATCGGCAAGGGAACGTGCTGCGAAAGACCGTCTTTCTTTGGGCGGATTATCGTAGTCAACAGCAAGCTGAGTTCATTCGGGAAGTAGTGGGATGGGAGAAATTCTACAAAACAACCGGCGGAGGGCTCGAACTCGCCCTCTATCCAGCGGCGAAGATCCTTTGGCTGAAAAAGCACGAACCCAAGCTGTACACCAAGACCTACAAATTCATCGGTACGAAGGACTTGATCGTCCATTGGTTGACGGGACGCATCTCCACAGACTTCTCCGACGCTTCAAACACGGGGCTATTCGATATTCATAGCAGGCACTGGGCAAGTGATCTGATTCGCGCGCTCGGGATTGAGGAAGAAAAACTGCCTGAGGACATTCTTCCCAGCACCACAATCGTCGGAGAAGTCTGCGCAGAAGCGAGTCGCGAAACCGGCCTTACTCAAGGGATCCCGGTCGTACTGGGTGGAGGAGACGTTCCTTGTGCCGCAGTGGGAGCGGGAGTTGTCACGGAGAATTCCATCTACAACAACATCGGCTCAGCATCATGGGTCGCAGTGGCAACAAGGAAACCGATCTTTGACCTCAAGATGCGCCCCTTCACTCTCTGCCACTTGGTCCCGAATATGTACGTAACACAGCTAGCAACCTATTCCGCCGGCGTTGTCTATTCCTGGTTCAGAGATCAGATATGTCAAACTGAAGCCTCTCGCGCGGAGGAGCTTGGTAGAAGTCCATTCGCGCTCATGGACAAGGCGGCAGCTCAATCGGAGCCTGGTGCCCATGGCCTTCTCTTTCTCCCGCACATGAGACCGGGGGGAGCTCCGTTTCACGATCTGGATGCTCGGGGCGCTCTGTTCGGACTAGAGCTCAGTCATACGCGAGCCGATGTCATTCGAGCTGTATTGGAAGGGATTACTGTCAACATCTGTCTGCTCTGCAGAGCCCTAGAACAGCAGATAGGTACCGAGTTCTCAGAGATTCGCATGATCGGCGGTGGCGCAAAGAGCTCTCTCTGGCGCAGCATCGCCGCGAGCATTCTCAACAAGGATGTGTTGAGTCTATCCGTTCAGCAGGAAGCAAATTCACTCGGAGCCGCGATGACAGCCTGTGTCGGGATCGGTATTTTCGATCAGTTCGACGATGCCGCACGGGAATTCATCCGTGTTGATGGGACAAGCTCCCCGGATGAGAAATCCACAAAAGCATATGAACGCCTCATCGCGCTGTTTCAAGACGCCTATCACCATGCGTCAAGCGTGCATGATTTGCTCAAACAGTCCGATGAAGTCTGAAATAAACACGAAGGTGAAGCAAGACGCCTCTACCACGATCATGGCATATGCCAAAGGGGGTGATCGGTAAGGGAAAAAGCAGAGAAGGAAGTGAGACCAGAGGGAACAAGCACTATATTAGGAGGTGCAAAATGCTCAGAAGACTTAGTTTCGTCGGAATCGGTCTGCTTATCATCCTCATCGGATTGGTGCCGCTGGCCGCTTTTGCCGCAGAGAGAACAATCGGAGTTGGGGCGCAAGGGCTCTCCAGCCCAGTGCCCAGCCGGATGGCCAATGAATGGAAACGTGTCGGCGCCGCCAACGGTTGGAAGATACTGACCGTAGACGGGGGCGGTGACATGCAGAAGGTTATCGATGCCGCACTGACCTGGATCCAGATGGGAGTCGACGCTATCCACATCTTCTTCCCACCTGCTGGCTCCATCAGCGAGTTAGCCGAGGCGTGCGAAGCGGCTGGGATTCCCCTCATCACAACAGGATACGGGTGTGGGCAAGGACAAACCCTCGACGTGGGAATGAGTGACTTTGAGGGTGGAGTCAAGATGACCCAGTGGTTGTTCGATACCATTGGTCGGAAAGGGGAAATCGCCGTGCTGCATTGGGACCAGGTTCCTTGTCCCCGTCAGCGGTACGCTATGTTAGAAGCGATGCTCCCCGAGTATCCAGACATAAACGTTGTGGCCAGCCACGTCGCCAAATTCCCTGGTGCTGGTGAGGATTGCCGCGCCGCTATGGAGAACATCCTGCTGGCCCACCCCGAGATCGATGGAGTATGGGGTGCGTGGGATGAACTGACGATGGGCGCTGTTCAGGCGATTATCGCCGAAGGCCGGGATGACATTGTGTGCGTTGGCATCGATGGAAACTTATCCACCTTTGATGCGATCCGTAGTGATGGACCATTCAAGATGACCATCGCTCCTGACTGGGAACAAGGAGTAACCTTGGCAGTGACGGAGCTACAGGAGCGCCTCTGGCAAGGGTTGCCACCTGCGCAACAGCAGTTCTATATCGATATACCGATCGTCACTGCATACAACTGTCCCCCCGCTGGCTGGTACTACAGCGAATGGGTGGGAGCCGGCATGCCGGACGAGCCGAAGTAAACCAATGCGTTGGAAAGGGGCTTTACCCAATAGCAAAGCCCCTTTCCGTATGTTCCCGACAGCCGAATAAGTAGAATGGACCAACCGATTAGCCCACGAGACCCAATAATGAACAAGCTAGTCATGGATCTACGTAGTATCACCAAGACATTTCCTGGCACCGTTGCTTTACAGGACGTCGACTTCGATCTACGAATAGGTGAGAT
>Ga0315549_1004723_pt1 | contig 11357 bp, 10 predicted proteins | sample SalMarSW160200MG_FD_203101 | JGI IMG/M metagenome (GOLD analysis project Ga0315549, IMG submission 203101) | Salt marsh sediment microbial communities from the Plum Island Ecosystem LTER, Massachusetts, United States - Salt Marsh Sediment SW1601-200 ... | reverse complement strand
GGGCGCAGCCCGGAGTGCGACATTCGCCTGGATGACGATTTGGTGTCGTGGAAGCATGCTCTCCTGGCCTTCACTGATGGGCAGTACGTGCTGTACGACCAGGACAGCACCAACGGCACCTGGGTCAACGGCCAACGTATCGCCCAGTGTGTGATCCGGCCGGGTGAGGATCAGATTCAAATCGGCCCTTCAATCTTTGTCCTGAAGGTTGTTGGTCAGCCGGTGCCCACCCCTTCCCCATTGCCTATGGTCACGCCACCAAAAGCGCCTGTAGAACGGGTGTATGACTTCGGCGATTACGAGCGTATTGAGACGTTGGGTGGTGGCGGGGCGGCCGTAGTCTACAAGGCCATTTCCAGGCGGGATGGACAGGTGGTGGCCGTCAAGGTGCTCCGTCAGTATGACCCCTACTTGCGCGATAAATTTGAGAAGGAGGCAAAGGAAATCCCCCGGCTGTTGCGTCATCCCCACACTGTGCGTGTCTATGGTGGTGGTGAGAGCAACGGTGTACTTTATCTCGTGATGGAGTTCATGGACGGGGGTACGCTGCGGGAACGGATGTATCCTGGGCAGTCTCTTGCGCCGGATCAGGTGGTCATCATCGCAGGGCAGGTTTGCGATGCGCTCCAGTATGCCCATCAGATGGGCGTCTATCATCGGGACATCAAACCTGAGAACATTCTCTTCTCCTCGGACGGGCGGGTGAAGTTGGGCGACTTTGGCATCGCCCGATTGGCACAGTCAGTGACGCGCACGGCGAGCGGCTGGCTGCTCGGCACGCCAGCCTATATGTCCTACGAGCAGGCCAAAGGGCATCGTATTGACGGCCGCAGCGATCTCTATTCGTTGGGTGTGGTGCTCTACGAGATGGTCACCGGCCGCTGTCCTTTCATGGCTGATGACCTCCTGGCGATAGTGGATATGCACATCAAGGACTACCCTATACCGCCGAGTCGCATCAGTCCCGGCGTACCGCCTGCAATTGAGAGCGTCATTATGCGGGCACTGGAAAAAGACCGCAACCGGCGCTTTCGCACAGCGGAGGAGATGGCGCGGGCGCTGGGGTACACGGCGCCGATGCACGGTGGTGAGGTTGCCCCGGTGCCTGCCGTGGCGGCTGCGCCGGCCGCCGCGCCGCCTTATCAGCCTGCACCGGCTGTCGCGCCCCCACCTTCCCTGTCTCTATCTGTCCCCATGCCGGGTGCGCTGCGGTTGGTGCGTATGGATGGGGCAGTGATCTCCCCGGGGGCGGGGACAACGTCGCTGAACCGGCGCGATGTGAATTCCGGCGACCTGGAGATCTCCCGCGGTCATGCGCGGGTGGTGCAGCGCGGGGGGTATTACTGGATTGAAGACATCGGTTCGGCCAACGGGACCTTCGTCAACGGCCTGCGCATCTTCAGCCCCCAGGTGTTGCGGCCAGGGGACCAGATTCAACTGGGGCGGACAGTGCTGCAGGTGGAAGGATAGCGAGAGGAGGTGGCCTATGCGATCGTGAAGTGCATTGTACACATCGGTTGACCAATGGCTAAGCGTATGAATCCACAAACAGGAGGGATTTACGATGTATCAGCAAAGACCTACAGGTGTCACGATCGTTGCAGTGCTCTTCTTCATTGGCGGGGCGCTAGGGGTGTTGAGCGGATTGCTTGTCCTTGCCACCCCCATTCCGATTGTGGATCCGCTGACCAGCATGGTGGCTTCGTACCAGATCGGGATCGGTATAGGAGCACTCGTCGTGGGAGGCCTGGGGATCGCTACAGGGTGGGGCCTGTGGACAGTGCAGGACTGGGGCCGTATCATGGCCATCGTCCTGCTCGCGCTGAGTGCGGTCAGCAACATGGTGAGTGGGATCAGCCTGCTAATCGGCGTCAATGTGGGAGGATACCCGCTCTCATATCCGGGCGCCGGGGTTGCCTCGCTGTTCCTGGCGGGTGTGGGTGGCTGGCTGATCTGGTATCTGCTTAAACCCGACGTCGCCGCAGCCTTCATCGGCCCGGCATTGGCCCCCCTGCCTCCTACCATGCCAGCACCGCCCCCGCCAACGGTGCCTCAGCCACCGCCAATGCCCGCTCCCTCGATGCGGCCGCCTCGCCAGCCAACGGTGCCCATCGGCGTGCAACCGGCCCCGGAGGGCTGGCTGGTGCTCCGCGGTGGCCCGCGGACTGGTCAGCAGTTTGGCCTGAAGCGAGGCCGCAACACCGTTGGCCGGGATCCCAGCCGGGCCGACATCGTGCTGGACGACGAAACCATCTCCGGCGAACACGCTCGCATCCAGTTCGAGCAGGGCCAGTTCTACGCCTACGACCTGGCCAGTACCAACGGCACCTACATCAACAACCGGCGCATCCAGAGGCAACTGTTGATGGACGGGGATATGGTGCGCTTTGGCAACGTTCAACTTGTCTTCAAGCGGGTCGCCTGAGACGAAAGCCAACGAAGGCAGCAGCGCTATAAATCGAGATGCAGCCGGTGCCGGCCCGCGTTTGGCCGCTCGCGCAGTCAGACGTGCAAACCGGGCACACGAGTGGGCGTGGCTGGCGTCCGACGGCTGCGGTTCGTTCAAAGGAGGTAGCATCATGGCAGATGAGTACAAGCCTACACGTAGAGTTGAGACCCCCGGGGGAGTATCTGGGCCAGCAGGCCCCTCTTCTGGCGGGCAACCGGAGTATCATCCCACTGTCCTGATGAGTGACGTGGGAGCGGGCCAGTATGGATACGGCTCTCAGGTAGTCCAACCCGGCGCGGCCAAGACGGAGCGGCTGCGGGTAGGGCCACCCACTTTCGCCTGGCTAGTCGTCGTCGAGGGAATCCACGCCGGCCACATCTTCCGCCTGCATCCCGACGTCACGCTCGTCGGCCGGGATCCATCCTGTGACATTGTATTGGATGACGAGGCCGCCTCCCGCCAGCACGCCAAAGTGCGGGTGGTCGAGGGTGAGGACAAGCGGAATACCTTCGTGCTCCACGACCTGGCGACGGAGAACGGCACGTTCGTCAACGACGAAGAGATAGCAAAGCACGAACTGAGCGACGGTGATCGCATTCTCATCGGGCGAACGAAGTTGGTTTTCAAACAGATTCAGGTATAGCGACCACCTCCAGTGCTGCAGGAGGCTGCCCCGCCTGGGTCCGACGGACTGGCGTGCCAATCCAGGGCGGGTGCAGCCCATGCCGCCTGGTATTTCACAACGTCCGGAGGTGAACTATGGTTGAAAAGACTGAAATCATTGGAACACGGCCCGAGCGAGGAGCGTGGTTGTATGTCTCCAGCGGCCCCCAGGCCGGGCGCGATTTTCGCCTCGGTCGCAGGACCACCATCGGACGTGACACGGTCAAGTGCGACGTGATTCTCTCGGATAAGAAGGTCTCCGAGAGACACGCACGTATTCAGCGGGAGGGCGGAGAGTTCGTCATCTACGACCTGGCCAGTCTAAACGGCACCTTCGTCAACGGCAAGAAGGTGCAAAAGCAGTTGCTCAGCGACGATGACGAAATCATGGTGGGGGAGACGACACTGGTGTTCAAAGTGACCCCCAGGCCGCCCGCAAGATAGACAGCGGGAATAGCCGCTGGCAAAGGAGATAGATATGAACCTGACGATGTACAGTTCTCTGGTCCAGACGTGGTATCAGTGGGGCCACTTCGTTGCGCTGGCTGTGGCGGCCGCTGCCACCTTCTGGGTCTTCTACGACGCGGCGCGGCGGGGCGTCAAAGCGACCGCCTGGCAAGTGCTCACGCTCATCGGTGTCATCCTGGTGCTCCCCTCGCTGATATTCTGGGGATTTCCCACGGTTTCCACCGGCAATCTGGCCGCCGCCGTGGTGCCGCTCGCATACGTGGGACTGGGAGCCGCCGCCCTGGCGCTGCTCTCACTGTTCCTCTACCTGGCTGGCGTGGGGGTGGGGCCGGGGGTGATCTACTGCCCGGTCTGCGGACAGCCACAGCATCCCTCGTGGGACTACTGTCCCTACTGCGCTCAACAGCAGGCTCAGCAGGCGGCCCTGGCTGCAGCGCCTCCACCCCAACCCCCGCCACCGGTTGCTCATACGGAGCCGGTTGCGGAATTCCCACAGCCGCCCACAGCCCCAGCACCTGCACCGACCGAAGTACTGCGACCAGCACGACCGGAGGAACTGGCCTGGCTGGTGCTTCTCTCCGGGACGCACGCCGGCAAGGAGTTCCGCCTGGGCGAAACCACAACCATCGGTCGCGACCCCGCCCATAATGATGTGGTCCTGGACGATAGCGCCGTCTCCAGGCAACACGCCAAGGTGAGACTGCAGGAGGGGCAGTTCGTGCTCTACGACATGGCCAGCACCGACGGCACCTTCGTTAAGGACCGGGAGACAGGTGAGTGGGTGGAGGTGCAGAAGCACACTCTGGCGGACGGCGATCGGATTAAGATGGGGCAGGAGACTTTCAGTTTCATGCAGGTCGCGGGGGAGCAGACTTGAGTGCAGACAGGCCGGGCCTGTACATCGGGCACTGCGGCGACCTGGGCCGGCAGCGAGAACTGAATGAGGATAGTTATCTCATTCTCACGGCGCCAGCCATCGCGCCAGGGATGGATGCGCTGCTGGCGGTGGCCGACGGCATGGGTGGCCATCGGGCCGGCGACGTGGCCAGTCGCACACTGGTGGAAATGCTGGACGGCCTGTTCACTTCTTCAGCCTACCAACAGCACGTCGCTTACAGCCCGCAGCACACTGACTACTACGTAGTCGTGCTCAAGGAGGTGCTGGAGCAGGCCAACGAGCGACTCTACAGCCTCTCGGCCGGCCGCCCCGAACTGAGTGGCATGGGGACGACGGTCACGGTGGCCCTTCTGGCCGGAGGACGCCTCTTCTGGGGCCACGTGGGTGACAGCCGCGCCTATCTGCTGCGCAACGGCGGCCTGCAACGTCTGACCCACGATCACACCTGGGTGGCCGAGCAAGTAGGAACCGGTCAGATGACCATTGAGGAGGCAGCGCGACACCCACGGCGCAATGTGCTCACGCAGTCGTTGGGCAACAGCCTCCTGGTGCGGGTGGAGCGAGGCGTGCAGCAGGTGCAGACCGGCGATTCGTTGCTCCTCTGCTCCGATGGGCTGAGCGGCGTAGTGAGCGACGCGGAGATGCAGGAGACGCTCCTGGCCGAGGCCGATCCCCAGGCGGCCTGTGACCGGCTGGTGGCGCTGGCCAATCAGCGAGGAGGGCCGGATAACATCACGGTGCTGGCGGCCCGGCTGACGGCCAACGGCCTTGGAAGCAACATCGTCGGTGGACGAGTGCTCGGTCCGGTGCAGCACGAGGCCCCCGCTCAGCCCCTGGCCGACACGCTCAAACTAAGGCGCGGCTGGCGTCGTCAGTGGGTAGTGAGTAGGAGATGGCTGGCCCGTCGGTTCGGCGTGGCGCTAGTGCTGTCGCTCGGCGCGCTGCTCAGCGGGCTGGGGACGCTCCTGGTGGGGCTGATCCCGTTCCCGGCCGGATTGCCGGTGGTGGCGTTCAGCGCCGTGGTCGCCTTCGTCCTGGGGGCGCTGCTCGGCTGGCTGCTGCGACCGGCCCGTCCCAAATAGGTTTATGATGAGGAGAATTCGCTCGCAGCGGACGTATCATCCGTTGTCGGGCGTGGGGTCTGTGACCCCACGCAAGCAAATGTTACATTAAGGAGGGAATAAGATGACGCGGAAAAAGTGGTTGACTGTTCTATTGGCCACAATTGTGCTGGTTCTGAGCCTGTGGCCGGCGTCGGCAGCCTGGATGCAGGGAGGGGTGCGGGTCACGCCTGGAGAGGCAGACCTGACCAACTTCCCTGACATTGGCCTGCCGGTCGCGGTGGTGAACCCCAATGGCGTGCCCATTCTCGACCTGCAGGCGGGGAATTTCGAGGCACTGGAGGATGATAGCCCTGTTGCTATCCAGGAGGTGGCGACGCAGAGCAACCCCGATCTGACCATCGCCGTGGCGTTGGTGCTGGACCTGAGCGGCAGCGCACCGATCGAAGACGTCAAAGAGGCCGCCCATCAGTTCCTGGACCGCCTGGGGCCGAATGACCGCGTGGCGCTGATCGGCTTCAACGAGCCGCCCGACTTCGACACTTTCGACCCGGCCAAGGAGATTGAGTTCACCTCGGATCTGGACGCGGTGCGAGTCGTGGTGGATGGGTTGGTCTCCATAGGCGAGTCGGCGGTGTACGAGGCCATCTACAAGGGGGTGCTGATCACGGCGGAGGAGGTCGCCGACCGGCGGGCGGTCATCGTCATGACCGATGGCTACGACACAGCCAGCCGCGAGGCAATTGCCACGGCGGATACCCCCAGGACGGCGGCCAAGGAGCGGGGCATCCCGGTCTTCACTGTGGGGGTCTACAGCCCGGCTTTCGCCAGCGACCCAGACTACCTCAACATCCTCGCTCGTGAGACTGGCGGGCAATACCAGGAGGCGGCCGATCTCACCCAGTTGGCCACGCTCTTCCAGGGCGTGGTGGAGCAACTGCGCACCGAATATCATCTCACGCTGCACACCGACCTGGAGCTGGATGGAAAGGACCACGTTCTGAGGATGCACGTCACCACGCCGCAGGGGGTGGGGGAGGCCGAGCGCACCGTGACCTACCCCGAGCCGGAAGCGATCCCCCGCATTCTCAAACTGCAGCAGGACGTGAACGGAGTGCTGCAGGACGTAGAGGCGGGTGTCGAGATGAGGGGGAAAGTGCTGCTGGTGCCGCAGATCTCAGCCCAGAATGCTCTTGTGCGCGTCGAGTACTACGTGGATGGCCTACTGGCCTATACAGCCGACGTGGAGGCGATGCGGGGACAGGAGCAGCACGAACCCTGGGAATGGAAGTGGGACACGCACTCCGTGGCGGAAGGCGATCACACGCTGGAGATCATCGCCTACGACGACGCAGGCAACGCTTCGGGGCGTTTCTCGCTCGGCGTGCACGTGGTTCCGTCTCCCATGATCGTCTTTGGGGTGAGTATCTGGTTGGTGCTTGCTATCGTCGCAGTGATAGTCGGGCTCGTGGTGGTGCTCTTCCTCGTCCTGCGCCGCCGGGTCGAGCGCTGCCCGGTCTGCGGCAACGTGATGGACCCTGGTTGGGGTGGTGTGTGCCAGTTCTGTGCCGCCGCCGCTGTCCCTGCTCCCACCGGCCCGTCCACCGTGACGGCCCCGCCAACCGAGCCACCCACGACTCCTCACGTTGCTGTGACGCCAGAGGCTGGATACCCGCCCACGGCTGTCATGAGGCCGGCGCCGGGAGCCGTGACCCCGCCGACGCCCGAGACGATCAGCCTGCGACGAAAACCGCAGGCCATGGGCTGGCTGATGGTCGAGAAAGGTCCACGCGCAGGCCAGGAGTTCCGCCTGCAGGAGGTCACTACCATCGGGCGCAGTGGGGATAACGACATCATCATAGATGACCCTTCGGTTTCGCGCCAGCACGCCAAGGTGCGGCTGGAGGGGCAGACCTTCACTATCTTCGATCTGGGGGCGACCAACCCGACCCAGGTCAACGGGCAGGAGATCGGCAAGCACCAACTGATAGACGGCGACCGCGTCGAGATCGGTGACGCGGTGCTCGTCTTCAAGCAAGTTCAGTCACCGCGGGGATAGACGATGGGAGAGTGGGCGGTCATCCTGCTGCTGTTCATCGCTGTCGCAGCGGTGATCGTGCTGGTGGCTGTGCTGGTCAACCAGCAGGTGAAGGCCGGGGTAAGACTACCCGGCCGGGCAGAGTTCTACATTGATACCAGCCGGGGCGGGTGGCGGGCGGAGCCACAGCAACGACGCGCTCAGCCCCCGCCCCGGCCGCCCACCGCTAAATCGCGCTTCTATCTGAAAATGAAGTTGCGGCATCGCCCCAACTGGACCTACCCGCTGGATGGGAAGGCGATGGTCTACATCGGCCGCCGCGCCGACAACGACCTGCGGCTGACCGACCCGACAGCCGACATACGCCAGGCGGTCATCTACTGGGAGAGCGGGCGCTACAAGATCAACAACCTCTCGGCGCGGACGCCGACGCGGGTAAACAAGCGGGTCATCACAAAACAGAACCTGGGGGATGGCAACACCATCCAGATGGGGCGGACGAAGCTGATCTTTAGGGACAAGCGGAGGTGATGGGACTCACAGGCGAATAGGCCGGAGCGGTGGAGGGAGGAGCTAATGGCTCTACTTCTCAAGCGCAGCCAGGAACTCGGACATCGTGACGACCTTAACGCCGTACCGCGCTTTCATCGTCGCCTTGAGATGCGGGTCATCGGTCAGGTCCTGGTCGGCTGAGACGAGGTAATCTGCCCGACCGGTGGCGGCGGCCTCCAGCAGCATGTCGTCTTTGGGATCGCGACATAGGGTGATGTGGAAGGTGGGGATAATTACCGTCGCCTCGGTGCGCAGCAGGCCCAGGAAAGCCTGGGCCATGCCAGGGCGCAGATAGCGTCGCAGTCGAGGGCGGTCTAACACCTCTGCCAGTTCATCCAGCAGGCGGGGTGAAATAAGCAATTCAAAGCGGCCCGCTCGCCACAGGCGGTACAAGGCGGTCGGCGTGCCCGTCACCATTCGTACCAGCAGGTTGGTGTCAACGAGGACCCTGGGCATAGCGGGCCTCGCGGACGGCATCTACCTCGACCCGGATCGCCTCATCGCTCAGTTCGGCCGGGTCCGCTTCCGGGGGGGGCGCGGTCTCCAACGCGGATTCGAAGGCAGCGAAGTGGCGGGCTCGCTCTGCTGCCTGCTGCCTGGCCGCCAGAGTTTCCAAACGTTGGTATTCTTCGATCCCCAAAAGCGCGGCCACTGGCTGGCCCCGCCGCTGGATTATGAAGCGTTCGCCCCGGTAGCGGATGCGTGCGAGCAGGTCACCCGCTTTGCGGTGGAAATCTACAGCCGAAATGACAGTGGGCATCACGACCTCCTGAAATACACAGTTGTTTAATTAAATTATACCGTGGTTCGGGCCGATGTCAAGGAAGGTTGTGGGGCTGTCAACATACTGATGACGGATGGGCGAGCGAGGAGATAATGGGATGAACAGTGATCTGATCGGCACGCGGCTGGGCAAATACGAGATCCAGGCCGAGATTGGCCGTGGCGGGATGGGCGCGGTCTATCGAGGGTACGATCCGGCGCTCGACCGCTATGTGGCGGTTAAGGTCTTGGCCCCCCACCTGGTGTGGGAGAAGGAGTTCGTCGAGCGCTTCCTGCGCGAGGCGCGGGCCGCGGCACGGCTCAAGCACGCCGGCATCGTCACCATCCACGACGTGGGACAGGAGGGGGACTGGTACTACTTCATCATGGAATACCTGGAGGGGCAGACGCTGACCGAGGTCATCCGGCAGAGAGGGCCGCTCTCGTCCGATGAGGCGCTCTCCATCCTGCGCCCGCTGGCAGCGGCGCTGAACTACGCCCACCACCGGGGGCTGGTGCACCGGGACATCAAGCCGGGCAACGTCATCGTGGACCCGGCGGGGCAGGTGACGCTGACGGACTTCGGGATTGCGCGGGCAGCCCAGGAGACGCGGCTGACGGCGACGGGAGCGCTGGTGGGGACGCCGGAGTACATGAGCCCGGAGCAGGCGAAGGGGCTGACGGTGGATGCCCGCAGCGACCAGTACAGCCTGGCGGTGGTGGCCTATGAGATGCTGAGCGGGCGGGCGCCGTTCCAGGCCGAGAGCACGCTGGCGCTGATGTACAAGGTGGTACACGAACCGCCGCCGCCCATCCGCCAGGCGCGGCCCGACCTGCCAGCGGAGGTGGAGGCAGTGTTAGCGAAGGTGCTGGCGAAGGAGCCCGGAGATCGGTATGCGACGGTGAGCGCCTTCGTGGAGGCGCTAGGGCGGGCGTTGGTGGGAGAGGTGGTGGAGGGGGTGGTGGCCCGGCCGGAGGTAGCCGCTCCGCTGGTGGAACCGCCGACGGTGGTGAGGGCACCGGAGGCGGCGGTTCCCCCGCCTATGGTGCCTCCTCCGCCTGTGCAGACGCCTGCGCCTGCTGTGGCTCCTGCGCCGGCCCCGGCTGCGGTGCCTGCGGCGAAGCCCGTCCCGGCACGGAAGCGTGTGCCTGTGTGGGTGTGGGCGCTGGGCGGGCTGACCGTGCTGGCGTTGGTGATGGGGGTGGTGATGGGGGTGGGAGGGATAGATGGCGGCTCTACGCCCACGCCGCAGACCGGGGAGATGGCGACTGTTGTTGTTCCGGGGGATGTGGAGGAGACACCCACATCATCGCCCTCCCCTTCGCCGACGGCCACGGCGACGCGCAGGCCCACGCGCACGTCCACCAGGACGCCGACGCGCACGCCGACCTCTACACCGACGGCCACGGCCACGGCGACGCCCCGCCCGCGCCCGAGGGCAACCGCCACGCCTGTACCGCCGACTTCCACGCCGGTGCCGCCGACGCAGCCGCCACCGCCACCACAGCCGACACAGCCACCACCGCAACCGACGCAACCGCCACCGCCGCCTACTGAACCGCCGCCACCGCCGCCTACTGAACCACCGCCACCACCGCCGTAGTTAGTCCATACACTACTACTGCGACGATATGACAGATTTCGCGCTGCCGTGCATCGACCGAGGGAAAGTAGGAATAATATGACGAGTGTTTTTTCTCACAGGAGGGAGGGTTGTGGAAACACATTGATTGAAAGCATCATCCCGATTCCATCTTCGCGTTTCAAATTCTCAGGAGGTATGCAATTGACCGCAAGAGTGGAAACCGTAGCACGTTCTTCCCTTTCAAGCAACTCAAACTTTCAGGAGGTATCACGATGAACGGCAAAATCAGAATCCTTGTACCAATCTTCCTCTCGGCCGCACTGCTGTTGGCCATTCTGGCAGCCAGCACAGCCACGGCCCAGGGGCCTGACGGAGAAGATGTCCTCGGGCCTGCCGGGACGACGAACCCCACCACAGTGCTCTACCAGGGCTACGCCACGGTAGGAGATACACCCTACGAGGGCACCGGCTACTTCAAGTTCGCTGTCGTCAACGCTGCTGGCAACACCACCTATTGGTCCAATGACGGCACCTCTACCGGGGGAAGCCAGCCGACGGCGGCCGTCTCCCGCCCGGTGAACGACGGCTACTTCACCGCTCTGTTGGGTGATACATCCCTGAGCGGGATGACCCAGGCGCTGGCTCCCTCGGTCTTCGCCGGGCCGGGGCGCTACCTGCGGGTCTGGTTCGCCACATCGGCCTCTGGCCCATTTACCCAACTGAGCCTGGTCCCCATCGCGGCTGCGCCCTACGCGCTGAACGCCGAGACGCTGGATGGCTATGATAGCGATGCCTTCCAGCGGCGGGTGAGTGGCACTTGCACCAGCGGCAACGCCATCCGTGTCATCAACGCCGACGGCACAGTTACCTGCCAGGCAGT
>Ga0315549_1004719_pt1 | contig 11365 bp, 8 predicted proteins | sample SalMarSW160200MG_FD_203101 | JGI IMG/M metagenome (GOLD analysis project Ga0315549, IMG submission 203101) | Salt marsh sediment microbial communities from the Plum Island Ecosystem LTER, Massachusetts, United States - Salt Marsh Sediment SW1601-200 ... | reverse complement strand
AAAGAATGGTGTTCATCAGATTATAGCTGGTGAAAAAGACTGCCATGTTCCCCTCGTTTGTTAGTGATATGGCTTCGATATATTCTGCCCATTTCTTCAGCATCTGGTCAGTTCTCTTCTCGAACCTCGATGAGACATCCCTCGCAGCTAATATTAACCTGTTTTCACGCGGGAATGGAGAGTCGAATTCTCTAAGGTGGACATCTTCTTGGTTACGAAGTATCAAGTCCCTGTAGACCTTTGGAGGAGAAAGGAAACCGCTCATGAGAATGCTTCCTCTAGCCTGCCGCAGAACCGAATCTGTTATTTCCCTGCCATCTAGGCTTCTGACCTCTAGATATATTCTGTCCCCCCAGTCCTTCTGGATCAAGTGAACATACTTCTTTCCGACCCTCTGAAAGAAGTTCTCTATGAAGTCGCCTACCCGATGGGTGTAACTGAAAATTTTGTCATAACCCAGTTCCTGACGCGCCTCTCTCACATGTTCTCCGTATTCGTGGAGGGTTTCCGCGGCTTTCTCGCTGGATGTTCCACTCCACTCAAGGAATCGGTCGGCAATCTCTTGGCGGTCCAGCAGTTTAAGGTTCGCATTTCCTAAACCCTTCTGAATGTAGCGGAAAATATTGTCGTCTAATACGTTGAGGTAATCTTGAACCGCCGCCAAGTTTTCATGTTCAAATTTTTCGGTTTCCTTGAGGGCGTTCTCGATAGTGTTTTGTGTCATCCGGTCTGAGAGGAGTTCCCGGGCGAAGCCTGGTAGGTTGTGGGCTTCATCCACTATAAGATAAACGTTAGGCAGGTCTACTCCCCAACTTTGTAGCAGGGCTTTTCTAACCGGTGGATTGAAGGTGTAATTGTAGGTTCCGAGGAAAATGTTTACTTTACTGAGAACCCGTTTTAACGCCTCGTAGGCACAGAAGCCACTCTTAGCCATCCGTCTAGTAGCCTCTTTTGGGTCAAGGATTTTTCGGGCGCAATCCAGAGCCAGTTCTTCGGCTTGCCTCTTCTTCCTGTTCATGTTCCAGTAGAATCTGCAAAAAGGTTTAGTGCCGGATTCGCAGTTTTCTTTAAGTCTCCTGCATTCCTCAAGAAAGTCGAAATAGGAGCCTCCGCTGTTCATCCGCAGCGGGCACATGTCCTGTTTGCTGAAGAGGGATACAGTCAAAGGATTCTGCTCTAATCCCCTCAGCTCTTTTAGAAAAATGTGCAGTTGACTCCTAGTTCTGAAACTGATCAGAAGCTTGTTTTCTCCCAGCCGAGGCAAAACACTGAGGAGCGAAGCAAGAGACTTTCCTATACCGCAGGGAGCGCTGCCCACGAAAACTTGGTTATTATCAAGGGCTTTGGTTGCTTCCTCAATAAACTCCACCTGCCCCTTACGTATTTCATAGCCTCTGGGAAGCCACCGGTTACCTGAAGTTTTGTTCTCCATCCCTGTTTTCGGTGCCGCAGTGCGTCTGTGGGGGCGACTGGAAACCACGATCCTAGCGCTCAGGTATGTTCCACAGTTAGGACAGAAATGGCTCTGGTTAAACTCTTCAAGGGAATATTTTTTTCTGCACTTTCGGCAAACGTAGATTCGGGTCAACTTTCTCCCTTATCATACAAGACTGCATAGAAATATGCTTTGTTAACAGTTTCAGCTGTAAAGTGTAATCAGTCAGATTGCATGTGATGCGAGTTCCTAAATGATGCCTATTTTGGGTGGCATATCCTGTGGACTTGTGAAAACGTAATCCAGATAAGGAGTGAAACGAGGTACTCTTTAGGGAAAGATAACATGTCTAGAATGGCAGTTCTAGTGCTCGATATGTTAAACGACTTCGTTACAGGCAATTTGAAAACTGACCGCGCCGAAAGAATCATTAAACCCATCCAGAAACTTGTTGAAGCAGCTAGAGCGCATGGTGTGCCCGTGATATATTCCAACGATGCCCACTTCAGCACCGATTTCGAAGTTGTTGAAAGATGGGGAGACCATGCCATAAAGGGGTCGCCAGGCGCTCAGGTTATCCCGGAGCTTGCGCCCGCAGAAAAGGATTTTGTTGTTGAGAAACGTGTCTACAGTGGCTTTTACGAGACTAGTCTTGATTCGCTTCTTCACAGTCTTTACAAGGGCTTGGGCGTGGAAACGGTTATTTTAGCTGGATTGCACACTCACATTTGTGTTAGACACACAGCTGCCTCTGCCTTCTACCGAGGCTACAAAATAGTAGTTCCCAGTGACGGTGTGCAAGCTTTCACGCGTAAAGATCATGAAGACGGACTAAAATATCTCAAGGATGTTTACAGTGCAGAAATTAAGACTGTTGACGAAATAATTGAAGAATTCAAGAAAATCTGATTTATGCTGTCAGCGGATGTGGCACCGTAATCGATAAAAGAACCGGGGCTCACTTGGTAGTTGTGTTCGTTTCTTAGGGGTGGAATGTTATGTCTTATTGTGCGAAGTGTGGTGCAAAGTTGGATGAGGCTGCAAGGTTCTGTTCCTCTTGTGGCACTGCCGTTGCGAAGGTGACCACTGAGGAATATTCTGTTTCTTCTAACAACCTTATCGAACGAGTGAAGGAGCTGCTTCATGAAGGCAACGTCACAAGAATAATTGTGAAAAATGAAAAGGGAAATGTTCTGCTTGAGATACCTGCTACAGTCGGAGTTATCGGCGTTGTTCTTGTTCCTTGGCTTGCAGCATTAGGCGCAATAGCCGCATTAGCCACAAACTGCAAAATAGTGGTTGAAAAACGAGAATAGAACCTCAAACATTATCTTTCCAGTATTTCCAGAAAAAAGACTGTTTTCAACAATCCACTGTTATTAGGCTCCTAATATGTTTGTGTGTTTTGTTTAGTTGATGCTGATTAGTATAACGCCTGCGACGATTAAAAGAGCGCTTGCGATGAGTTTGAAGGAGAATTTTTCGAGTTTTCTGAGGAATATGTAAGCAAAGAATAGGATGAATAGTAGTTCGGTTTGCAGGATTGGAGCAACTATTGAGACCATCTCTTGGCTTAGTGCAAGAAATGAGAGCAGCCATCCTGCGGCTATGCCGACTCCGGGCTTCCAGAACATTTGGAGGTCTTTGCGTGAAAACCTTGAAGCTCTAGCACCATCAGAAAAGAACAGTAACAGGAGGTAAACGATGAGGGAGGTGGAGTATCCAACTGCGACTCCAAGCAGCGGCTGGTTGTAGATGTTCAAGCCTTCCTTTCTTACAATTTGGGAAAATGCTATAGCCAAAGAGCCGAGTATGGGGACAATTAAGCCTTTTTTTGTTGTGCTTTTGGTTTGGGTGTCGCCGTTGTTTATGGTTCTTCCAACGAATATTACGCCAGCTATGATGCAGGCGAGTCCGATCCAGTTTTCGGCGGTTAGCGTCTCGCCTAATAGTAGAATTGCTGTGATTGAGGTGTAAAGTGGGTAGGTTGCGAAGATGGATGCGTTTGCTGAGATGCCTGCGGTTTCCATTCCTTTGAAGTAGAATAGTCTGGCTATTCCGGGGGCAAGCAGCCCCGCGAATACGAAAAGCAGTAAGCCTTCAGCGTTTACTGCGTTCAGGTTTGTGAAGGTGAGGGCGAGGGGCCAGAGGATAATGTTGCCCATAATCGTGACTGTCAGCGATATGTAGACAAAGTTTGATTTATCCAAGCTTTTTCTGACCAATATTTGTGATAAACCAAACGACAGAGCAGAAAGCAGAGCCAACGCAACACCAATCATGACTGTTCCAAAATCTAATGGAAGCTATTAAAGACGACCCCTTTCTCGTACAGAATAACAACGTGAACAAACAGTAGAGCAGCTCAAGAAAAAGCTGAATTTCAACAATACGCTGTTATTAGGCGTCAAATATGAATGCTCTCTGTTAAGGGGATTAGTGCGGGGGTGTGGTTCGAACCCACGAACCCCTATTGTATTATTCAATTTATTTGGTTTGGGAGGGTCTCTTTATCCTATCTTTTAGGAAATGTTTAATGGTCATCTTGGACGTCCATCAAAAATATTGTCTAATGTTACTGTTTTCTGGAAAGAAAATAAAGAGAAAAAAAGGGGGCGATTGAGTTGCTGAACTTGAAGCATAGCCTCTTGTAACGGCTATTTCCCAATCCCCTTAGCCAGATTTGTCAATTCTTGACCGCTTTCGGAAAACGACGGTTGCAACTATCACAGCGACAGACGACAGTAGCACCACAACTCCGAGGCTCAAGCTCTCCGGGATATTTGCCATTTGGTAATTTTCGAAACCCCAACCATCTGGGACGTCTGCGTCACTGTCTAGTGGCCACGCTAGAACTCCCGCTCCGGCATTGCTTGCGTCGTAGACTCCTACTCTCAAGTTCCATGTAACGCCTAGTTGGACGGTCCCTCCATCCTTCGGAATCTGGAATTCCAAGATCCAGTGCGCTGTGCTGTTAGTCGGTGAATCGCTTAGCGAGTTAGCCCATTCTATTTCGGTTTCGTCTAATGATTCCTCAGTCCAGCTCGTTCCGTCTCCTTGGTACCATACTAGATCGGTGTGTCCTGTAATCTCGAACTTGTAATCAAGTTCCTGAGGAGTAGCGCCCCCGCTCTGGTCACCGTCAACGCAAAATTGCCAATAGTCTTCAGCATCGTCGGTGGTGTCACTGAAAAATTCGACAACCCAGCGTGTCATAACAAAATCACCCATATCCCATGTACTTCTGAAAGCAACGTCTTCGCCTATCATAGTAATCTCACCGTCGGTCCATTCATCTTCAGAGGTCCACGCCCCATCAATAGTAGGTTCTAATTGAGTAGACCAAGATGTCCTTTCGGCGCCTTGCGCGCGCACACAATTGATGGCTCCAACGCTTACCAGCAAGAGCATCATAAAAGCTACCATGGTTAGTGTACAGAATTTCTTTTTCATTACTTTTTCACCTCCACTCTAGCTCTTTCATTTAGAGAAGAGTACACAGGAAACAAACTGTTGCCCCTCTCCCCTTTCACTTTTAGTACAGTTCTAGCTATTCTATGGTATTTACGTTTAAAGATTTCTGAAGATTTCCTTAATTTTCTAGAAGAATCGTTATGATTTTGGACTTACAAACCTTATATCAACATTGAAAATGATCTATCATGTTATAGACTAAAGGTGTATGAGTAATTATCTTTCCACATCTAGGACAATGAACATGCCTTAGACCAGACTGTGATAATCGTAACCAGAAACACCAGTATTCTTAGTTAATAGATAGTTAATGTATTTGGCTAGAGCTTCACTGTAACTAGTTCTGGTGTTCATCTCTGGTGCGGGGAGTGGGATTCGAACCCACGAACCCCTACGGGACAGCCGCCTCAGGGTTGCGCCTTTGACCTGGCTTGGCAACCCCCGCATCCTAAAGCAACAGAGTAACCATACTTGTAAGCCTAAAAGGTCATTTTGAATTGTGATTTTGGTTTCATAACAACTAAATTAATTCAACCCTAAATTCACTAAAAATGTTAGGCGTATTAGTTTTTGTAGCATCTTTCCTGTTTCTGTTCACTATCACCATGATATTTCCTAACATGCCTCCCGGACAGATAGTATGTGATGTTTTAGGGAATTCTGAAGCAAATTATTTGATCGCTGGAGTCTCTGGAGACCTTCTTGTAGTTGCCATGATAAATGGAGTCGTTTGGGGGGTAATCATCGTGATAGTTTACTCTTATTTGAGGGGTCCTCAAAAAGGAAAGGTAACTATGCCTGTCTGGGTTCCGGGATACACCACATCAGGTAGTTCCACGATTGAACATAAGTCGCCCAAACAGTATGATGAACCCTCTTTCCAAACGATTAGAAAAACGCAGGATGTTGAGACAATCGAGGGAATCGGATACATATACGGGCGTAAGCTTAGAAAAATCAGCATCAGAACTGTAGATGATTTAATACAAGTAGGCGCTACAAGAACTGGACGAAACTACTTAGCCAAAAACACTGGCGTAACACCCTCAACAATACTCAACTGGATACACCAAGCAAAAGCACACAGCTAGCACAAAATTTCTGAAAAAAGCTGTTTTTCAACAATGTACCTCTATTAGGATACTAATAGAATCTGGGTTATGTGAACCGCTTCTTTTTGTAGATTACGATGACCAGAGTTGCAACCAACAGCAATGATGGAAGGAGCCAAGAGGAATACTCTGGAACTAAGGTGGTGCCCGTGATTTCGATCCTGTGGAAACTATGGCTGTATGTGATGTCGAAGATAGTGTGGGTGCCATTATACGTTCTTGTGTAATCTACGCCATCCATCAGCGCTTCCCCATTCAGGTAGACTGGAAAATCGCCCTCAGCTAGGTCTTCAGGAATTGTTATCTGACAAAAGCCTGTTGTTCCAGTTGGTCCAGTAACGCTGAAGCTTATCTGATTCTGGTTCACGCCAAAGTCGAAGCCTCCCAAAGTAGAGTTAGTTGATACAACAACAGTGTAGAGATTGTATCCAAAACTGAAATCAAATTCGTAAGTGTCAAATTCGTTCGTGTCCACACACCCAGATGTCTTAACTAGCCAGAAATCTTGGCTTCCTGCACCAAAAGAGGCTGTAAAGCCTGCTATTGCATATTTGCCATCAGAGGTTTCAATCACATTTAAAGCGCGGTCACAACCTGTTCCTCCGTAAGTCTTCTTCCACTCCATGTTTCCATAGGCGTCGGTTTTGAATAGCCAAAAATCGTGGTCTCCAGAGCCAGAGGAGTTTGTGTTGCCTGCTATTACGTATCCTCCATCAGATGTTGTAATTAGCGAGGTAGTCCAGTCAATGTCTAATCCTCCGTATGTTTGGTTCCATTCCATGACTCCATATGCATCAGTTTTAATCAAGCAAACATCACTTGAAAAAGCAGGACCTGAGTTGCCTGCTATTGTGTATCCCCCATCAGTTGCCTCAACTACCGTGAAATGTTCTATAACCGCAAAAGTTGCCTCAGGCGGGGTTCTTTGGTATGTTTTGTTCCACTGCATGATGCCCAGTTCGTCAGTTTTTATTAACCAAAAAGCGTAGCTTCCAACACCAAACGAGTTTGTGTAGCCGGCCATTACATATCCGCCATCTGAAGTTTCAACAACAGAGTAAGCGCGGTCATCGCTTGTTCCTCCGTATGCTTTATCCCATTCGATGTCGCCGAACTCGTCGATTTTAATCAATCGGCAATCAAGATTTCCCGCACCAAAAGTGGATGTGTAAGCTGCTATGGCGTATCCTCCGTCACTGGCTTGGATTAACGAATTGATTCCGCTTCCGTAGGTTTTGTTCCACTCTACGACTCCATATGCGTCAGTTTTAACCACAAGGGCGCCGCCTGCTAATATATAGCCATCATCCGATGTCTGGATCAGCGAATAAGCAGTTTCATATTCTGGTCCTCCGTATGTTTTGTTCCACTCCACAAATCCATACTCGTTGGTTTTGACTAACCAAAAATCCCGAGCTCCAGCACCGAAAGATGTTGTGTAGCCTGCTATTGCGTATCCTCCATCCGAGGTTTCAACAAGAACGAAAGCCTGCTCATCTTCTATTCCTCCGTAGGTCTGGTTCCAAGTTGAATTGGCTGCTTTAACCAAAACAACTAAACCCGAACTCAACAAAACAAGAACAACCATGCTTAAGAGAAGCAGCTTTCTACGCAACAACAGCCCCCATACTACATTTCAAGCTTTTAAGCAAAAGAATTTTGTGGTCAACAATTCCTACATTGGTGCGGGGAGTGGGATTCGAACCCACGAACCCCTACGGGACAGCCGCCTCAGGGCTGCGCCTTTGACCTGGCTTGGCAATCCCCGCATCCTAAAGCAACAAGAGTAACAATACTTGTAAGCTTTAAATTAAATCTTATCCAGTTAAAGATTAACCCGCCAAAACTGTTAAGCCTAGGAACCCACAAAAACTTTCATAAAACTTTTACTTACGTAACCCACAGTTACTGTTTCAGGACTGAACTGGATTGAAGGCAATAATTCTGGCTGGAGGCGTAGGAACCCGACTGCGACCTCTCAGCTGTACCCGACCGAAGCTTCTGTTTCCCGTCTTGAACAAGCCTCTGCTAGATTGGACACTGGAACGGCTGGCTGAAACAGGCGTTAATGGGGTTACTTTGGCGGTGAAATACATGGCTGAGGCTTTCATGCAACGCTACGGCGAATCAAAGCATGGAATGAAAATCTCATATTCCATAGAAAAGAAGCCCATGCGCACAGGCGGAGCCATCAAATACGCTGAAGAATCTATTGGCTACGAAGAGCCATTTCTGGCTCTAAACGGCGACATATTCACCACGATCGATTACACAGCACTTCTAAAGAAACACAAAGAAAAGAACGCGGTTGCAACAATAGCAGTCTACAGAGTAGAAGACCCCAGCAGATACGGAACCGTGAAACTAACCAAAGAAAACAGAATAACACAATTCATAGAGAAGCCTCCCCTTGGAAAAGCCCCCAGCAGCCTCATCAACGCCGGAATCTACGTGCTAAACCCAGAAATCTTCAATTACATTCCTGCTGGGCGCCCAGTCTCGATTGAACATGAAATATTCCCGAAACTGGCAGAAGAGGGAAAACTTTTCGGTCATGAATTCAAAGAAATTTGGATCGACATCGGAAAACTGGGAGATTACCTGAGAGCAAACAGGGTCATGCTTGACACTGAACCAAAAAAACGGCTGTTCGGAAAGAATGCTAATTTAGGTGAGGGAACGGAGTTCAACGACCCTGTTAGGCTTGATTCGGGAATCACCGTCGGGCAGAACTCAAAACTAGGACCCTACGCAATTATTGGGAGAGACGCGGTTTTGGGCAGAAATGTCACCATAGAAGATTCTGTGGTTTTTCCAGAGGCAACAATTTCGGATCATGCTTCAGTAAGGGGTGCGGTTATCGGAGAAGGAGCCACAATCGGTAGATGCGCAGAAATTATGGAAGGATGCGTAATCGGCGATTACGTAACCATTCGAGACAACATCACTGTTTCCAGAGACGTTACTGTTTGCCATTCTAAAGAGGTTAAAGAGAACGTTCCAGAATCCACACACATAATATAAACTGGACCGTTTAAATGTAACCTGAAAAATTTACAGTTTCCTGTTAACTTCAGCCGATAGATTTTTCTGCCTATTTAATCTGCTTGCAACGAAAATGTTCGTCACCTATTAATAACACAGGTAAGCAATGAGGTGAAAGAGAAAAAATGTCTAGAGTAATGAAGCTTGCAGCCAAAGACATGGAATCTCCGGAAAAGCGGCGAGAAATCACTGTTTGTGTTGTGGGCTGCGGAAGAACCGGTTTAGTTACAGCTTGCCTTTTCGCAGAAGCAGGCTTCAACGTTATTGGTGTTGACTCTAGCAGCCACACAGTTCACCAGTTAAAAAGAGGCAAGTCTCCTTTCACTGAATCAGGTCTCCGCAAGTTCATAGAAGCGCACATAAAGAATAGCAAATTTAGGGCAACAACCAACCTCAGAAAGGCAGTCTCAGAAAGCAACATCATAATAATCGGCGTCCCATCGGCTCTTGACAAAAAGAAGAAACCAGACTATTCACGGCTCGAAAAGACATGCAGAGACGTCGGCATGAGCCTAACTGCAGGTTCTCTGATCATTTTCCAGAACATCATGGGTCCAGGCATGACCGAAACCGTGGCAAAGGAAACTCTTGAAAACGCCTCCGGATTAGAGGCTGGAACAGACTTCGGTCTGGCATATTCTTCGACGCTGAATAACTCAATGCATCCTTCAAAGGATGCATCTAACGGCACAAAGGTTGTTGGCGGCATCACCAAACGAAGCATGAAAGTTGCATGCCTCATTCTGGACACAATCACGAAGGGAGAAATAGTTCGCGTAAAAGACATGAAAACAGCAGAAGCAGTGAAGCTACTAGAAGAAGCATACAAAGACGTTAACGTTGCTTTCGCAAACGAGTTTGCGCATTTTTGCGAGAAGGCGGGAATAGACTTTGTTAAAGTGCGGAACATTATTAATCCGCTAAAGTTTTCAAGGATGGCTGGGCTTCATAAATCAAGAGACTCGTATTTTCTGGTTGAAGAGGCAGAAGCGGTAGACGTTAAGCTTCGCATGTTGTCGTTGGCTACAAAAATAAACGATGAGACACTGGACCACGCAATACATCTAGTAAGGGACGCTCTGCGATCATGCCAAAAGCCGTTAAGGAGATCCAAGATTTCAGTCTTCGGCATATCTTCGCTACCGAACAGGAAGAGAGCAGCTAATTCTGCTACAAAGAAACTTGTGAACCAGCTGAAAAAGAGGGGCGCATCTGTCAAAGTTTATGACCCTTTCTTTTCTCACAAGGAACTTTTGAGTATGGGTTACACTGCTGAAGCAAGTTTATCGAAGACTGTTGAGGGAGCAGACTGCTTAGTTGTGGCAGTGGCGCATGATCGTTTCACACGATTGAATCTGCGGAGAATCCAGATGTTGATGAAGCAACCTGCAGCCATGGTGGATATGGGACAAGTTGTCAATCCCGTTAAGGCAGAAAAGGCGGGTTTTGTGTACCGCGGATTCGGAAGAGGCGTTTGGACAAAATAGAAAACGTTTTCGTTAACACTTTTTTCGGGGCAATGCTTAAGTCTTTAAGATTACAGATGCTGTTTAAAACAGGTAGATTAAGAAAAAATCCTAATCAGAAGATACAGGAACTGAGGCAATAAAAATGGCTCTCTTAACGTTCTTCACTTTGCTGTCCGTTGTTACAACCTTTCTCAACACCAGTCTCGCCAGTTTCCTGAATCAGCTGCTAGTGGATATCAATGAACTGATTCTCGCCGGGCTAATCCTGCTGCTGAGTTTCGTTTTAACCGTGTTTCTCACAAGGAGATGGATCAAATCAGCTAAAGCAGCAAAACTTGTAGGAAAGGACATGAACAAACCTGACTATCCGTCCATTCCAAGATCAGGAGGGTTAGTTGTTGCAATAGTCATCTGTTTCTCGTTGCTGATCTACATCTTCCTAAAAACCTTCTCCCTCGTCGGAAGCCCATTACACGTGGTCGAGGCATTCGCCATTTCAGCCACAGTCCTGCTTGCGGGGTTCATAGGGTTCATTGACGACGTTTTAGGGTGGAAAGAAGGACTGAGCCAGCTTCAGAAGGTCTTACTCACGATCCCCATAGCTCTTCCCTTAACTGTTTTGAACGTCAATCAAACCGTTATGGGGCTTCCATTTCTAGGTAACGTAGACCTAGGGCTGCTCTATCCTCTGCTGATTGTTCCATTGGGCGTAATCGGCGCAACAAACGGATTCAACCTCCTCGCTGGCTATAACGGACTGGAGGCAAGTATGGGTCTAGTAATTTTTGCTGTCTTCGGTTTCACAGGCATAATTGTTGGAAGACTGTGGA
>Ga0315549_1004717_pt1 | contig 11370 bp, 8 predicted proteins | sample SalMarSW160200MG_FD_203101 | JGI IMG/M metagenome (GOLD analysis project Ga0315549, IMG submission 203101) | Salt marsh sediment microbial communities from the Plum Island Ecosystem LTER, Massachusetts, United States - Salt Marsh Sediment SW1601-200 ... | reverse complement strand
CAACACTTCCCTGACGCAGACACCTGGCCACCCATCTTGACTTTAGTCGCAAACCACTATTTCCTATAAATACTATGATACCACTATTTAAGAAATTGTCAATGGTTTTTCGGATTTTAAAGAAGGGGGCAATTCTGTTTTTTCCACCCCACCCCTCAGTGCGAGGCACGACAGTGTCGGAGCAATCTTTTCCCTTCTGTCGTTGCGAGGAGCCGAGATTCCTCGCTTACGCTTCGGAACAGGCTCCGCAATCTTCAGAGATTGCCACGCCCCGACAAGTCGGGGCTCGCAATGACAAAAGACTATGGTATTTAGTATTTTTAATCGTGGAGCGCCGTAAGGTAAGAGCCGAGGCTGACCGCGGCTCTTAGTTCGTTTCTATTTACCCCGGGCGCTTACTCGGTACCCGAGAGTGCTGTTGCGCTCATGAGCCCCTCTCCGCCCATAAATCGTGGCTCCAAGTTAATATTTTCACAATCGGGTCAACAAAACCCGCCCTCACCGCTGTTCTCAGAACCTCGTGTTGGGAGATAAGGTCAGCTATGGGAGGGCTGGTTCTATAGTAGAAGGATACAAGCCTAGCACCCAGGCTGTTAGGCAGCAGGACCTTGTCCCTGAACTCTCTCAGTATGTCTAGTTCTTTTGCTGTATCGGTACCATAGGCTGCAGTGGCGATGAAACAGAATCCTCCTCCGGGTGTCGTGGGATGGCCATAACCACCAAATTCGTCTCCATACAATTCATCCAGAGATGGCGTGGTATCATCTCTTATTTTTGCCCACATATAACCGCTGTAGTGATGGCTGCCAATAGTGATGTCGGTGGTATTGACTCCGCTGTCGTCTGGGTCGGGCGAGCACTGCACCCAGGCGGTGTCATTCCACCAGAAGAGCCGCAGCGAATCTTCGTCAAAGTCTTTTGCTTCAGCATCGGTATAGAAAAGCCTTATCTCGATCTCGGTCTCAGGCGTAATATTGTCAGCACTGACATCGCGGAATATATTCAGTTCGCGGAATGTATCCTCTGCGAGGAGATCGAGGGAAGCGAGGGCCCCGTTGACAGGTGCGTCGGGGTGTGGGTTACTAGCGTATTTAAAAATGGTCACCGTAGCTTTACCGTTTACTGCAACCTCAATGTCAGCTTCGACTATAGCATTGACGGTGCCGTGACCGTCTATCGTCTGTGTTACTGTATCTCCGCACTGCCCTAAGTCGTTGCTTCCCACGGCGACCACGGTGCCGTCGGACTTAAGTCCCATCGTGTGATACGCGCCTGCGGAGACCTGGATGATGTTCGTCCAGCCGCTGACATCGCACTGCCCGAAGTCGTTGTATCCCACAGAGACCACGGTGCCGTCGGACTTAAGCCCCACAGTGTGAAAGCCGCCTGCAGCGACCTGGTCGATGTCCGTCCAGTTGCCGACCTCGCATCGCCCGTAGCTGTTGTCTCCCACAGCGACCACGGTGCCGTCGTCCTCGAGCCCCACCGTGTGCCAGGCACCTGCGGCGACCTGGGTAATATTCTCCCAGCCGTCGACATTGCACTGCCCGTGGGAGTTCCGTCCCGTGGCGATCACGGTGCCGTCGGGCTTGAGCCCCACCGTGTGCCAGCCGCCAGCGGCGACCTGGTCGATGTTCGTCCAACTGGTTACATCGCACTGCCCGTAGTGGTTCCATCCCACGGCGACCACGGAGCCGTCGGATTCGAGCCCCACCGTGTGATAGCCGCCAGCGGCGACCTGGTCGATGTTCGTCCAGCTGTCGATATCACACTGCCCGTAGGCGTTGTCTCCCGTGGCGACCACGGTGCCGCCGTCCTCGAGCCCCAACGTGTGATAGTCGCCAGCGGCGACCTTGTCGATGTTCGTCCAGCCGCCGACATTGCACTGCCCCACAGAGTTGTCTCCCACGGCGACCACGGTGCCGCCGTCCTCGAGCCCCACCGTGTGCCAGCCACCTGCGGCGACCTTGTCGATGTCCGTCCAGCTGAAGCTGACCTCCCTGCCATCCGCCAGGACAGGCGCCGCCGTCACCAGTCCCAGGCTAACCACCAGAACCAGGGCAAACAGGATACTAAATATCTTTTTCACTCTTCACCTCCTTCGTAGCAGTTCGGTTTTTCCAAAATCTTCAGCTTACAATATAATAAGCTATTTATGTTAAAATCCTGTTAATTAAATATACGTTACAATTTTCAGGATTACTATATCGCATTCTCCATACCGTCAAGTGGTTCTTCCAAGTTTCTGTTGGGCTTGCCTCACCCATAGTGGCCCCTAGCGCCCACTTAGTGCCCGAGAATGCTGTTGTGCTCATAACCTCTCATCCCGACCATAAATCATGGCTCCAATTTAATATTTTCACAATCGGGTCGACAAAGCCCAACCTCACCACTGTTCTCAGCACCTCGTGCTGGGAGATAAAATCGGCTATGGGAGGACTGGTTCTATAATAGAATGATACAAACTTGGCTCCCAGGCTATTAGGCAGCAGGACCGTGTCCCTGAACTCTCTCAGTATGTCCAGTTGCCAGGCCGTATCAGTACCATAGGCTGCGGTGGCGATGAAGCACCATGGAAACGGCCCGAAACTGAAGTCGGCTGTTATAGAATAGTCGTCGTTCATAGTGATGTTGGTTACGGCGGAGTCGACATCGGTGATAGTGCCCACATCCCCAGTCCACTGGACGAAGTTATAGAAAGTATCTGTAATCGCTATCAGTTCAACTGCGGTACCAGGTTCATAGGTAAAAGCCCCCTCGCCGGGTACGACCACTGACCCCCCACCGGTGCTGGAGATTTCGAGGGTGTATAGGTACGCCGTCAGCCAGGGGTCGAAGTGGACATGTTCCGAAACAGCGGCTCCAGTGCCGTTCGCGATCACACTGGTAACAGGATCGGCCACGCCACCGCTGGGGCCGCTGGCATCGCCCCACCAGTTGTAGGTGGCATCAACGATAACGACGCTGTCTTCGACGTAGAGGCCGTAATCGTCATTGCCAGCGAGGCGGTTGGAGTTGATGAGCACGGTGCTACCGCTGGCAACGGATTCCAAGTAGATTCCATAGTCATTTTCGTGGATATAGTTATCCTCGAAGGTGACGGTGCTATTATCCAGCAAGCCGCTACGAGTGGTTATGCCATCTACAGCACCAGCGAGTACGTTGTGCCTGATGGAGACCTCGCTTTCGTTAGCGATGGAAAGCGATATAGCAAAGTCACCTTCATCCGCATCGGCGGTGAAACCAGCGTCCTCTCCACCAAGGAAGACCGTCTCAGCATCCAGTTCTATGCTAACAGAGCCGGTAATTGTAGTTACCTCAGCTCCGCCTGCCGACTGGAGGGTCAGGGACTTGTCAATGTTTAAGTCCTCCCAGTAATCCCCCGCCTTTACTATGATGGTGTCGCCAAGGACTGCCGCATCAATGGCGTCTTGGATAGAACTCGTGGGGTCCACGCCCCAGGTCATCGGCTCGGTGCCGAGTTCGGCGCCCAGCCACGGCGAGTAAAGTACCTTTGTGGAGATGTCATCGCCATCACCGGGTCCTCTTCCACCAGGTCCGCTGGCATGGCCCCACCAGTTTTTGGTGGCATCCAGCGTCTCGCCTCCCTGATTCCATATGCCATACCGGGAATTGCCGGCGATGTTGTTGAAATTAAAGGTGATTCCAGTAAGCTCTGTCTGCGTAGCAAACACATAGATACCGAGGTCATTCCCTGTGAAGGTATTGCCTTCCACTTTCACATTCTCGGAAAGGTCGCGGCCGTAGTGTTCCTCGAAAGTCAGGGCCGCGCCCTCAACATAACCCGTTATTGTGTTATTTCTAATTTCAGTGTTAATTAACTGCCCACCGATGCCTACGCCCTCCGTAGCGAAGTCCCTCACCAGGTTCCCTTCGATAAGCGAATCTTTGAGGTACCCGGTGAAACCAAACTGCGAGTTGACGATCTCGTTGTTTCTGAAGGTCGCTACAGTCGGCTCGAAAGGGACAAGGGCGCCCGTATTGATGGCTTGTATCGCGCCTTCCACATAGCAATACTCAACCGTTGTTGTTATGGTGAAGGTCGGGCTAATCCCGAATTCACTGGGGTTTAAGACGCGTACATTTCTGATGGTAATATCATCGGCCATCGTGGGCTCTGGAGTTGCGATTCCGTGCTCGGCATTCCGCACTGTCAAACCATCAACGACGACGACACGGTCCGTAGCGGTAATTATTCTTATCCCTGTTCCCTCATCTGGTTCAATAATCGTCTCAGGCCCACTGCGGGTGCGGGCGTCAACCCCGGCCTGGGCGCCCTTTAAGGTCAACGACTTGTCAATTTCAACATTCTCTTCGTACAAACCCGCCGCTACTACGATGGTGTCGCCATCCGAGGCAGCATCGATAGCCTCCTGGATAGTGTCGTAGTCACCAGGCACATGAATGGTGCTAGCTGCCAAAACTGGCGCCACCGTCGCCAGTCCCAGGCTAACCACCAGCACCAGGGCAAACAGGATACTAAATATCTTTTTCACTTCTTTCTCCTTTTATTACTTTTTGTTGCCTTATCGCCTCTCAACCACGGGGCTAGCGGCTTGTCTATCGCACGACTTTCAGTTCGACAAGCATCACCCTCCCTGAAAACACAAAACCGACCTTGAAAAGGTCGGTTCCATCGTTAGCTACCAGCGGCTAAGTGAGCAGCTAAGAGCAATGCCTCAGCGCTCTCCGTAATCTCTTTTCCCCACCATTCTGTCACTTTTTCTCCCAACCCCCGATCGGCACATAGGACAATTAACAGCTTAGGTTCCGTAAGCTCCTATCTTATATTATTGTATCACATCGTCTGCAGCGCCAAGCGTTTTTGGGATTTCTCGGATGGGTAAGAAAGCCAGTAGATTGAGTGATAGGGGCTGAGCACCGCCTCTTATACCAACCCATAAGGGCAAGCCCTGATAAATTGCAAAACCCTTCAGGTTTTTTGGGAAAGACTTGGCTGTTACAGAATTTCTGTTTTATCTTCGAGGTGCGGCCATGTGTACCTAGTCAGAATTCTCGCCTGTTTTCCAGCGCTTGCCCCAGGGTTAGGTCATCAGCATATTCTAACTCAGCGCCAAAGGGCAAGCCACGAGCCAGGCGAGTGATGCGAACGCCCAGAGGCGTGATAATCTGTTGCAGATACATAGCCATAGTTTCGCTCTCTACGTTGGGATTGGTTGCGACAATCACTTCGGTTACTGAGCCATCTTTGAGGCGGGCCAGAAGCTCCTTTACCTTTAGCTCTTCAGGCCCTACACCCTGTGTCGGGCTGATAGTTCCATGAAGCACGTGATAAACACCGTTATATTTCCCCGTCTGTTCCAAAGGGAAGATATCTGAAGGTTTCTCCACAACACAAATTTTAGAATGGTCACGCTCTTTATCTTGACAAATGCGGCAAGGGTCACAATCAGTATTGTTAAAACAAATCGAACAAAGCTTTATCTTTTCCTTTAGTGTTAAAATAGCCTCGGCTAAAGCCTTAGCTTCTTCATCAGGGCTGCGTAAGAGATGATAAGCCAGCCTTTGAGCACTTTTTGGCCCGATTCCAGGCAGCTTGTTTAATTCCTCAATTAATCTAGATATAGGCTCAGCGACAAATCTCATTTTCTCTGACTCTTTCCTTTATTGCCATTCTGAGCGTAGCGGAGAAACTCCAAGCTTTTCCTAAAGTAACCCCGGTATATTGAGGCCACCGGTCAAACTACTGAGGTGCTTATTAACAAGCTCCTGTGACTTGGAAACAGCCTCGTTAACAGCAGTCATGACCAAATCTTGCAGTAACTCAACATCTCCGGCCTCTATCACTTCGGGTGATATCTCCACGGAGTGAACCTTCTGGTGTCCATCAAGCACCACTTTGACAGCACCACCTCCGCTGGTAGCTTCCACGGTCATGCTGCCCAATTCCTCTTGAGCCTTTGCCAGCTTTGCCTGAAGTTGCTGGGCTTGACGCAATATCGATTTATCCATTTTTGTTCCTTTCCTTTGGCTTAGCTCAGGACTACAACTCCTCTTCACTAATTTTAGCTCCCATTTCGAGAGCAGCTTTAATTACCGGGTTTTGCATCCTTGCCTGGGACGGGATTTCCCTTTTAGAATCAACTAAAATACACTGTATCTTATAAGGCCGACCAAAGACCTCCTGAAGCTTTTTTTCCACCAGATGTCGATATTTAGCGTCTTCGATTTTCTCCTTGTGGAAGGAATAATAGAAACCTAACACCAGTGTATCATCCTCAAGAGCTATGGGGTTGCAGGCGCTACGCAAAAAAGCATCCAAATTGCCACTGGAACCTTCCCCTCGCAAAGATTTAATGAACTCCCTCCAGCGGCTGCGGAGGTAATCAATGTCCTGGGAAATCTCTTTGCCGGGAACCTCAGCCTCGACTCTATCGGGATCCAGTGCCACAGAAACCTCAGTTTCCTCTAAGGGCTCGGTTATCTCGGTAGCATCCGCTAACTCCGAAGGTTTGGTTGTAGTTGACTGCTCTTGTCCTGTAGGTGGAGACAAAGCGCAACCCAGTAAAGCCAATTCTAAAGGCAGAGCGGAATAATCATCACTTCGAAAATCTATGCTAGAGAAAGACTTAACTGCCTTGAGCAAATAATCCAGAGTAGCGTTGGTCGCAAGGCTTCCCATCTCAGCCAAATCTTCGCTGGTAATATTCAGAGCCTCTTCGCATCGCGATTTAGCCAGCAACAGTCCTCGAAGATATTCTACCAGGCACAGATTAAACTGACGGAGGTCAATACCATCGCTATTAAGGCTATTTATGACTCTTAGCCCAGCAGCCACATCCCTACTGACCACATATCGTGCCAGTTGTCTGACCCGGGAATCCCAGCTAATGCCAAGCTCCGCTTGAACCTGATCAAGCGCAATTTTATTGCCATAGTAAGCAATCATCTGTTGTAAAATATTTTCAGCATCTCGAAGGCTCCCTGTAGCAGCACGAGCAATAAGCTCTAAGGAAGCAGGCTCGATGTGAATTCCCTCCCTCTCGCATATTAGCTTGAGTTTGTCCATTATCTCAGTTTGCCGCAGACGATGGAAATTAAACCGCTGGCATCTCGATACTATGGTGGCTATCACCTTGTGCGCTTCTGTGGTAGCCAAAACAAAAATTACATGCCCGGGTGGCTCCTCCAATGTCTTCAACAAGGCATTGCAAGCTGCCTCGGTAAGCATGTGGACTTCGTCTATGATATATACCTTGTAGTGAGCGAGACTGGGGGCGTAATTTGCCTTTTCCCTCAGGCTGCGGATTTCGTCAATGCCACGATTGCTGGCGGCATCTATCTCTATTACATCCAAAGCCCTGCCTTCGGTGATTGAGCGACATATATCGCAGGCGTTGCACGGCTCGCCACCAGCTTGATTAGGACAGTTGACTGCTTTGGCTAAGATACGCGCCGTGCTGGTTTTGCCTGTACCTCGCGGACCGCAAAAAAGATAAGCATGGGCTATCTTCCCACTCTCCACAGCGTGACGCAGAGTCTGAGTCACAGGCTCTTGTCCCAGCACCGCACTTAAGGTCTGTGGCCGCCACTTGCGGTAAAAAACCTCAGAGCCCATATACTCTATAATTATACACCCTTCCACCCAATCGCCAAAGGAGATTTTTGCGCCAAAGCATGGGTAAAATATCAATTTTTTACAGCGTACGCATCGGCTGCCTATAGTACAATGGAATAACTGAAGCAGAGTTTCCCGAGACAGAACTCTGGAGCGGCGACGCTAAAGAGCTAGCCGTGGCTGCCTGATTTATCAGGCTTGGGGCACCGAGTCCGTAAAAACTTTATTTGTTGGCTTGCTTCTACGGAAGGTTTATTAAGGCTCAGAGGGGCATCTCCATGCAGTTTTCCATTTCTGTCTTCGATATATCCCTCTGAGCTCCAGTCATGCCAAAATCATAAAGATACCTGGTGGTCTTCCCACTGGCATCAACGACTTTCACCATGCCAAATGGAACTTGACTGCTCACCCATTCCTCTCCAGCGCCTATCGCGAATTTGGCCACGTTTACTGTCTTTCCCGTGGGGGTGGTATATGTTCCATATGATATATCGGTAAGATTCGGGTCGTACTCGCCAGGGGTCTCAGTCTCAGGAAGCTCAGGGCTTTCGCCGACATCCATGCATATCACTTGGTCTTCCATCTTCATCACGTACTTTACAGCCTGACCAGTGGCAGTCTCGGTCCATATTTGTATAATAGTCTCTTCCTCCCCTGAGGTAGTCATTTCAAATCCAGTGCAAGTCTTTCCATCGACTGTGTCCTGCCCTATATACTCCATCTTTAGATCGGGCTCTTCACCATTAGGGGAAGTGACATACTCAACCCACTGTCCCTCTGCCGCCTGCATAAACCCCGTGTAACCAGATGAGGTATCATCACAAGCTGACAACAAAGTTATCGACAATAAAAGGGCTACTATAACACCAATCACTTTTTTCACTTCTGCACCTCCTTATGAAAACTTGATAGGCAAACTCTTACGCCTCTCCCTAGCGGCGACGCTAAAGAGCTAGCCGTGGCTGCCTGATTTATCAGGCTTGGGGCACCGAGTCCGTAAAAACTTTATTTGTTGGCTTGCTTCTCAGCCCAGTTACCTGCCCCGGGTACCTTCCACATCTTGCCTTGGTAGGCCTGAATCATAAGGATAATCCACAAAACGAGCATTACCATACCTATGATCCAACCCAAGGCTACTCCAGCCCTAATCAGACCTAGGTTTGGGTAAAACAAATTACCCCACCCAATGTCAATCAGCATTCTGGACAATATAAGGTGGGCGAGGGTCAGCACCCCAAAGACCATAATAGACTGCCAGGCATGGAATTTGACGAAGGTGCTCTTCTTCTCCCAAACCACGAAGACTATTCCCGATACCCATGCACCCACATAGCAAAGGAGCCCGGCTACATTGGCTGACATTCCTGTACTACTCTCCGTTTCGGGCTTAGCTATCGCTTCAGATGGCTTCGCGGGGGCACCAAGATCAGCACCACACTTGGAGCAAAACTTAGCCCCATCGGGATTTTCTGTGCCACATTTAGAACAAAACATATTTACCTCCTTACATTAAATCTATATTACATATTAGGGACATGTCAATAGCCTATTTTCGTCACCCTGAGCGTTAGCGCATGGGCTGGATTTTCGTTACGCTCAGAATGGAAAGGGGCGAAGGGCAAATTCTGTTCACAGGGCTTCATGCTGCCGGAAAACCCAGGTGGCCGACACCACGCTATCACCTTCGGCTAAGCCCATTAGCCTGGCTCCCCGGCCACCCCTGCCCTGAATTGGGATCTGCTCCATAGGGATGTTCACCACGTTGCCCTTCATTGATAACATCACTAGGGAGCCTTGCAGGGAGACAAGCTTGGACACAGCTAGATTACCAGTTTTGGGGCTAACCCTATAAGTCCTCACCCCCTTGCTTCCCCTGTTATGAACAGGATAATTTTTTATTGGAGTCAGCTTACCAAACCCTTTTTCGGTCACTGTGAGCACATAAGTATCGGGAAGGACAATGCCCATACCAACAACATAATCGTCAACAAGACGAATGCCGCGAACACCGCCACTAGTTCGAGACGCAGTCCTCAAGCTTTTGACCTGAAATCTAATAGCCTTCCCATTTCGACTCACCAAGATGACCTCATCTTCATCAGCAACTACACCGGATGAGATTAGCTTATCTTCATTTCTGAGCCCCATGGCAATAATGCCGTTCCTCCTTATCGAAGCAAATTTGCTTAGTGTAGTCTTTTTAATCACGCCAGCCTTAGTGGCCATTAATAGGAACCTGTCTGAAGGAAAGGTTGCTAGGGCTAATACCACAGTTACTTCATCTTCCAAGTCAATAGGTAGTAAATTAACCAGGGCTATCCCCTTGGCTGTGCGGGATGAATCCTCGGGGACATCGTGGCACTTAAGACAGTAAACCTTACCAGTGCTGGTAAAGAAAAGGAGATTATCATGGGTATCAGCTACCAAGATGTGGGTCACTGTATCGCCACCCCGGGTTACCATTCCTATGATGCCTTTGCCGCCACGATGTTGGAGCCGATAAGTGCTGGCAGGAATCCTTTTAATGAACCCCCTGTTAGTCAAGGTAACTACCATTGCCTCATGGGGAACAAGGTCTTCTGTACGAAATTCTGCAATTTCCTCTGCTTCCACTATGGTCCGCCGGGAATCACCATACTTGGATTTAAGATCCTTAGCATCCTGGGCAACAAGTGATAATATTTTCCGAGGGTTAGCTAACAAATCCTCAAGATAGGAGATATTCTTTATCACAGCGGCATATTCCTCAGTTATTTTGTCTTGCTCTAGCTTGGCCAATCTACGAAGCGGCATATCAAGAATAGCTTGCGCTTGAATCTGGGACAGCGTAAAGGCTGCCATTAGATTGGCACGAGCGGACTCTACGGTTTGAGACTGTCGAATAATCTTGATTACCTGCTCCAGATTGTTTAGGGCGATTCTGAAGCCCTCGAGGATATGAGCTCTATCCTTTGCCTTATCAAGTTCAAACTGAGACCTTCTGGTAATGACTTGAAAACGAAAGTCAATGTAAGAAGTTAACGCCTCTTTAAGATTAATTACTTTGGGTTGTCCATTAACCAAAGCAACCATATTGATGTAAAAGGCAGATTGCATCGTAGTATACTTGTAGAGGTTATTGAGTATCTGTCGAGGTTGTGCTTCCTTTTTGAGGTCGATAACAATGCGCATACCTTCCCTGTCCGATTCATCACGCACCTCGGCTATCCCCGAAATTTTCTTCACTTTAGCCAGTTCAGCTATCTTCTCTATCAAAGCTGCTTTGTTTACCTGGTAGGGAAGTTCAGTAACAACTATTTGTCTCTTGCCTGCCTTGCTAGTCAGTTCGTTGGCTTTAGCGCGAAGTATAATTTTTCCTTGCCCTGTAGTATAAGCATTGTCTATGCCGCCTTTCCCCCAAATTATCCCGCCAGTGGGAAAATCGGGACCTTTGACCAACTCCATTAGTTCCTCTACAGTGGCTTGGGGATTGTCAATTAGATAGACAATGGCATCACATATCTCGTCTAAGTTATGAGGAGGGATGTTTGTCGTCATTCCCACAGCTATGCCTGAAGAGCCACTAGCTAGTAAATTAGGCAACTTGGCGGGCAAGACAGAGGGTTCCTGGAGAGAATCATCGAAGTTGGGAACAAAGGCGACAGTATCTTTTTCGATGTCAACTAACATTTCCTCGGCAATTTTGGAAAGGCGAGCTTCGGTATACCTCATTGCCGCTGGTGGATCATTGTCAACGCTGCCAAAATTACCCTGCCCATCAACTAAGGGAT
>Ga0315549_1004716_pt1 | contig 11371 bp, 12 predicted proteins | sample SalMarSW160200MG_FD_203101 | JGI IMG/M metagenome (GOLD analysis project Ga0315549, IMG submission 203101) | Salt marsh sediment microbial communities from the Plum Island Ecosystem LTER, Massachusetts, United States - Salt Marsh Sediment SW1601-200 ... | reverse complement strand
AGCCTTTGGTCTGGTCCCTGGCGCTGGAAGCAAAGGAAGATCTGGAACGATTCCGGGAGCTTAAATGGGGTTTAAGGACATGGGACCTGTGGAACTGGAACGACTGCGACAGCCGTTTCGGAGATGATTGGCCGGTAAGAATACCGGCACAGTTAGTCGCACACATCCTGTACTTCTTTTCCAGACAGAACGACCTGATATTCGATCCCATGGCCGGCGGCGGAGTAACCGCCGATACTGCTTTGGCCCTTAACAGACGCTGCTGGAGTTTTGATATGGCGGACATGGCTGATACCCGGCCGGAGATAGAGCCCTACTTCTGGGACATGAAAGATCTTAAATGGCCGGTTAAGGGAAAGACCAGGCCGGATCTTATTCTATTCGACCCGCCATATTTCAGGGAAAAAGCGGAAGACTATGATCCAAACGGTTTATCCGGCCTAAGAAGGGAGGCGTATCTGGACTTTTTTGGCCGGTTCTTCAAACTCGCCCGTCACAACAGCAAAAAGAGCACAATCCTGGCCTTTATAAATGCAGACTGGAGGGACTTCCAGAATACACCTGCCATGGATGAAACAGGAGATCAATCCATATTCATAGATGAATATACACGGCTTCTCAGAAAAAGCGGCTGGGTCGAAACCCATATTATACAGGCCCCCATGTCCCCAGAGCGATTCCAGGCCGATGTGGTAGCCGTTATGCAGAAGAAGAGAATACTGGGAGTGACAAGCAGGTACGTTGTTGTAGCAAAACACAGGCTGAAGGCTAAAGGGGTTTAGGCTGTACGTTGCTTCAGCCTTCAGCCTAATAGCCTAAACCGCTTTAGCCTATTTTTCCTCCAGCCTACAGCCTAAACAGCTTCAACCTGAAATAAAGGAATATACAATGAGGGATCACACCAAACTAACGGCCTTTCAACTCGCAGATGAAGTGGCGATTTATATTTACAGGTTAACGAAAAAGTTCCCCAAGGATGAACTATTTGGACTGACATCCCTGTATTTCCTACAGCCTTCAGCCCAATAGCCTAGACACCTATTCCCTCTATTCTTCTGATGTTCTGATCCTCTTACCTTCTCATTCTCACACCTTCTGCTTTCCTTTTCTCCAATCCCGAACATTACTGTATACAGAGACAATTAAGGCCAAAAGGAAAAAGGTTAAGGTGAAAATATCCACTAATTTCGCATTGAGATCCGTGCCCAGCAGTGAATCAATAAGGAATTTAACATAGGACGGAGGCATATCGGAATATCCTAATTTTATCCTGACCTGATAGTGCCAGTCCGTGCAGAAGCAATAACCCAATCCATACCATATCCCCAGGATGAACCAGGAAAAGGCGGTTAAGAGTATTACAATCAGATTTGCTACCCTTGTCTTTTTCCATATCCAGCCGAAAAGGACAAAAACAATTATGAATGAATGGAATACAAAAAAGAATTTGTCTAAGAAGGCGTACACCCTCACATCACTCTTTCAATCGCAGAAATATTCGAAAGGAAAGGTAGTGTTAAAAGTTATTCAACCTAGTCAACAACGTCCCCTAGTTTCTTTCATGTCAATGCTATTTATCTGTGGAGTGCCGTCCAATTGGGATACCAGGTTGGGCGCATTCAATTTTCTTTTGGTCCGGAAGAATCTCTTTACCTTCCCCTGTCTTATAAGATCAACCGGATCCATCGCTTGAATCAAGAATAAAATTATAGACCGATATTTGCATAAGCAATATTACCCAAAGTAGCTCTGGGCGGAAATGGGTAAGAATTTTACCGAAAATGGCCCGCCACAATAAAGGCGGGTAAACCTTGGGCTGAATCGGTAAAGGTTTATTAAAGGGATGGGTGGGGAATTACCCAAAATACCCCGGAGCAGGTTTGGGATATCTCTTAACATGCCAAACCTTTAATGCACAAAAAGTGCTATTTTTATGCATTATAAATTGAAAATTATCAAAATTCACAAAAAAATAAATGTCCCATGAGGGAAAAGTCAAGCTAGTCAACAATGTCCCCTAGATCCAGGTTTGAATATGTGATTTTCATATTTACCTAATTATGCTATAAAAATAGCTATAAAAAAGGAGGTATAATCACATGCCGGAAATTGCCTTAGAACTCAGCTATGAAAAAATACTCGAAGCTGCTGCCAAGCTTACTGAAGAGGATAAAGAACGCCTTTTATTTTCCCTGAATAATGATTACGCAAAGGCCTTAGATGAAATGGCAAAAGAGGCCCGGGAAAGTCATCAACGAGGCGAAAGCATCAGGTTGAAAGATCTTAAATGAAATACGAAATCTTTTTGGCGCCTAGAGCAAAGAAGCAATACGAGAAACTTGATCCTCATATTAGAGAAGAAATCGCAACCCTACTATCTGAACTCGAAGATAAACCATATCAAATAGGCAATCTCCTTAAAGGACTTAAAACTGAACTACGCTATATTAGATTATCTCATGCAGGTGTCCAATACCGTGCAGTTTATGATATCGATAAGAAGGGAAAGGAGGTATTAATTGTCTTTTTAGGCTCACGCGAAAACTTTTATAAAGAACTCGGGAGGTTCATCCGTTAGTAATCTGTACACAAATCTCCCCTTTGAGTTTCTAAACCTCTCATCTTCTGCCTGCCCCGTTGAACCGGGGTCCCCCTCTGGGGTGTTCAACTGGGGATCTTCTCATCTTCTTATGTTTTAACCAATTGACGAATTCCCTATTTAACTATTCAACGATTCAACTATTCAACTATATTAACTATTTTCCACTAATGAGGGCTCTCAGGCATAGGAGCAACAGGCGGGGTTGTTTAAGGAAGAGATTAAGGAGAAGCCTGTGGGTCTCGTCCCGGTGAAAACGGGCCAGGGTGAACCGGGTGCCCGGGTTCAACATGTCCAGCAGATTGGTATACTCCTTCTGTGTGAAGCGGTTGAGGACTTTGCGTATTAGATTGTGGATATTCAATTCCCTGCGCAGGGCCTTTAACTCCCCGTTGGGGCCGCCGTTTAAAATCGCCTCGGCTACGCCCATGGCACCGCGCAATCCGGTGACTATTCCTCCAACCGTGGTTATCTTGACATGACCTGCGGCGTCACCCACGAGATACACATCACTGTCTCCCAGTTTCCTATGGTTCGGGATCCATCGGGTATATAAGGAGATCATGGCACTCTGGTACTCTTCAGCCACAAACCCCTTTCTATCGAGAAAGTCTTCCAGGGATCTTCTTGTGTCGTTTTCATCCTCGCCGATCATGCCTAATACGCCGTGGGTCTTTGAGTGTGGTATGAGCCAGTAGAAATAGGGCGTCTCTTCAGGAATAAACCATACCCTCGTTGTGTCCGATTCCATATCCTCCGGCAATTCCACTATTGCTTGGGCAAGGGGGACTGATGCCTGGTCCGGCCAGCCGCCCTTTTTGGCCACCATACTTGAGACCCCATCCGCGCCCACAAGGACTTCCGTGGAGCCCTCCACATGGTTTTCATTTCCATTGGATGACAGGGTGAAGCTCAACCTCTTCCCGTTGGGCTTGAGGTCTAAAAACCTTTGGCCGGTCAGGATATTTGCACCTTTCTCCTCCGCCTGTTCCGCGAGCCTTCGGATCAGCGTTGAGCGGTCAATGATAAGGTCGGGTCTTTGAAGGGATATGGAACCCACCCGGCCATCCGCGAAGAGTTCGAAACGGTGGATCCTGTTGATAACCATGTCGTCACAGAGACTGCCCAGGGACCTGCGCATATAGTCGGTTACAATCAGGGTCCTGGGGTCGGGTTCAATTCGTTCCGCGGCCTCAAATACCCGAACGCTCGCGCCTTGCCGCGCCAGAAGGCATGCCGTAAACATTCCGGAGGCCGACCCTCCTATGATTGCCACGTCTTTATGCATGTTGGATTATTCTCCCTTTAGCCACAACCACAGGATTCACCAACAGTAGCTTTACACACCCTCCCCTGTTTAAACTAATATTTATATAGGTTATTAACCTTATAGTCAACCTTTTTATTAATTTAGCTATCAGCTATCAGCATTTAGCTTTTAGCCAAATTCCCTAATCCTTAATCCCTAATCTTTAATCCCCCTATTGCCTATGACCTATAAGCTATGAGCTGTGAGCTATGAGCTATCAGCTATGAGCTACTTAATCCATAATCCCTAACCCTTAATCCCTGACCTATACTTTTTTGTCTCTTGTCTCCCATTTGCCACGGAAGCTGATCCAGAAGGAAAGGATGATAAGACGCAGGTCCAGCCCAAAGGACTGCCTTTGTATATAAATGAGATCATAGCGGAATTTTTGGGAGGGTGAAACATCCTTAGGGATATAAATTGTGGCAAGGCCGGTCAATCCGGGCCTGACAGCCAGACGTTCCCTGAACCCGGGGAAATCTTCATAATCTATTATATTGCCATCTTCATCCCTTACTATCTCTCCCACTGCCAGGGACCTGGGGCCCACAAAGCTCATGTCACCCGAAAAGATATTTATGATCTGTGGCAGCTCATCCAGGCCCATGGCGCGTAATAGCTTGCCGATCCTGGTTATCCTGGAATCATTTTCAGCGGCCTGTGTTATGCCGAATTTTTTATCCGAATCAGGCACCATGGTGCGGAACTTATATGCCCGGAACCTCTTCCCGCCCCTGCCCCACCGCTCCTGGCGGTAAAAAACCGGCCCCCCGTCTTCCAGCTTTATGGCCAAGGCAATAGGTATGGACACAGGCAGAGAGCAAAGCATCATTATAAAAGAGAGCACAATGTCCAGGGGACGCTTTAGTAAAGGCTCCTTTATCCGCAGATTTCGCAGATTATACATATCAGAATCCATATACTAATCTCTTATGCTCAAGCGATTTTGACCCAAAATTAATTAATAGACCTACCTTCAAACCAGTGGCTTTAAGATAGTTTATGAGCTGAGATTCTTCCAATCCTGTTAAACCTGAAATAGCTTTAATTTCTATTATCACTTCATCATAGCATATGAAATCAGGCTGATATTTTTTATCAAGCAGTTTACCTTTGTATTTTATCTCAATAGATGGCTGAGCATTAAATGGTATTCCTTGAGTTGTAAATTCTCTTTGCAATGCTTCTTGGTATACCGCCTCAAGGAATCCACATCCTAATTCCTTATGTACCTCTAAGGCCGCCCCAATTATTTTATAAGTCCTCTCGTCTGTCATCTCCTAAATCTGCGTCAATCTGTGTAATCTGCGGATAATATATCTACGATTCGTTCAGCTGCTTTGCCGTCCCACAAAGGCGGGACCTTTCCTTTTTTAGGACTCTCTAATATCTCTCTATAACATTTGAGAATATCCGCCTTTTTATTTCCTGCCAGGATATTGGTCCCCATCTCAATGGTGATGGGGCGTTCGGTATTTTCCCTGATGGTAATGCACGGAACACCCAGTGCCGTGGTCTCTTCCTGAAGTCCGCCGCTGTCGGTCATGACCATTACCGCGTCTTTCCATAGAAACAGGGATTCTCTAAAACCCAGTGGTTCCAGAATATGCACCCCTTTACTCAGCTCAATATCAAACTCATCAATCATCTTCCTTGTCCTGGGGTGGATAGGAAATACAATCGGGGTCTCCCGGGAGATCTCGTTCAATGCGCTGGCAATGCCCGAAAGTACCTCTTTATTATCCACATTGGAAGGCCTGTGAAGCGTCAGAAACGCATATCTTCCGAGTTTCTCCTTCAGGGCATTGCTCTCAAACCTTGAACCATCTTCCTGGTTCAGATTTTGAAGTTGATAAAGAAGATTATCGATCATCACATGACCCACAAAATGGATCTTATCCTTTGACTTGCCTTCCTTGAGGAGATTATCCATGCCGCTCTTTTCAGTAACAAAGAGATAATCGGCTATTGAGTCAGTCACAATCCGGTTTATCTCTTCCGGCATGGTCATGTCACCACTTCTAAGACCAGCCTCCACATGTGCGACATCTATGTTCAGCTTCTTTGCCGTAACCGAACAGGCCAGGGTTGAATTAACGTCTCCAACAACTATAGCGACATCAGGCTTCTCCTCAACAGAGACCTTTTCGAATTCCACCATTACCTTTGCGGTCTGCTCCGCATGACTTCCAGATCCCGCGTCCAGATAGTAATCAGGTTCAGGGATCTCCAGCTCATCGAAAAATACCCTTGACATTTGATAATCATAATGCTGCCCGGTATGCACTAATTTCCACTCAAAGTTTTTCCCCTTGTGCCGTGCGCCCTGCGCCTTAAGCCTCCTGATAATCGGCGCTATCTTCATAAAATTAGGCCTTGCACCGGCTACGAGTAGAAGTTTCATGATATTTTTATTGGATAAATGGGTTGAATTCGTGATTGTCTTATACCCTCAATTATGTTATAAAGACAGTTATAAAAAGGAGGTTCAATCATATGCCAGAAATCGCTTTAGAACTCTCGTATGAAAAAATACTCGAAGCTGCCACCAAGCTTACTGAAGAGGATAAAGAACGCCTTTTCTTTTCCCTGAATAATGATTACGCAAAGGCTTTAGATGAAATGGCAAAAGAGGCCCGGGAAAGCCATCAACGGGGCGAAAGCATCAGGTTGAAAAATCTTAAATGAAATACGAAATCTTCCTGGCCCCGAGAGCAAAGAAGCAATACGAGAGACTTGATCCTCATATTAGACAAGAAATCACAACCCTACTATCTGAACTCGAAGATGAACCATATCAAACAGGTAATCCCCTTAAAGGACTTAACACTGAACTGCGCTATATTAAATTATCTCATGCAGGTGTCCAATACCGGGCAGTTTATGATATCGATAAGAAGGGAAAGGAGGTATTAATTGTCTTTTTAGGCTCACGCGAAAATTTTTACAAAGAACTCAGGAGGTTTATCCGTTAATAATCCTTACAATATTAACCTTCCCATTTCTAATATATGTCCTTCCTGGTATCAGCTTTGATCTCTTTCATTTTTTAAATCTGTGAAAATCTGCGCCTGCCCCGTGAAATGATTTTTATTTTCCTGTTTCACTGGGGTAATCTGTGGATGGATAAGTGCTGCGTTTTTGTGTGAATACCTTGAAAAGAAAATATGGGATAACAGCCTGGCGACGTATTCTTTTAGGATAAATAATAAGTCTGTAGAGCCATTCCAATGGGAGCTTCCGGAACAAAGCAGGGGCCCTCTTGGTTTGCCCTGTAATAGCGTCCAGTGTCCCGCCAATACCCTGACAGACCTTCACGTTGAGCTTTGGGAGATTTTCCTGAATCCACATCTCCTGCTGTTGGTTGGTGTTATTAAATATGACAACTGGAAAATACTGTAAGTCTTTTTACCCAAAGTTGCCCTGGGCTGTTTTGGGTAAAAGGTTTTATTGGGATAGAGCTTTTTATTGCCTCCACCTCGCAACAACACCTTTGAGAACTTCTATGTAGGTTGCTGCTGTCTGTTTCCTGGAAAGATTATCTACGATATAAGATCTCCCGTTATTTCCGAGATTCTTCCGAAGTTTTGTGTCTTTATAAAGCTTAATAATAGCATCTCTTAATTCTTCTGTGTTTTCCGGCTCGATACAAATACCAGCCTGAGCTGTTTCAATCAATTGCTGGGCCTGACCTTCCACCCCCAGTATTATCGGGCACCCACAGGCCATAAACTCAAGCATCTTTGTGGGAATAACTGTCTTAAAAACGGGAGCTTTTTTCAGGAGTACCAGGCATGTATCAGAGGCCCGGATGAAAGCAGGGATCTTTTCTCTTGGTTGCTGCTGTTTGAACAGCACATTAGATAATCCTTTTTTGTGGGCCATATCCATCAAACATTCCTTGTCTGTTCCTTCGCCCACGAACATGAATATAATATTTGGATATTGATCCTGTAGGTCTTCGGCGGCCTCTAGCACTGTTTTTAAACCATGTGCCAGTCCAAAGGTCCCTATAATAGACACCACGAACTTTTTTTGAAGACCAAGGTCTTGTCTAACCCTGTCCTGATCCCCTTCCGGCGTGAAGAGGTCGGTCTCAACACCGTTCTCCACAATCGAAATCTTTTCGGGATCAATTCCGTATTTTTCTATGATATCATCCTTAAAAGCAGAGGTGACAACAACCAGATGATCGCAGTTTCTGTAAAGAAATCCTGATATGGCACTTAATGTATATGCAAAGGCGGATTTTTGTTCTCCTACCCCGGATGCAGTTATGGACTCGGGCCAGAGATCCCTGACCTCAAAGATAAAAGGCGTCTTTTTTATACGACTGATCCACCATGCGGACAACCCGACCAGTAACTGCGGTGATGTGGCAATTATAACATCCGGTCTATTCAGAAAGCTCCCTGTTATAGAGGAGGACAAACAGAAAGACACGTAGTTAAGTATTCTTTCGTAAGATTTCCTGTTCGGGAGGGGCATAAGCCAGGTTCGATAAATATCAAGGTTGTTTTCATTCTCTTTTAGGAGAAGCTTCCATAGCTTCCCCTTATAATCCGGATGGAGTTCACCGGTCGGATGGTTGGGAAACCCGGTCAAGACAGCAACCTTATGTCCCGATTTGGCCCAGTGCCTGGAAAGCTCCGAGACACGGGCCGCGGGAGCACCCATCTCCGGTGGGAAATACTGGGATATATATAGAATCTTCATCTTAATAGTAAAGAAGTTTAAAGATTATCTTATAGATATTGGCAATCCGTCGCTTTATCGGATTATTTTTAAAACGCAGCCACCTGTTTGCATATCGCCGAAAGATCTGTTTGCCCGTTATTTTATAGAATACCCGCAACTGTATAATATGAAGGGAATGGTAGAAACTGCTGGCAATCATTTTGATGCGAGTTCCGGATTGCTCGTAAAGAGACCAGAAACCAATGTCATAATTTTTTAGATTTGAAGCAAGTGTTTTTACAGCACTCGAAAATAATTCAGACGCAATTGGATCTTTGGTGGCCAGCCAGTAATCGTATATTCCCCAACTTGCCCAGATAAAGCCGTTAAGGATATGGGTCGGCGGATCAACAAGATATTCCTCAAACCAGACATCACCATCATCGTCTGTATAAACAACACCGCCTTTTTTCATATCCAGGGTGAATGTACCAAAAGCCTCCTCAGCAGCTTTTAGGTATTTATCCTCTCCTGTTTCATCATAAGCCCTTACGAGCATGGATATTCCCTGCCCCTGGGCCAGGGCTGAATACCACGGTGCTTTTAAGGTATCTCTGTATTCCCAATCAAAGTGATGATACCAGATCTTAGTACCGTAAACTGTCTCTTCCAGGTTTTCAACCAGCCAGTCGGCCACATTGAGGAATTTATCTTTACGTTCCTGGCTTCCTGTTCTGCGAAAATAATTATAATTACCCAGCCCATATTGGGCTATTGCGATCGGGTTGTATTGCAGCCCAATCGCCCCATGATAATCCAGCATGGGGATGCCTCTACTATCATAATGGCCGCTGTAATCCGCCTTGGCAAGGAAGGGCATGTAGTATTCCCCAAGTTCGCCCGGACTGAAGTTTTCATTAACAAGCGGTTCCCCGTGCCAGAAGGTGAGGTGGCTTTTCTGCAGGGTTAAATAAGCAGAAAATATTCTTTTGTAATAATTAATACGGCCCATAATTATAGAAAAGCAGTGCCTTCATGAAATTGGGCCTTAGAATGACAACATGTAAGATTTTCATATAAAGGGAGTAGGCAACGAGTTTGAGGTTTTAAAGATGTGGTGCGATCATCAATTAATTATGGATACTATTAGAGATGTCCAAGTGTTTCACGGAGTAATTCATTTACTAATTTACGAGTGGGGATATTTTGCTCTTTTGCCAGCTTGCGTACCTCTTTTGCAATTTCTCGTTCTAATTCGACCCACTCACGGTTTTTCCTCAGATCAAACTGAAAGTCAACAGGCCTCATTTCATCTTCATAATCAGACATATCATGTGTATCGAACCATTCAGAAGCCTCTTCATAGGTTTTAAAATGAAGCGATTTATCTTTTCCCATATTTTTTCCTTTCCCTTGTGGTCATATCTCGTGCGCTTATAACCAGCACCCGTTTATTTTCCTTTAAAACGAATAATATACTCAGATAACGACCTGCATTAGTCCTGCCAAAACCAATAAATAAATCCTCCCCTTTAACATAACCCTTTTCTAATCTCCTAATAAAAGGATCTTTATAAAAAACCTCTTCCACCTCTTCCGGATAGACATTGTGTTTGCGGATAATTTTATCAACAAATCTATCCAACCACAAGCATTCTTTGATTTTCAATTATTTATATACCTTTATTTAGACTATTCAAATCATCTTAATACAAATTATCCATAGATTAATGCAATCTAACTACTTTTTTACACAGCTAGTTGTATGGTTGTCTTCATTACTTCAGCAATCTCTTCGAATGGTATAGGAGATGGCTTTCCATTCCTAACAGCATCAATAAAAGACTGGATTTCGTTTTTATGCCCTTTATTCTGCTGCCATAGCTTCATTTTCCTGAATCCTTTAAAACCATAGCCTTTGAGAGTTTTGAAATTATCAAGCTGAAGCACTTTTTGTCCCGCGAATATTTCAATCCTTTCTTTGGGAAAGCGTTTGCTGCCATTAGCGAAATAGTGGATTGTGCCGATGGACCCATCCTTGAACTTGAGGTTAATAGTAACCGTGTCACCTGTCTTGCTATCCACCCTTACTATCTCATTACCTGCAATCTCACTCCCTGCCAGGAATCTCAATAGATCAATAAAGTGACAGATTTCACCAATAATTCGTCCTCCTCCGATCTCAGAATCTTGTGTCCAGTGATCCGCTGGGATCATTCCCGCATTAACCGTCATGATCATGCTTCTGGGTTCTTTTATTGGGTTCAGGAGTTCTTTTATCTTGATGATATGAGGAGCAAATCTTCTGTTAAAGCCTATCATTAGCAAAGGCAAAGCCTTTGCAGTTTTAAGTTTTAAGTTTGAAGTATTAAGGCCCGTATTCTCGTCATTTTCCTTAAAATTTAAATCTTGTTCACTTAAAACTGTCTGAATTTCATCAAGTTCCTTGAAATTCAGACACAATGGTTTTTCAACAAAGACGTGTTTGCCTGCTTTAAGAGATTTGATAACTAACTCCGCATGGGTGTTGTGGCGTGTTGTAATAAACACAGTATTGATACCGGGGTCATTGAAAATCTCTTCAACATCTGTGGTGCTTTGCTTAAATCCGAATTTCCGGCAGGCATGGGCAGCTGCTACAGGGTTGATATCCGCGACCATTGCCAGCTTGGCCGTAGTCCGTGAAAGGGCAGGCAATAATGTGGATAGGCTATGATTGCCGGCACCGATCAAACCAATACTGCAGTGAGGTGGGGAGGTAGTGAGATGGTAAGATGGAGATTCTT
>Ga0315549_1004714_pt1 | contig 11373 bp, 16 predicted proteins | sample SalMarSW160200MG_FD_203101 | JGI IMG/M metagenome (GOLD analysis project Ga0315549, IMG submission 203101) | Salt marsh sediment microbial communities from the Plum Island Ecosystem LTER, Massachusetts, United States - Salt Marsh Sediment SW1601-200 ... | reverse complement strand
CAAAACAATTGGCGGATGAAAGTCCGCTGGGATGTAGCCGCGTAGGCTGAACCATAAACTAAAGAGTGAGGTGAAAAAATGGCATACAAATATATAGCCGAGGCATGGGCAAAACCGGAAAAATCCTTCGTAAAGGAACTGATGCGCCAAAGACTGATAAAATGGCGTAAACAGTCAGCAATAGTCCGCATAGAAAAGCCAACACGAATAGACAGAGCCAGAAGATTGGGTTACAAGGCAAAACAAGGCTTCGCAATAGCTCGTGTCCGCGTCAGAAGAGGCGGATTGAGAAAAAAGAGACCTAAGGCTGGCAGAAGACCAAAACGAATGGGCGTCAAAAAATATAAGCCAGCCAAAAGCATGAGACTCATCGGAGAAGAAAGAACTGGAAAAAAATTTCCGAACCTTGAAGTTTTAAACTCTTATTGGGTAGCCGAAGACGGACGCTCAAAATGGTTTGAAATAATAATGGTTGATCCGCATCACCCAGCAGTAAAGGCAGACAAAGAAGTCAACTGGATAGCTCAAAAACAACATCACAAGAGGGTTTTCAGAGGTCTAACAAGCGCAGGCAAAAAAATTAGAGGTTTGAGAAGAAAGGGACGCGGAGCAGAAAAAGTTAGACCAAGCAGAAAAGCAGCTAGAGGAGAAAAATAACCCCCATGATATTGATCAAGCCGATAATATTTAAAAAAGGCGGGAAAAAACGCTGCGGAAAAGGCTTCAGCAGAGAAGAACTGAAAAAAGTTAGATTAAGCCTCAGAGAAGCCGTAAAACTCAGCATTCCAATCGATTCTAGAAGAAAAACAATCCACGACGAAAATGTCAACACGATCAAAAGATTTTTGAAAAGCAAAAAGAAAGCGTCCAAGCCCAAGAAAAGAAGAAAATCTAAAAGCTAAGCGCAACTAAGAATAGCATGATTGTTTTGTCTTCTAAAGTGCCCATAGCGTACGTCGATGTTCGAGTCTTTGTCCACGCGACAGAAGACCTAGACAAAGTCGTAAAAGCTGTTTATAACACATTGCCGACAGAATTGGCTGACGTGATTGTCTTTAAGAAAACCAATCTGAAAGGATATTATAGAAATCCAATAGTTCTTCTTGAAACAAGAATTAAAAAGAGAGACGCAGCTAAGGCAGTCTTTAAAAAACTTGCTTCGGGTTTAAGCAGCTTAGACAAAGAACTCTTGAACAACAAGATTAGACAACGTTTAAACAAAGGAAACCTGTTCATCAGGCTTGACAAGCAATCTGCCTATTTAAATGAACTCAAGCTTCGTTCAGACGATCCAATACATTTCCGAATGCACTTCAGAAAATCCCGTTTAGAAGAAATAATGGAAATTTGCAGAAAATTTGGGATGCTTCCGTGAAACGAAAATACGCCGACTTACACTTATGCCCAGACTTGGGCAATGATGGACAAGTTACACGTATGATAAGAAAAGCCTCTGAACTTGGATACCGTCTAATAGCAATACCGCTTCAAAATTTTCCCGAAGAAAAAATCCGAAAACTGCAAAACATTTGCAAAGAAAACAGAATGGATTTTGCCTCACGTGTGGATTTGAAACCAAGAACACCAAATGAACTGATTAGAAGTTTAAGAAACCTCAGAAGAAGATTTGAAATAACCGCTGTAGTGTGTGAATCCAAACAGGTTGCAAGGCAAGCAGCCAAAGACCGCCGTGTAGACCTCCTAAACTTTCCCGGCAGTAATCGCCGAAAAAGATTCTTCGACAAAGCAGAAGCCGAATTAGCCTCTAACACGTTAGGTTGCTTAGAAATAGACATAAAACCTTTGCTCACACTAGAAGGACCAATAAGAATCAGGCTTCTGTCAAGTTTGAGAAGAGAAGTGGCAATTGCAGAAGACTTCCACGTTCCAATTGTCATTTCAAGTGGAGCCTCAAACGAACTGCTCATGCGAAAACCGCGAGAAACAGCAGCATTAACATCGCTTTTCGACTTAGACAAGAGTTCAGCCATAAACGCGGTTTCAAAAAATCAATTAGCAATTGTCAAAAGAAACAGAGAAAAGCTAAGCCCAAATTTCGTTGCCCCTGGAATAAGGTTGATTCGGAGAGGAAAAGATTGCTGAAAAAGACGAGAGCCCGCTACTTAGCGTTGACAATAGATTCGGATGAAATGTTTGGCTCAACGGAATTTATGAGTGCTGTTTGGGACGCTGTTTTAAAGCTTTATGGTGAATGTGGTGCAAGTCAAACAGGCTTAGCTTTAATTGATTATGATATCGAGAAAAAACTTGCCATTCTGCGTACTGTGCACACGACTGTTGACATGGTTAGAGCAGCATTGGCTTCAATAACAAAAATACGTGATAAACCAGTGGCCGTACACGTTTTAACAATTTCGGGGACAATAAAGGCGCTTTCCGAGAAGATAAGACAGTAGCCTACGTGAAAGCTTATTTGGCTGTTCTCCATTAATCTTTTGGGGGATGATGTAGCCGTCCCAGCCTTATGCCTTAGTAATTCTTTAGTATTCTCTTTTTTCTCGGCTTGGTTGACGATTGAGATTGTTGTTTTACTATGTGTTTCTTGCTCTTGATTTTTGGCTTGGTTTTTCATTTTTGCTTTTCCTCCCTTAATAGAGGGGGTTTATTAAATAAAAGCTTTGTGCTGGTTTATACTATGTGTTTATGGAATAGTTTTTAAATATTTGCTTGTTTCATCTATCTGTTTGGAGATTGGTTAAAATGCCCAAAATTAGTTTGCTTGTTCGTAAGAGAGCACAAGGACAAGGGTGTTATATTGCGTCTGTTCCTTTGAAGAAGTTGACTAAGTTGTCCGAGTTTCGTAAGAAGCGTTGGGAGTTTAAGGATGGCTGGTTGATTCTTGAAGCGTTCTAGTATTGTTTCATTATCGGATTGAATAGCGCGCGCTACCAACTTACTTGTTCTTTTTAAGATGTTTTCGATAATCACGGAGAATACGCTCCACTTCATTTAACGTTCTTGCTCTATCAAGCTTCTCTCGATATTTCTTATCTGAATAAACTTCAACTGGAACATTAAAATCATGACCGTAAATGTTGCCATAAGTTTGGGTTTCCGTCTTATGACCTGAAACATATGCATTTTGTATTGTAATCTCCGTTTCTTTTCTTCTCGCATTTTCAGCTAGCATTAGCTTTGTTTGATAACTCCCTAGTGGAGTTCTTAGTGGAGCATCGGGACAATTATGGTTTTCAGGGAGTTTATGTTCTATGCAGAAATAATGTCCACAAAAGTTGCATTCAAAAGGAAGCTCCACCTCTTTCCCGCAATATTCACATTTCTGCATACATCATCAAGTATAACTATTCTTTTATTCCAATAAATTTTTCTGTTTTGCGTTTGAGATTAAATTTTAACCCCAAACACACACACTTCCTTTCTTACATACGTACTTACTTACGTTCTTAGTTACGTACGTATACAACACCCGCACGCACGCACACACACGCACACGCACAGACCAAAAATCAACCGGTATAATATGTCGTTTCATATGGCATTTCTTTGTCCAAAGGATTAAAAGAAAAAACCACAATAATCCTTTCATCTTTAGGGTCTTTCTTCTTTACTAGGGCATCTAATGCCTTCTGCAAAAGCTCAAGTTGTTTGCTTTTTGTGTCACAAATGGTCACCATAAATTTCGCTATTAGCTCTTGAGTTTCAAAGTCGCATTGGGTGTGTCTATGTTTTTCATCAGCCTGTATTATAGTGGATTGAATCAGTGCATCGATTACAGTTGCGGTATCTAACGGAATATGCGAAAATGCATTAGCGACAATGTGCTGAGTAAAATTAGCCCAGCTTTGTTGTAATGGGTTAAATTCCGGATTATCGACTGATCGGTCAATTATGTCAACTAAAGCTTGGATGCTCTTAGGCAATTTTTTTATTCTTTTCAGTCTTTCTCTTTTGGATTCTTCAATCATCACTGCAAGAGATTCAGATTTGAGAAACTTCTCAGGTTTTCTTTCCAGAGATTTGGCAATCTTTTCGCTGGCGGAATCCCCTATCGAGGATAATAATATTCTGCCTCTGCTTACTAGAAAACTCCAAAAGTAATAATCGTTGATTTCTGATTTTGTCGTGAATTTTCCCTCATTCTTGATTTTCGTTCTTTTCCAATTAGAGAAAGTCAGAGGATAGATCGTGGATACAAAAAAAACATGAGGAAAATGTGTGAAAGCAAAGACTGTATTTTGACTGCTTACCAAAGTTGAATCTGTTGCACGCAAAGTATACCACTGGAATTTTCTTGGCATCTCTATCTCATCTTTTGCATAGCCAATGAAAAACATGTGATGTTCATATAATCCAGAGTCCGACGATTCATGCAAGAGATATTTTCTCCAGATTTCTTCAGCTTTATCGAGGTGTTCTTTAATCCATGGATCACGTTTAACTTGATCAGAATATCCAGTTACTAATGTTCTCCAACTCAAGGATATTATAAAACGGCAAAGATTTTCATCATAGGCGATTTCTTCCTTTTGATCATTCAAAATCGGATAGAAGATTTTGCTTGCAAAATAGAATTCCAACTTTGAAAAAAGTTGCTCGCAGTCTTGGCATAATAACTGTAATTTAGGCAGATCTTGCATTCGTTTCTTTGGATTCTTCACACCTCTTAGAAAACCTGTTGCCGATGTTTCTTTCAACCATTTCGAAACGAATTTGGGTATAATATGGCTCCTTTTCAGAGGTTTGTATTTTTTGCAGAGTGCACATTCTACTTCTGCCAAGTTCTCACCTCAATGATGAAAAGTCGCGCTTGTCGATATATCAATCGAGATCTGCTATTCTTGGAGTCCAGTTTTTGTGTTCATCTCTTATATGTTTAGCAAATAGTAAAGCCTCTTCATTAATCAACGTTTCGAGTGTCTGTCTCTCTCCCACTCTAATTCGTGGAATTTCAACCTTCTTTTCAAAATACAGATTCAACCTTTTTATGAATTTCTCGGTGTCTGAATTGCTCAAATATTGCCTTTTGCCCATCTTTTTGCTTGAAAACTTTTCGCGTTTATGAGTGAAGTCTTTTTTGGTGTATCTTCTGCATTGTTGAATTACGAAGTCGTCTATGAGAAAACGGTATAATTCCATGAAGTCACACACTAGACTTGGCTTTCCATACTGCAATGAATGTGCAAACCCTAAGTAAGGTTCCAGTTTTGCTTTGATTAAGGCGCGCGCGCTATTCTTAATGTCTCTCTTTTTCTTGATTGTGTTATTCTTTTGTTCTGGAAATTTTAAGAAATTGTGGTCTGAAGATATTATGATTCTATCTGAGGAGTATGAATAAAAGCAATTTCTGGAGTTCTTATTTTGTGATGGTGTCAGTATGTTGGTTAGAAGAGGGCCTCGAGTTTGGTTAGTGCCTTGTTAATTTGGCTGAGGAGTTTCTTGGTTCCTTCGTATTCTTTTGGGTATTTCCTAAGTATGCCAATAAGTCCTTTAAATTGTCGTATTGATACATCTTTTTTTGCATGAGCAAAAATTATGTTGATCTTGTCGGAATCGTCTAGCTTTCCTTTGTCTTGGATTGCTGAAAGTGCGATTTTGAATCCTTTCAAGCCAAGTAGAGGTGAGAGTTCTAAGCAACATTGAAGCGTCTTGTCGTTGGGATAAGTCTTGATTGTTCTTTGAAGTAGGTTGGCTGCGTTTGCTCCTTCGACTAAAGCGACGAATATGCCTCCTTGTGTAAGCCAGAAGCGAGGATATTTTCTGTTACGGTAGATTTTCAGATCGGTCTTTTTGATTAGTCCTTTTTGCTCAAGGGAGTTGAAGGCAGTCCATGATGATTTGTAGTGTCCTTTGAGTCCTTTTGCTGTCTTGTTTATTGTTTGAGCGCCGTTCTTGGCTAGATGTAGAATTATGCGTTTCTGCAATGGTGGTAAGATATTTCCTTTGATTTTTTGTGTTGACATATGTTCTCGCTATTTTAATTATGTTATATCTTATCTTATATAAAACATTCGGGTAATGATGTAATGGTTTGGTGTTGGTTTATTTGACGCCAAGAGTTGGGATTTGATTGGATTCTGCTGAGATGGGTTTTGAGCTTGCTCAAGAATTTAATGAACGGAACGTCGATTCTGGCGAAGTGCCTATCGGTAGCCGTTGGGCTAGCTATGGTAAATTTCAGCTAGTGGGCAATGGTGAAGTTACTAACGAAAACTGTGGCAAATTCAAGGGTTTGCGTGGCTGTTTGAACGTTAAAGGGCATGACGTTATTGCTTCTGATGGTAAAAACTACAAGGGTAAACTTTTCATTAAGAAGGTTTACTTTACCTGCCATAAGGCTTCATGTCCAGTTTGTTATAGTCATGGCTTTGCTGTTCGTGAAGCGGGCAACATTGAATCTCGTTTAACAGTGCTTTCTAGACGTTTCGGTCAAATTGAACATATTACCATTAGCGTTCCTTCTAGGGATTATGGTCTGACGTTGAAGTCTCTGCGTAGAAAAGCGATTAAAATCTTGCAAGATTGTGGAATTATCGGCGGTGTTCTGATTTTTCACGGTTTCCGTTACAATATCAAAAAAAGTTGGTATTGGAGTATTCACTTCCACGTTTTAGGATTTGTTCTTGGCGGTTATGGTCGCTGTCGCCATTGCAAAGGCGATAATTGTTACGCCTGCGATGGTTCTGAAGGCAAATTTTACCGTGCTTATCGGTCTAACAGTTACTCTAAAAAATACATTGTTAAAGTAATGGCTGAACGTAAAAAGTCCTTCTATGGAGATAAGCCTAACATTATGGGTACTGCTTGGTATCAGTTGAATCACGCTACTATTGACATCACTAAGAAGCGTTTTCACGTTGCTACATGGTTCGGTGTTTGCAGTTATCGCAAATTTAGATTGACATCTCTGCGTAGAAAATCTGTATGCCCTATCTGTGGGATGGAATTAGTGCGTGTACGTTACAACGGTAATCCATTTATCATGAATGAAGATTTGGCTAGTTCAAAACAGTTTTTCTATCCAGAAGCTTACGACAAGTACGGACGTATGACGTATGTTAAGCATATAGTAGGTGATAAACATGTGTAGCGGTAGCCATGTTATTTTTAAGTGTCCTTACTGTCCGTGTATGTTTTCTTCTCAACAAGATTTGGATTCACATTTAAAGCGTTTCGGTAATTATGACCATTTAGATTTATGGCGTTGTGTTCATATCATTTTAGAGGCTGACGGTGCTATTGCTGGTGTTGATGGTCATGGTGATTGGCATTGGGGTTCTAAGCGAAAACGTGTTTCTCGTGATACTATTCGTAGATGTAGGGCAATTCTTGCTGAACATGGTTTTGTTCTGTAAAAAAAGTTGGTGGGTGGTGGGTGGGTCGTAGCGAACAGCTACGACTATTTGCGTTTTCTGAATAGTTTTATTCCGTCTATTTCGGTTATGTATTCAAATCCGTTTTCTATTAGTTCTGTTGCTTCTTTGACGTTGGTGGCTGTTTTGCAGTGGTATTCATCATTTTCTAGAGTTTCTAGTAGTTGGGTGTATCGTAATGTGGTTCTTAGGTCTCTGTGTCCGAGTTTTGCTTTAACATGCAGTAGATCTTTTGTTCTGTGATAGAGCATGGTTGCGAAATAATGCCTAAAATCGTATAGCCGTATCTGTTTTATTGTTGGGTCTTGCAGTTTTTCTGCTAGTGCGTTTCTGAGTCTGCGGTAACTTGTGCTTATGTTTTCCGATTTGGTTGGAAACAGCCTATCGTTTTGGTTTAGATGTTTCTTGTTGATGTATTTTCTAAGCATTTCTAGGGTTTTCGCTTTTAGTTTTAGAATTCTTGCGTTGCAGTGTTTTGCTGATGTAATGTTTACTGTTCCGTTTTCTAGGTTTATGTCTTTGATTTGTAGCCATGTTAGTTCTATGGGTCTTGTGCCTAAGTCTTTTGACATTGATAGGATTAGTGCCATTCTTGTTCTTGCGTTTGATATTAGCATGTTGATTTTTTCTTCTGTTGGTATTTTTGGTAGCTTGTCATATCGTTTGTAAAATGGTTTTTTCCATTCTTGGTCTATTGAACGCATTAGTATATCATATGTTTCTATCAGTGTTTCTTTGTAGCTGTTACTGCATTTCTTGTTTGCTATGTAGCCTTTTACGTCTTCGGGGTCTTTTAGGTTGCAGTTTCTTTGTAAGCTTCTGAGTCTTTTGCCTGTTGCTTTGATTGTTGTGTCTGCATATCCGTTCTTTTTCATGTACCATAATGTATTTGGTATGTTGCCGTATTCATTTGTAGGGGACGCTGTTTTATTTGTGAGTGTTGGTTTTAGTAATGTTGAAATAGTAGGGGACGCTGTAGCATTAGAAGGGGATGATGTAGCCGTCCCAGTCTGAACTTATGCTGATGAAGAACTCATAACGGACAGACCCCATAGTCTATGCAGCTATAAACGAAGACGTGCTTCTCTCGCCCTTTTCCTCTTCAGCCCAAAGACTAAAGCCAAAATCATTCCCGCGATGAAGCCACCGATATGCGCCCAGTAAGCAACCATTCCTCCACTTACAAAAATTACGTTAAGCTATTGTATTAAAAACCAGAATCCTATGAAGATTACTGCTGGTATGGGCACAATTACTGGAAAAATCAACGTCAAAATTCTAGCCTTAGGATAGAGCACAAGATACGCGCCTAACACTCCTGAAATTGCTCCAGAAGCCCCGACAACTAAGTCAGTTGGAACAAAACTTTCGAGGCTCATTATATAAGTAAAACTTCCTGCTAATCCACAAATGGTATAGAAAACTAGGTAGCTCATGTGTCCAAAAACATCTTCAATATTATCTCCGAAAATGTAGAGATAAAGCATATTCCCAATCAGATGAAGCCAGCCAGCGTGCAGAAACATTGAGGTGAAAAGCGTGTAAAGTTTTTGTCCGCGAATAATATAGTACGGTGACATTGCAAATCTGTCATCTACGTCCATGGCAAAGCTGTTGTCTATTAGACCAAAAGCAAAGAGCCAAGGCACCAGAAAAACGATCGTGTTAACTATTATAAGCGTGCGGTTAACGTGCGGAATTGTTGAAGTTCTATTAACATCTTTGATTGGTAGCAAACGTCAACCCACCAATCGAATAAATCTTTGCAAGTATTTATTTTTTAGTAAGGTATGGTGGGCCGGGCCGGATTTGAACCGGCGACCTTCTGCACGTCAAGCAGATGTCCTAACCGAGCTAGACTACCGGCCCCTGTTCATTGCACTCTCCTATTTAATGACTTTCCTTTAAAATAGGCTTTCGGATTTTTCACTAAAAAATCTTATGAAGTTACATGTAAAACTTCTAACGGCACAGTGTTAAGTAGGAAATGCGAAAATAAAACATTTTAAGACAAGCGAACCATAGTTGACTTAAAGAGCCGGGATGGCAGAGTGGAAATGCGCAGGCCTTGAGACGAAAGAGAAAGTGTGTTTCTGCCTAGGGCATTGTTCCTCGCAAGTAAGCCTGTGGCCCTTCTGGGCCTCGCGGGTTCAAATCCTGCTCCCGGCGCCATTACAGTTAATAAAGTTTATTTGGAACAATTGTCTTGATTGAATTTCGGCGTCTTGGCTTAGGCAAGCCCTGGTAGTATAGTCCGGTCTAGTATAAGCGGCTGTCGCCCGCTCGACCCGGGTTCAAATCCCGGCCAGGGCGCCATTTTCCTTTCTAGAAGAGAACTGCTACGCAACGTTTTGTTTCAGAAACGAATTATAAACTTCTGTGTGGAAAGAAGTTTTAACTAGCGATAATTTTATTTTCCCATTGTAGATATTATGATGCGAGAAAAGAGTAATGCCGTACTTCACCCGTAAACAACGCTTCAAAATAGCTCTAGGAGGTTTTGTGTCGCTCGCAGGATTCGTAGTCTTAACATTCACATTTCTAGTGATTGCGAAAACAATAGATGTTGAAAACATTTTGCAGCCTGATTTATTAATTAATGTTATGGTAATCATAGGAAGTTTAGATGTTCTTGCGGGAATTGTATTGCTTCGCTCAAGATAGATTATCAAACTTTGCTATTCGCTTCCCATTAACAGAAGACCGCCAACAACATTTACTATGCCCACAAAAACCCAAACAATAAGACCCCAAAATGTTATTTCAGGCGATATTATAATCCAATCTTCATACCCAGTCACCGTCACATATGCAAACAAACAAAGAAGCAAAACCCCTGAAACCAAGATTGAAAGGCTAAAGTATTTTCCAACCTTATGTGAAATCCGGAAAACACCGAATCTCTCCTCCTCTAGAGCTTTTTCTGCAGCTTTTTCAGCCTCCTTTTCAGGATGAATAACAGGTTTAGACGGTGCACGTACCACGATTTCCTTTTCATTCTTCTTCTTTGTCATGGAAAAACATCCTATCACATTAATTTCATTTAAAAGTCTGAAGTTATTACTGTTAAATTTTCCTATTTCTGCTAGGCTGTTCAGCCTAATCCAAGGTAACGTATGTAATGTCGGAATACTTCGCAAGTTATAAATCAATCTTAGTTTAAATCTATGAGACGAGATTGTAAACGGTGAAGAGTGTGTCTCAAGCAACTATAAAGTCTATCCTTCCGTTCTCTATTCTGTCTGAGAATCGTAGGGAACCATTCACAAAAAAAACTGAAAGAGCCGCAATTTTTTGTTTGGCTGAACTAGAGAGAGCGAAGGGTGGAGGACTCGTTTTAAAACAGCCTCCTGAAAAATTGGCTTTCGTTGCAGAGGTTTGTTATCCGTTTTGGCTGGTTACTCTAGACAAGATAGGTCTCCTTTTTGATGGATTAAGCATCGCTTCCCAAACACTGGCATACTTAACCATTCCAAACATACAAGTTTTTCTTGATAACATGAGAAGCAGCTCCAAAACACGTCAAGCTTACATGACATTTCTGTCAAGCAATATTAATTACTTTCAAGTCCCAAGTAACGAAGAAGGAAAGGTAATAGATGGACTAATCACAGACCGTGAATTCCTTGACGAATTCATCCCATATCTATCTGAGGCTACACCAATTAAAACTTCACTATCCAACATGGTAACGGTTTCGCCTACGCTTGATGAATCCTCAATTGTCTCCATTATGGAAGAACTCCAAAACTTAAAGTCAAAACTTGTGGAAGAACTCAACGCTCTTTACACGGGCATGAAACTCATTAACGCAAAAACCGAGAGCTTTATGAAAGCAATTCGTAACGAAATAAAAAAAATCGAAGAAGAACTCAGCAAAAAAATTGAAAAATGTAAAGCTTCCACGACGAAAGAAGTTGAGGAGATACGTAGAGAATACGATGAAGAAGTAACGGAATATTCAAAGACGGTTGAAGAAGAACTTTTCAGTTTGCAACAAGAAAAAATAAAGCTTGAAAAA
>Ga0315549_1004708_pt1 | contig 11386 bp, 6 predicted proteins | sample SalMarSW160200MG_FD_203101 | JGI IMG/M metagenome (GOLD analysis project Ga0315549, IMG submission 203101) | Salt marsh sediment microbial communities from the Plum Island Ecosystem LTER, Massachusetts, United States - Salt Marsh Sediment SW1601-200 ... | reverse complement strand
GGGAGGTCTATCCCGTGAGCGGGCTGGCTTTGAGGCGCGCGATGTCCACTACTCGCACTACGGTAGAATCTGCCCTATTGAGACACCGGAGGGACCAAATGTTGGCCTCATTGGTTCTCTGGCTACCTATGGCCGGGTTAACAAGTACGGTTTCATCGAAACACCGTACCGCAAGGTTGTCAACGAGATGAGCAATACCTCCGAGAGGCTGGCAGGCAGAATAGCCAGGCAGGCGGTACTTAATAAGAAGGGCAAGACCATAGTTGAAGCGGGGGCTACCATTACCCCCGAGCTTGTTACCAGGCTATCGCGCCTGTCTCCCGTGACTGTAAAGGTGGTGCCTTTTGTCTCTGATGAGATCGTCTACATGCCGGCTGATATTGAGGATAGATATACTATTGCCCAGGCAAACGCCCGGCTTGACTCGAATAACCAGTTTAAGGATGAAAGGGTTGAAGCCAGGCTCGGCGGTCAGTACATGCGTGAGGTGACTGACAGAATTCACTTTATGGATGTATCACCGAAGCAGATATTCAGTGTTGCCGCATCACTGATACCCTTCCTGGAGCATGATGATGCCAATCGCGCCTTGATGGGCTCCAATATGCAGCGGCAGGCTGTACCCCTGCTCCGTCCCGCGGCACCCCTGGTAGCCACTGGTATGGAACTGGAGGCGGCACGGCATAGTGGACAGGTGCTGGTAGCCCTGAACGCCGGGGTAGTAACCTCGGTTACCAGCTCTCAGATAGAGGTTACCAGTGAGAATGGCCAGAAGGATGTATACCCGCTAATGAAGTTTGTGCGGACTAACCAGGGAACCTCCGTTAACCAGCGCCCCATAGTGAGCAAGGGTGACCGGGTAGAGCCGGGGCAGGTGCTGGTGGACAGCTCATCTACGGAGCAGGGTGAGCTAGCACTGGGGCAGAATGTGCTCTGTGCCTTTATGAGCTGGGAAGGCTATAACTACGAGGATGCTATCGTCATCAGCAATCGCCTGGTTGAAAGGGATACCTATACATCTATCCACATTGAGAAGTACGAAGTAGAAGCCCGCGATACCAAGCTAGGGCCCGAAGAAATCACCAGGGATATACCCAATGTAGGTGAGGAAAGTCTGCGGGAGCTTGATGAAGACGGGATTATTCGGATAGGCGCCAAGGTGGGTCCTGATGATATACTGGTGGGCAAAATCACCCCGAAGGGGGAGACCGAGCTTTCGGCAGAGGAAAAGCTTCTGCGGGCTATCTTTGGCGAGAAAGCCCGGGAGGTAAAAGACAGCTCTCTCCGGGTGCCTCACGGTGAATGGGGGAAGGTGGTAAATGTCAAGGTCTTCTCCGGTGATGACCTGCCGGCCGGGGTTAACGAATGGGTACAGGTCTGGGTTGCCCAGAAACGGAGGGTTTCCGTAGGGGACAAGCTAGCCGGGCGGCACGGCAACAAGGGGGTAGTATCCCTCATAGCCCCGCCTGAAGACATGCCCTTCCTTCCCGATGGCACGCCGGTAGATATCATTCTCAATCCCATAGGCGTACCGTCACGGATGAACATCGGGCAAGTTCTGGAAACACACCTTGGCTGGATTGCGCAGATACTGGACACCAAGGTCCTTACCCCTGTATTCGATGGCGCCGATGAAATTGCTATTGAGGATGCACTGGCTAGAGCCTGGATAGCTCAGAAAGCGGGGGCGGTTAATACGGAGCCGGGTGATGGTAATACTGCCTTTCAACTAGAACTGGCCAGTGAATGGATTAATAGCCACGGCTATGATGGAGAAAGGGTATTTGATGACGAACAACGGGGAGAGGCAAAGGATGTCTGCCTGCGCCTCTGGCTCGAAGAACTCGGTATAGACAGCCGGGGCCTCAGCCCGCAGGAACTGGAGGAAACCGTGGGCCGGGTCAATACGGAAAGGAACCTCATTCCTCCCACCCTGGGGAAGACCATCCTCCGCGATGGACATACCGGCGAACCATTTGACCAACCAATAACAGTTGGCAATATCTACATAATGAAGCTGAATCACCTGGTTGAAGATAAGGTTCATGCCCGCTCTACCGGCCCCTATTCCCTGATTAGCCAGCAACCCCTGGGTGGAAAGGCTCAATTTGGTGGCCAGCGGTTTGGCGAGATGGAGGTATGGACACTGGAAGCCTACGGTGCCGCCCACAACCTCCAGGAAATGCTAACCATTAAATCAGATGATGTAAGCGGTAGAACCAAGGCCTATGAGGCCATAGTTAAGAACGAGGATATCCTCCAGCCCAGCGTGCCAGAATCGTTTAAGGTCCTGGTTAAAGAGCTGCAGAGCCTGGGGCTTGCCATTGAAGTGATTCATGATGAAGATGAAGAAGAAAAACCGGTCCTCACCGAGGAGACCGCCGAAATACCCCAGCCGGATACGGAACCCCAAAGTAATGAGGTCTTAGCTAAAGAGGAAGACGAAGAGGAAAAACCGGTCCTCACTGAGGAGACCGCCGAAATACCCCAGCCGGATACGGAACCCCAAAGTAATGAGGTCTTAGCTAAAGAGGAAAAAGAAGAAGATGCTTGAAGTTAATGATTTTGATGCTATCCGCATCTCACTGGCCTCACCAGAGCAGATCAGGGGCTGGTCCTACGGTGAGGTAACCAAGCCAGAAACTATCAATTACCGCACACTTAAGCCTGAAAGGGACGGCCTTTTCTGCGAGCGGATATTTGGTCCAACCAAGGATTACGAATGTTTCTGTGGTAAGTACAAGAAGATACGCTACAAGGGAATTATCTGCGACAAGTGTGGTGTTGAGGTAGCCAGGGCCAAGGTACGCCGCGAACGGATGGGGCACATTGAACTGGCCTGCCCGGTAAGTCATATCTGGTTTGCCAAGGGGATACCCAGCCGAGTGGGGCTGCTGCTTGACCTCTCTCCACGGAATCTGGAGCGGATTCTATACTTCTCCCACTATATCATTACCTCAATAGACGAAGAGGTACGCCAGAAAACAATTGAACAGCTCACAGAGAAACGGACACAGGAACTGGGTGAGCTTGAGATTGAGTTTGAAACCAAGATTGCTGCCATGGAGCAGGCGACGGTAGAGGAGGTAAACCAGTTACGCAGAAACTGGGGTGAGGAAAAGGCACACCTTGAAGGGCAGTTTTCCGCGGAAATTGAACAGCTAAGAGACCTCCCCCTGCACACGCTGCTTACCGAGACCCAGTATCGCGAGCTAAAACAGAACTATGGTGAACTCTTTGAGGCGGGCATGGGGGCCGAGGCAATTCTCAAGATAATCAAGAAGGTAAACCTCTATGAACTGCGTAACGAGCTACTGCAGGAAACCCGCTCTACTTCGGGGCAGCGCCGTAAGAAGGCAAGCAAGCGGCTCCAGGTGGTAGAGGCTTTTCGCCGCAGCGGCAACAAACCAGAGTGGATGGTTCTGACCGTCCTGCCTGTCCTGCCCCCTGACCTCCGACCAACAGTGCAGCTAGATGGCGGCAGGTTTGCTATCAGTGATATTAATGACCTCTACCGCCGGGTTATCAATCGCAATAACCGATTGCACCACTTAATGGAAATAGGGGCACCGGAAATCATTGTCCGCAATGAAAAAAGGATGCTCCAGGAAGCGGTCGATTCCCTTGTCGATAACGGTAAGAGGGGGCAACCCGTCTCTATCAGTGGCAACCACAAATTGAAATCGCTCTCCGATATGCTACGCGGTAAACAGGGGCGCTTCCGACAGAATTTACTGGGCAAACGAGTTGACTACAGCGGGCGCTCTGTCATCGTTATTGGCCCCGAACTCAAACTCCACCAATGCGGCTTACCGAGACGGATTGCCCTGGAGCTTTTTAAGCCCTTCGTTATGCGCCGGCTAATAGAGCAGGGCCTGGCTCACAACATTAAGAGTGCCCGAAGGCAGGTAGAGAAGGCGAAGCCAGAGGTATATGACATACTTGAGGAGCTTATCAAGGAGCGACCGGTACTGCTCAACCGTGCTCCCACCCTGCACCGGCTCAGTATCCAGGCGTTCGAGCCAGTGCTTATTGATGGCAGTGCCATTCAGATCCACCCCCTGGTATGCTCCGCCTTTAATGCCGATTTTGATGGTGACCAGATGGCAGTCCATGTCCCTCTCTCCCGGGCCGCCGTCAAAGGAGCCAGAGAGCTGATGCTCAGCATTCACAATATGCTGCTTCCATCCTGTGGTGAGCCAATAGTAACCCCGACCCTGGACATGGTCCTCGGTTGCTATTACCTGACCACTATCAGACCCAAAGCCAGGGGAGAAGGCAACATCCTGGGTAGTTTCGAAGAAGCAAAGCTCGCCTGTGAGCTGGGTGCTATTGACCTCAGAGCCGAGGTCGAGATCAGGGACCAGGGGAATGGCGGGCAAAGGGTCAAGACCAGTGTCGGCCGTGCTATCTTTAATGAGGCTCTGCCACCGGAGATAGGCTTTTACAACCAGGTAATAGACAAATCAAGCCTGAAAAAAATAGTAACCGATTGCTCCAAGCTGCTGAGTGACGAAGACATGGCAGGGGTAATGGATAAGATTAAAGAACTGGGCTTCCGCTACGCCACCAAATCAGGGGCAACCATTGCCATGAGTGATATCGAGGTTCCCCATGCCAAACAGAAGCTGCTGGAGGAGGCAGAGGAAAGGACCGCCATTATTGAAAGCCAGTACGAAAAAGGGCTAATCACCGAGGACGAAAGGTATAACGGTGTGGTAGGGGTATGGATGGAAACTACCGACCGGGTGGCTGATGCCACCTTTGAGAGCCTTGACCCGCACGGTAGCGTCTACATGATGGCAACATCAGGGGCAAAGGGTAATATAACCCAGATCAGACAGATGGCGGGTATGCGGGGGCTGATGACTAACCCCTCTGGAAGGATAATCGACTTCCCTATCAAGTCGAGCTTCAGCGAGGGGCTCAGTGTCCTGGAGTACTTTATCTCTACCCACGGTGCCCGCAAAGGGCTGGCTGATACGGCTCTGAGGACATCAGAGAGCGGCTACCTCACCAGGCGGCTGGTGGATGTCGCCCATGATGTCATTATCCTTGAGGAAGACTGCGGCACCACCGACGGTATCTGGATAACAGAAACAGAAGGAGAATCGCTACTGCCATCACTTACCGAGCGAGTAATCGGTCGGCTGGCAGCCAGTAATGTGGTAGACCCCCGGACCGGAGAGACCATTGTTGAGCGAAATGAGGAGATTAATGAGGAGAAGACAACCCAGATTATTGCTGCTGGATTGACCAGGGTGCACGTCAGGTCTTCTCTTACCTGTCAGGCGAGGCAGGGTACCTGCCGGTACTGCTACGGTCGCGACCTCGCCCGCGGGCGGCTGGTCGAACTCAACACGGCGGTGGGCATAATTGCTGCCCAGAGTATTGGCGAGCCGGGCACCCAGCTAACGCTACGCACCTTCCATACCGGTGGTGTCGTGGGGCTGGATATCACCACTGGTCTGCCCCGGGTAGAGGAACTATTTGAGGCAAGGTTGCCCAAGAACCCGGCGATTATTTCAGAGATAGATGGCGTGGCTGAGGTAACTCAGGGTGATGAAGGGCAAACAATCAGGGTGATGAGTTCAGAGACGATACTTGACGAACACTCGCTGCCCCCCGGCTGGCAGGTTATGGTGGATAATGGTCAATGGGTAGATATTGGTGCCGTGCTTGCCTGCCAGCCACCTGAAGTCAAAGAGGCTGGTGAGCAGGAAGAAGCCGGTGCCCAATCACTGGAGCTAACTGCGGAAGACCAGCTTATCCTGTCCCGCGTTGCCGGTGAAGCGGTGATTGAGGATGGTCACCTGTCCGTCAGGTACGAGGATAGAGAAGAGAGAGCCTATAATATACCAGCCGCTACCCGGATTCGCGTTGAAACCGGGGACCTGATAAAGGCAGGACAGCAACTAACCGATGGCTCCATCAACCCGCAGGACATATTGAGCACTATGGGCAGGGAAGCAGTGAAGCAGTACCTGGTAGATGAGGTACAGAAGGTGTACCGTTCTCAGGGGGTAAATATAAACGACAAGCACATTGAAATCATTGTCCGTCAGATGCTGTCCAAGGTTCGTACCGATTCCTCAGGCGACACCGAGCTGGTTCCTGGAGAACTGATAAACAGGTTCCAATACGAGGATGTTAATGCCAAGGTGCTGGCTGAAGGTGGCGAACCAGCCACTGCCCACCCGATATTACTCGGCATAACGAGGGCAGCACTGAGTACCGGCAGCTGGCTAGCCGCCGCCTCCTTCCAGGAGACCACCAAGGTGCTTACTGAGGCTGCGGTTAAGAAGGCAACAGACAGGCTGATCGGGCTCAAGGAGAACGTAATTATCGGCAGGCTGATACCTGCCCGCTACCATGCTTCTGAAGAGGTGCCGACACTGGCCCCGGGCGAAGAATATGAGGCACCGGCATCTATTGAGGAAATCGAAGAGTCTGACGAAGACGAAGGCACGGATATGCCTATCTAGGGACAGCTCTGTTCAAAGGGTGCCACCACCGCTGGCTCATCTGAGCTATGAAGCAATGAGTAAAAAGTAGGCGAATATTGAAGTTGAGGTGAATAGCAATGGCAGGAGAAGCGCTCAGTGGTATCAGGGTTGTTGAGCTGGCGACGATGGTCTCTGGTCCGTATTGCGGTAAGCTGCTGGCGGATATGGGAGCCGATGTAATCAAGGTAGAACCACCTGAAGGAGACCCGTCACGTCAATGCGGGCCCTTCCCGCCCGGTGACCCGCACCCTGAACGTAGCGCACTCTTCCTCTACAATAACACCAGCAAACGGGGAATAACACTGAACCTGGACACGCCAGAGGGTCTTGATGCTTTCAAGCGACTTCTCACCCGGGCTGACGTTCTCATCGACAACCACCCTGCACGGTATCTGGAAAGCCTTGGGCTTAGCTGGGAGATGATGCAACAATTAAACCCGGGGCTGGTCTACACGTCAATCACTCCATACGGCCGCACCGGCCCCCGGGCCAACGTGAAGGGGGACGAGCTGACCCTGATTCACGCTGGAGGTCTGGGTAATTTGCTGCCGACACGCTCGGCTGATATAGACCGCGCCCCGGTAAAGATGGGAGGGTACGCCGTGGGCTATCACGGCGCAATCTCGGCAGCCGCTGCTACCATGGCTTCACTGCTGGGCCGAATGAAAACCGGCCTCGGACGGCTGATTGACGTTTCACTTCAGGATGTAATCCTGACCATGATGCGGGTGAATGTTGCCAGCTGCCGCTACCACGGTACAAGCTGGAGCCGGGTCCCTGACCGGCCACCGGCAATGGGGAGAATGAAGACCAGTGACGGCTACGCTGTCCTCGGTGCTATTGAAGACTACCACTTTCGGTCTCTGGTAGAGATAATGGGAAACCCCGACTGGGTTACCGGTGAGGACTGGTACATTATGTGGTACCGGATAAATCACCTGATGGATATAGCCCCGATGCTGGATGAATGGATGGGACAGCAACAGAAGGATGATATACATCACCGAGTTGCCCAGAAGGGTATTGCCATCGGGCCTATTAACTCAGCCAAGGATGTGTTCGCTAACGAACAATACATCTTCCGGGACTACTTCGTTGATGTAGAGCACCCGGAGGCAGGTAAGCACCGATACGCCGGCTGGCCATACCAGATGACAGCCACACCGCCACGGGTCGGGAGACCGGCGCCCCTGCTCGGCCAGCATAACCAAGAAGTATTCTGCAATGACCTCGGGTATTCATCAGAGGAGTTTGAGCACCTTAAGCAGCTAGGGGCATTATAGCCGAAAGAAGGAGAACAAGGATGGAAGAGAACACGCTTCCCCTGGAAGGTATACGAGTAGCTGATTTCTGCTGGGTGTGGGCTGGACCTTATGCCTGCATGCTCCTGGCCAACCTCGGTGCTGAGGTAATCAAGGTTGAAGGACACAAAAGAACGGACCTCACCCGCCACGGTGTGGTGTGGCCACTCCCCGACCCTGCCCCACATGAAGTGCCGCCAAATCAGGGGATGTCACTTAATTCTGTCAACATGAACAAGAAGAGTGTAACCCTGGACCTTACCCGGCCAGAAGGTATAGAGCTGGCCAGGCGGCTGGCAGCAATGTGTGATATCGTTGTCGACAACATGCGTGCCGGCGCGATGGCAAGACTGGGCATGAGCTACGAGGAGCTACGGAAACTAAAACCCGACATTATCGTGGTCTCCGAGTCCAGCCGGGGACAGGAGGGGCCCCACAAGGACTACGCCGGTTATGCTACCATTCATCAGGCTGTCGGTGGAGCAGCCTACCTCAATGGCTACCCCGATGGTGAGCCCTCCACAAGCGGGGGCGATGTCGACCTCATCAATGCTACCACCACAGCCTACGCTGCCCTGGCAGCCCTCTATCACCGCATGCAGACCGGAGAGGGACAGTTTATCGACTACTCACAGTGCGAGGGTGTAAGCTCCATGATTGGCGACCAGCTACTGGGCTATGAGTTGAGCTCACAGGTCCCTGAGCGAATGGGTAACGCCCACCCGAAGTACGCCCCCCACAACGTGTACCGGTGCTGGGGGGTGGACCGCTGGCTGGCGCTGGAGGTGCACTCCGACGAGGAGTTCGCCGCTCTAGCCAGAGTAATTAGTATGCCCGAACTGGCTGAGGACCCCCGCTTTGCTGACATGGCTTCGCGCAAGGAGAATGAACCGGAATTGAACCGCATCATAGAAGCATGGACCCGGCAGCGGGACCGCGACTGGATGGCAAACGAGTTCTGCCAGGCCGGGATTGCTGCCGCACCATCGCGCGACTGGAGAGACCTCTATGCTGACCCACATCTTCAAGCACGCAACGCCTTTGTGACCGTTGACCATCCCGAGCTGGGCGAGCTGGAACTGGTGGGAGCCCCCTGGAAAATGAGCGACTACGAAATGCCCACAGGCTACGCGCCGCTGCTGGGAGAGCACAATGACTACGTGCTGCGGGAAATCCTCGGGCTCAGCGAAGCTGAGGTGGTTGAGCTTCGCAGGAAAGAAATTATCATGTAGCCACAGCCGGCTAGAGGACAACCGTCTCTTAACCCTTTCCCTGACAGACGCCGTCCTATGCTTGCCTGTCCACCCCCGGTGAAATCTACCCCTGTACCAGCGGGTATGGTATAATTCCACAGGAGAGCCTATCCAAAGCAGTTATGGCTCTCTGAAGAATTGCCTCTTCCTGTTTTCGGGAGCAGAGGGAAAGGAACAGGTCAGAAATAGCTCGTATCATATCGGGTAAACCCGGTGCCGAGGACAAACCGCTGGATACCAACCTCCGGCCCCGATGTTTTGACGACTTCATCGGGCAGACCAAGGTCAAGGACAACATGAACATTGCCATTGCCGCCGCCAAAGGGAGGGGCGAGGCACTGGACCACATCCTGCTCTATGGTCCACCCGGGCTTGGCAAGACTACCCTGGCTCATATCATCGCCGTTGAGATGGGGGTTGATATCAGAATTACGTCAGGCCCGGCAGTGGAGCGCACCGGAGACCTGGCGGCTATCCTGACCAACCTGCAGAAGCAGGACGTGCTCTTTATCGACGAAATACACCGGCTTAACCGTGCGGTTGAGGAAATACTTTACCCGGCTCTGGAAGACTATGCTCTGGACATTGTTATCGGCAAGGGACCTGGAGCCAGGAGCCTGCGACTTAACCTGCCCGCCTTTACACTGGTCGGGGCAACCACCCGTTTTGCCCTGCTGAGCCCACCCCTCAGAGACCGGTTTGGTGCCGTCCATCACCTTGATTTCTATGACCAGAAATCTATTGAAACGATTCTCAAACGCTCGGCACAGATTCTCCAGGTAGAAGCCGAAGCCGATGGGCTGGAGGAGATAGCCCGCCGGGCCAGAGGAACACCACGCGTAGCCAACCGGCTGCTCAAGCGAGTCAGAGACTACGCTCAGGTAATGGCAGATGGCATAGTTACCCACCCGGTGGCAGTTGAGGCTCTATCCAAGCTTGAGATTGACCCAACCGGCCTGGATGAGCTGGACCGTAAGGTGCTGAGCACCATCATCGACAAGTTTAACGGCGGTCCGGTGGGGCTGGACACCATTGCTGCCGCCATCAGCGAGGAGGCGGACACCATTACCGACGTCTATGAGCCCTACCTTCTGCAACTGGGCTTCCTGGAGCGGACCCCGCGCGGTCGGTTAGCCACCCCGCTGGCATACCAGCACCTCGGCCGGGAGTACAACAAAGAGAAGCCGCCGCAGGCAAGCTTGTGGTAAGGAAGTCCGTTCAGACTCACTTACCAAACAGTTAGATATTTCTAAGGTACGCCCCATGAGTGAACGACCCACAATTGAAACAGAGCGCCTTATACTGAGACCTTTTAGCATGGATGATGCTCAGGAACTGCAGCGACTTATCGGTGAACGGGATATTGCTTCGACAACACTGCGTATACCCCACCCATATGAAGATGGTATGGCAGAGGAGTGGATAGGGACGCACCAGAAGGCCTTCGGTAAGGGAGAACGGGTTCAATTTGCCATCGTTCATCGTGAGCAGGGGTTTCTCATTGGCGGTATGGGCTTAGGTATAAACAAAGAATATGAAAACGCCGAATTAGGCTATTGGATCGGAAAGCCGTACTGGAACGATGGTTACTGTACAGAGGCTGCTCGGGCAACTCTACAGTACGGATTTGAGGTATTGGGACTAAGCAGGATTCATGCCATACACATGACACGTAATCCTGCCTCTGGAAGAGTGATGCAGAAAATCGGCATGAAACACGAAGGACTTTTGCGACAGCATATCAAGAAATGGGGTAAGTTCGAGGACATGGAAGTCTACGGGATACTCAGAAGCGAGTATACTGGCTCAAATGACTAAAACACTCTGCCTTTTAGCCCTTGTCTTTTTCCTTCTTGTATCCCCTTGTGGCTGTATCCCGCCGCCGGATAGTGCCAGGGTTATCAAAGTGGTTGATGGCGATACCATTGCCATAGAAGGTGGGTATGAGGTGAGGTATATCGGTATTGATACGCCGGAGGTTCACCCCCAAGTGGAAGCCTTCGGCATGGAAGCGTGGCAGACTAACCGCAAACTGGTAGAAGGCAAAGAGGTCCACCTGGAACGGGATGTATCTGAAACAGACAAATATGGCCGGCTACTGAGGTATGTCTATGCTGGTGACATATTTGTCAACGCCGAACTGGTAAGACAGGGGCTTGCCCGGGCCAGAGCCTACCCTCCCGATACCAAATACCAGGACTATCTAAAGGAGATGGAAGCGGAAGCAAGGGATGCGGGCAGAGGCATATGGCTAAAATAGGAGGCAGCCCCTATCCGGGGCTGCCTCAGTTAGTTCTAACGGTGGCTAAAAGGCAGGGCTAATCAG
>Ga0315549_1004707_pt1 | contig 11388 bp, 9 predicted proteins | sample SalMarSW160200MG_FD_203101 | JGI IMG/M metagenome (GOLD analysis project Ga0315549, IMG submission 203101) | Salt marsh sediment microbial communities from the Plum Island Ecosystem LTER, Massachusetts, United States - Salt Marsh Sediment SW1601-200 ... | reverse complement strand
TGATGTTTTATAATCAAAAAGAGGAGAGGAGATAAACGATTTGATAAAATAAGAAACTATTTAAAAAAGTGATTTTTAAAATTTACATAACTTAAGTTAATAAATATTATAGAGAGATAGAAATCAATGGATAATTTTAATCAAATAAAAGAATTAAATCCTAATGGGACTCATAAACCTTTAGGAGAAGCTTTAAAAGAGGTTATTCAAGGAGGATTGTTTGCTTTTTGCGGAGCAGGAATATCGATTCCTCCTCCGAGTTGTGCACCTTCATGATGGACCTTAACAGAAGAAATATTAACATCATTCTTTGGACACTTACCTGATGATTGGGGCATTCCTGATGATTTCAAAGTAAAAGCATCTAATAGACAACCAGAAGAGGTATTTGAGAATTTTTCAAGTATATTAGAATCGAGATTTTTTAGCGTTTTTGAAGCTCTCAATGTAGCAAATCCAAATAATATTCATCTAATATTGGCGAAATTAGCAAAAGCAAATATATTGAAGGGTTGTATAACTACAAATTTTGATATATATTTAGAACAGGCACTGCGTAAAGAAGGTGTCGATTATGAATTACTTGTTGAGAACTCCGAATTTGATGAATATTTAAAGAATAATATAGATAATGGTGAATTACAGCATAACAAATTTATTTTATGTAAGATTCACGGCACAACTGATAGACCAAGTACGATTGTGGCTGTTGCTTCAGCATATAAAATGTCAAAAGGATTTTCTGAACCTAAAGCAAGGTTATTTACAAAATTATTATCCAAATATCCTTGTTTATACATGGGTTACTCTGGATGGGATTATAATCATATCAATTATCAACGATTTTGGGAAAATGCAGGACTAATAGTAAAGAAAATTCTTTGGAATAGACAACCAAATGAAAAAGATGGTCCAGATTACAACTCAATTTTTAAAACTTGTCGTGATAGATTTGAATTTTGTGAAGGAGAACTTCCAGATGCATTAATTGATTTTATAGAAAATAATCTTATAGCAAAGGTTAATCTAGAAGGATTAAATAAAGAATTTCTAAATGTTGATGAGGTTTTTAATAAAGCGAAACAAGAACGAATTGAATTTCTTAATAATTGGATATCTGATCTTCCAGATTCTCATAAAATTGGTTTAGTTATGGCAGAAAGTTCTCAATTTAGTGAAAGATTTCAAGATTTTATGAAAGCTACAAAAGAAATAACATCAAATACAGAAGGTGTCTCATTTGATTTTGCAAAAGAAATGCAGGAACTTGACCTAAAATTTAGTAGACAGGAAATAACTATGCAAGAATATCAACAAAAAATCTATGAAATTCAATTAAGGACTTCAATGAACTCCATTAAAAAAGATTATCATCCTTATATAATGAAAGCTATTAATGAAAATAGATATCCTGGAGTTACTGATAATACAATGTATATAAGTCAATTTCTAACTTATATTACTCAATTTAGTAAATGGTTTGATATAAATGAAACAATGGATCTTGCTGCTGAGTATCAAAAGAAAATAATGGACCTCTCAATGAAAGGTAATCCGGAATCTAAAACAGAGTTGGAGATATGGAGTCGTATTGTAGCTCTTCATCGACCTGAGGAGAACTTATGGAAACCTGCATTAGAAGAAATGAGAATTTCTGAAGAATTATTTCTAAAAGGAGAAATTGGTGAAGATAAATTTAAAGAAGATATAGGAAATATTCAGATGGACTGGTTAAATAAACAAATGGGAAGAGATGTAGATGTTGATGTTTTACTGGATAAACAAATTGATATAACAGCTAAAATCGGAAATAAAGATCTTTTTGAAGATCAATGTGAAGCTCTCAGTTTAACAACAATGATTATGGCAGGATCTTTATTTAGTAATATACCAAACACTGACGAATATCAAGAACTAATGAAGATTCTTTCACGTGAAGAACAACGTGAAGATAAGAAAAAGTCTTTAATTGAAAAGGTTTTTGCTAATTTTTTTAACAGATTTCAATTAATAATTCAGAAAGCGGAAGAATTCGGAGGAATTACTAAGAATTTAATTAATATTGCAATTTTATCTGCTATAGTGAATAAATTCCAATATTCTGGCACCAATAAACAGAATCTAGAATATAGAAACAAATGGGATAATGGTGAATATCCTGGATATACATGTGAGAAGGATATATATAAATACATTATTGAGTGGGTTAATACATGGAAGGATAAAGCATTAGATGAATTACCAAGTAGATTTATTCAAAAATTATGTGGTAATTTAGTTATGCTTGCAAGTATGGGTAAAGACTTTGATTTATGTAAACAATCAACAGAAATTAGTTTGAAAGTAAGTGAAGGAAAGATAACTGAAGCAACACCACAAGGTATACCAAGTACATTAGCAGCTTTTTATGAAGAACAAAATAATTTAGATGAAGCTCTAAAATATTATAATATGAGTTTAGATGCTATAAAGCTAATCACCGCTCCTATTTGGGCAGATACAATCGTTTACAGAACCTCTTTAATACAATCAAAACTTGGGAATAAACAAAAAACTTTAGAGATTCTTGGAAGATATCATCCAGACTTCTATGGTAATCAAAGTATAATTTCTATGCCAGCAAGAAGAATAGCTAAGAATTTCGCTAAGCAATTAGCCAATGAATTAGGATATTCAAGTGCAAAACAAGCAATTGATAATATCGTAAAATAAAATCATAAAAATAGAATTTTCTTTTTTTTTTAGTCATTCTTAAAAATTATTTATATCAATAAATGCTATTTAATTATTTTTTATGTAAGTATCAGATTAATGATCTTAAGTTATTTTTGGTATCATGAATCATTATCATTTTCTAAAATTAAATCTGCTGCAAGGCATCCTGAATACATGGATACTGGATACCCTCCTAAGAATGGTTCGACTACAGAATATATCCCTACAAGTAATAAGTGTTCAATAGGTTTTTCTGATAATAATTTTGAAGTCATTTGGATCTTTTTTGTATCCCGAGTCCATCCCGCAACAGATCCGTTAAAACGACAAATAAAATCTCTATACGTCAGAGGAGTTGCTGCTTCAAGTTGGACTATGGATGCTGAAAGTCCTGGAAGTATTTGTTCTACAACACCAATTAATTTTTTAACTAAAATCTGTTTATGCTCCTTATAATCATTCTTTCTTTTAAAATATCCTACTCTCCATTTTTCAAAATATTGGTAAGGCATATTCACTCGGAGTATGAGGGCCTTATATCCTTCAGGAGCAAATTTCCCAGATTTATTTGTCCATAGACAAATCTCTATTTCCTTATTTTCAAAATCAGTGGGATCTGATCTATTTGGTATAATTTTAGAGCGATAAAAAAGATGATCAGCTCTTAATTTGTTTAAGTCTACTTTGTGTGGATCGATACCAAGATATACACAGAGTTCTGAACCTGTGTAAGGCGTATCTCTTACTTTCTTTATATGATCTTCGGGAAGGTAATTTGAATCGACAAGCTGTAGAAATACTTGTTTATAATCTGCATTGGCAACTATCCATTTTGCTTTATAAATGACTCCATTGACAGTTTTCACACCTACAGCTTTATTATCTTCGATTAAAATTTTTGATACTTCTGTTTTTTTTTTTATTTCTCCCCCATGATTTAGAATATTCTTAGCAAGTAAATCATTTATCCCATTAATGGCACAGGAAGGAAACCATATCCCTTGCATAGACATTATATTCCATAAAAAGGCTAAATGGACCACATTCATAACGGACTCATAAGATCCTTGAGAACCTAGGAGCCTTTTTAAAGAATTATTTTTAATATATTTATCAAGTAAGACTTTTGAAGAAGTCTTATAATATTTTTCAACAATCTTGTATTTTTTTTCGTTTATTCTTAATTTTTTCTTTGCTTCTACTCTTTTTTTCCCAATAACAAAATCAGGATGCCAATCAATTATATCTGTGATTGCTTCCAAAACTAGATTAAATTCAGAAAAAAATTCTTCAATACCTTCACTTTCTTCAACGTATCTCCTTTTTAATTCTTCTTTAAAAGTTTCCCAATCTTGTGAATAAATAATATCCATTTCAGGGGAAATGAATTGGAAGTGATTTCTAGTAAATTCAATCTCATCTGACACGCCCACTTCTTTAAGCATAATCTTTACTAAATCAGGATGAGAAAAGGATAAAGGACCCATCGGGAATGTAAAATCTCCTCTTTTGAAAATATAACTACTTCCTCCCAAAAAATAAATCCGTTCTAAAACAAGAACTCGCTTTCCATTAGAAGCTAATCTTGAAGCAGATGCAAGACCACCAACACCTGCTCCAATAACTATAACATCATACATTTTATTATATCAAAAATAAGAAGATATTATTATTATCATTTTGTATAGCAAAATTCTAGATTAAAACAAGAATCATATGATTTGTGTTTTATATGAAAATATCGTATAAAATATAAAGAAATAATCTTATGATAATATTTCTCTTCTTATTGTTTTTTTTTATAATAATGAAGTTTAAATATTAATTTCAATTAAATAAAGTATGGTTAGTAATGTACATATACCACACAACCTAAAATAAAAAAATAAGGAGTTTTTATAAAAATGTCTGATAATGAATTAGAAAAAATTCGCCTTAAAAAAGCAGAAATGTTGATGAATGCTCAACCAATGCCTAAAATTATTGTTGATATTCATTCTTTTGATGAACTAAATAAATTAAAAAACGATTATCCTGATAAAATCATAATCATAGATTTTTGGGCAGTATGGTGTGGACCTTGTAAATTTATTTCTCCCATTTTCAAACAACTTCAACAAGAATATTCGCAGGATTTTATATTTGCAAAAATAAATGTTGATGAAAATCCTCTAATATCACAAAATTTTAGAATCACAGGTATACCAACCTTACTTTTCATTAAGAATAATGAAATTGTTCATAAAATCATTGGAGCTTCGAGTTATCAACATTTAAAGCAAATTCTTGAAAAATTAAAATAGTTAATTTTTCATTTTTTTCCATTATATTTATTAAAATATTAAAAACCGAAAATTGGGTGGAAATTGTTGAAAAGTATCTCTAATCAATTAGAAAGTATGGCAGAAGATAAAAATATATTTAAAAAATCTAACTTGTTTAATTGTATTTTAGGATTAAATGAGATTGAGTCTAAAGTATTATCATATTTGTTAAAAAATGATAAAGTTAGTACTATTGAACTGACAAATATTATAAATAGGGATAGGAGTTCCCTTCAAAGAGCATTAGGAGAATTATTAGAGCGCAATGTTATTATCAGAGAGTCAATGTCCCTAAAAGACTATATAGCATTAAAGAATTTGTCAGATGATAATAATAAGAGAGGTTATATATTTGTCTATAGGTCGAAAAATTTGGTAGAAATTAAAGAAATGTTTAGAAATCTACTTGATAAATGGTATAATTCAATGTTGAATTTTATAGATAAATTATAGGGATTTTTTTAAATTCCATATATTATACCACGGAGCCTTAAATATATATTATCCAAGTTATTGCTTTTTGAAATAAAGTTACAAAAAAAATTTTTTTTTACTTATTATTTCAATTTTGTACCAGATCTATTTATAAAAAAAATTATCCATTATTAACTAAAAATATGATAAATAAATATTTAATATATTGAATATGTGAATATAAAAATGAAGAAATCCAAACTAATAATAATTTTATTCTGCGTATTAAGTTTATCCCCATTCAGTTTAAATACTTTTAAAAAACAAGGTAATATATTAAATGAATTTAACCAAGACCAAGATTTATCTGATTTAAAAGTATCTCAACTATTAATAGGGCTTAAAGAGCTAGCTGAAACATATAATCTCAAGATAGGTAATGGATGGGGGCATTAGGAAACATGGGACTGGAAGGGATTATCAACACTTTATCATGATTATAATACTTTCTGTATTCAGGGGGAATCTTGTTGGGATTATATTCATCCTGAACCTGACCGTTACCAATTTAAAGCTTGTGATAGTCTAATATCTATGGCTGAAGCTCAAAATATGACAATATCTTGGCGAGGGGATCTATTACATTGTTTTCTCACAGCAGATTGGTTAACAACGGATACAGATCCGGGAAATTGGGATCCTAATGATTTGGTATCTAATTTTAATCGCTCAGAACTTTTAGCAATTTTAGAAGATCATATAGAGACAGTTATTGGGCGGTATAAGGGGCGATTAGACTATATCACTGTTGCAAATGAAATAAATCTTTGGGGAGAGGCTAGTTCTTTTTGGTACAGCACAATCGGGCCAGAATATGTTGCTTATGCTTTCAATAAAACCAATGAGGTGGATCCTGATGCTAAATTATGCATAAATGAAGTATTTTTTTATTATGATGAGGTTAAATTAGATGAATTTTGTAATTATGTCGAAAATTTATTGAATCAGAGTATTCCAGTTCATGCAATTGGACTTGAAGTGTATGGTTGGGGAAATGATGAATGGGGATTAGATTGGAATTTATTCGAACAATATCTCCAACGGATATTTGATCTTGGATTAGAAGTTCATTTCTCAGAAATTGCTGATCCTATTGCTAATGAAGATGGTTTAGGACTAGATCCTGAGAGATTGCAACTCCAAGCTGAATTTTATCAAAGACTCATAGATATAGCAATAAGAGAAGAGAATATAACTGTATTTTCTACTGGTCTTACAGATAAATATTCTCCTTGGTGGCATCCATACCCCTCCGGGATAGCTCCTCATATCTTTGATGGAAATTTTGAACCAAAACCAGCATATTACGCGCTACAACATAGATTTCAGGGAAATACTAGCCTATACATACATAATTTTTCAGATCCTACGGTTAATCCTGATTCTACTCCGGCTCCTTGGCCTACTTTTGGAATGGAAAATCAAATAAAGGAATATTATGAGGTACTCACAGCAAACTTTAATAACTCTAACTCATGGCAATTGACAGATGGTAGTTCCATATACAGAGAATTAAATTCAGGAGACCAATTTGTGGTCAATATCACTTCTATTCCAGTTTTTGAATCGGATTTTAATCCTTTTCTTAATAGCTTTGAAATCTGGATTTCAGGTGACGGCTTTTATGGGAGTTATAGGGGGGATTATAATTATTTCTGGGCCTTTCCAGAATTTACTCCAGATGTAGTACCTATTTACTTTGAGGAAATTATTACTGAAGATACTGTCTTTGATGGATATCTTAATTATTTTTATGGTAATTCGGAAATTATTCAAGGAGTACCAATTCCAGGACCATTTTGGATTCGTGATATTTGTCCTGAGGGTGCGCGATGGTCGTGGGATGATGTCGCAGTAATGTACCAAGGTCATGGCTTTTATATGTTTAACGATACTGAGATAGTGATTATTAATAATGAAACAACCTTCGGTTATTCAGCAAGCAATGAGAATTATACTAGGCAGGAAGAATGGAATAAATCCACAGGACTTTTAGCCTATTATCATTATAATGGTACAGTATCTTCTAATATAACCTTAGATTTTGAAATTATCTTAACGAATTATTCAAATCCCATTGGTATTCCAACTTGGAATCAAAATCCTACAAATCAGTTTCATGAATATGGAACTATTTTTAATTATGTTATCAGTGCTTCAGATTATTCTGGAATTGATCATTATTGGATAAATGACACAGTGAATTTTGGTATCAACGGAAATGGTCTAATAAGTTCTAACTATATTCTTCCAATAGGGGAATATTGGATTGAAGTCCGTGCTTATGATCCATATGATAAAAATTGTACAGCAACGATTCAGATCACTGTTGATGATACAAGAGGTCCAACCTGGGATGAAGTATCTTCAAATCAGATAATATTCTATAAACAAGACTTTTATTATGATGTGGATGCTTCTGATCCTTCTGGAATTGATCATTATGAGATAAATGATACGGTGAATTTTGCTATTGATGCGAATGGTGTCATAATCAATACATATTCTCTTCCTATTGGCGATTATTGGATAGAAATCCGAGCTTACGATCCCTATGAGAATTATTGTTATGAAATAATTAAAATCACAGTTAAAAAACCATCACCAACAACTCCCGGGATTTATGGATATGAAATTGGTATTTTCATAGTCTTATTTGGATTTTCTATTATCAGTATTCTCTCTTATATTAATAAAAAAGAGAATATTAACATAAAAAGTATTTAATATTAAAATTGATGATATTACAGAATAATTGATATATTTTTCTAATCATAAATGAAACATCATTAGTTCCATGGTTATACAATTCCCAATAAATCCAAACCTTATGTAAAATTTATAAAACTAATAAGATTACCAATATTAATGATAATACGCGAAGCTAGCATGTTAGATGCTGAAGGAATTGCTAAAGTTCAAGTAGAAACATGGAAAACAGCTTATAAAAACATATTTCCTCAATCATTTTTAGAAGGATTATCTTATTGTGAAAAATCAATAGAACTTAGAAAATGGTTAGAAAATTTGGAAGAAACTACAAAAGTCTTTGTTTGTGAATCAGAATCAAATCAAATAATAGGATTTGCTGTTGGAGGATTGGAGAGAGAAAATCATCCAGAATACAAAGGAGAACTATGGGGGATATACATTCTCCAAAAATATCAAAGAAATGGAATAGGTACTGAACTAATTGAAAGAATTGTTCATTATTTCTTAGAAAATGAAATTACTTCAATGCTTCTGTGGGTTTTGAAGGAAAATCCCTATCGATTTTTTTATCAACGTCTTGGAGGTAATATAATTAATGAAAAAGAAAAAAATTGGGGTCCATTTAGAAAAATTGTTGTCTCTTATGGATGGAAAAATATTGAAACAATTTTGAATAAATATGATCTAATTCAATAATATATTAATATGATAATTTTAAGATAATTTTTTTTTTAATATCAAATTATCTAAAGAAAAGGTTAAAAAAAAAATTTTTTTTTTATAACAGGTTAACACTAATGATTAAGAGGATTACGACAAGACAATCAAGTATAAATCCAAAAATAGTTGCAAAAGAACATTTTAAAGAATATATTGAAAATAGTGATGTTATTTGCTCTAGTTTTTTAGATAGTAAATTTGAAAACGTAATAGTTGTTGAAAATCTCCCTAAAAAAGTTCCTATCATAAATGAATTATATCGCTTTCCTGAAATTAGATATTTATTTGATTCTAATAAGTCATATTTAATCAAATATAAAGATGAAGGGAAAAATGTTTTCTTTTTTATAAAGCAGAATGGTAATATCAAAGAATCAGAATTAAAAAATGAACAAAAAGAGATATTATTATCTTTATATCAGAATGTGATTCATTGGGGAGGGGATCTAAATGAAAAAGGAGAACATATAATAGATCTTACATCACCTACACCCGGACCACATTATAATATAAATTTATTGCTGGGAAATCGCATGAAATATCCTTATCCATTACAAAGTACACCAAAATCTGTTGTTGATCATTTGGGGAGGGGAAGTTTTCGTTCACATGCAGCATCCCAAGTATTAGCTACTCGATGGGATATGCTTCCTGAAGAAAATGGTTTCCCTGCAAATCGACAATTCTATTTATTAGAAAATGAAGAAATTATCTTCTTTTCAGCTGATCCATTGAATAAAAACATTCTTGAAGCTAAATGCATTCATTCTATTAACCATACGAAAATATATTACAAAACAAAATGTGGTTTGGAAATAGAACGTGTAATTTTCATTTTACCTCAAGAAGATAATCTCCCATTAGCTACAGAAGTTCAACAAATAAAGATTAAAAATAACTCAGAAAATAAGAGAGATCTAAAAATAATTTATATTGGAATGTTTGGAACTGCTGCAATTCATGCGATATTTGAGGATGTTATTTATTCAAATGTAATTATGCAATCTCAAATTCTTCAGCGTGAAGATGGAAGTATGTTGACTATAGGATGGGATTATCATCCAGAAGAATTTCGAGTTGATCATAGATTCCATTCAATGATTTTACACCAAGGGAATGATAAGCTATATCCAAATGAATTTTGTTTTAATTATTCTGATTTTGTTGGAACGGGTAATTTAAATGTACCTCAGAATATCTTAAAATTAAATAACAAAATGCAACAAAAGGGACCAGGGTTCTTTGCTTTGGGAATAAACTTCTCACTTAATGAAAATGCAATTATATCAGTAGATAATTTAACTGGTATTAGCTCCAAAATTCTTAATAAGAATTATGATTATGAAAAAACATATAGAGAAGAGATTGTAAAGTTAGTTACAAGATTTAATGATCCTAAATCTAGTGATAATATATTAAATGAAATTATATTATTTCAGGAAAAATACAATAATTATATTCAAATAGAATCAAATGATAAAGATTTTAAAACGTATTTTAATAGAAATCTACCTTTTCAAATACTTTATCAAACATTTCTTTCACGATCATTTTCTCAAACACAAAAAGCTTATCGTGAAATAGGTTTTAGAGAGATCCAGGATCTTTTTGCTTCGATGTATAATATTATTAGTATATCAAAAAAGGATTTGGTGAAAACATTGCTCAAAACATGGGCAAGTAATGTTTATGAATTTGGGTATGCTAATCACAATTTTTATTGGGTAGGAAAGGAACCTGGAAAATTTTCAGATGATGCTTTATGGTTTGTTCAAGCTTTAGATAGATATATTGGAGTAACAAATGATTATTCTCTATTGACTGAGGAATGTGAAATAGCTGGGAGTGATCCTGTAAATGTTAGAACAATATTTGATACAATAGTGGCAATAATTAAATACTCCTCAAAGATTTCCATCGGAAAACATGGTTTACCATTAGTAGATCTTGCTGATTGGAATGATTGCCTAAAAGTTGATGAAGATGCTATTAATGGTCCAACCAAAGAAAAGCTTTATTATGAACAAATAGAAAAAAGTGGAAATCTTAATGAACCATTTATAAGTAATTATTCTGAAAGTGTTATGAATGCATTCCTTTTAAAAATAGCTCTGGATATTGCCTCTAAATTTGCTAATCATCTTGATAAAGAAAAGCAATCAGAACAATGGAAAAAATCCTCCGCAGATCTTACTGAAAGAATTCAAAAATATGCTTGGAAAGATGATTTTTTTGCTCGTGTCTTATTTAATAAATATCCTGACGGGAAATATACATATATTGGAGCAAAAGGAGATGGGTTATCCGCAGATCCTCACAAGGAAGGGTCTTACTTCTTAAATTCATTTAGTTGGTCTATTTTTGCCAATATTGCGACAGAACAGGAAATAAATACTATGTTAGATACAATTGAAAAAAATTTAACCACTCCCTTTGGTGTAAA
>Ga0315549_1004705_pt1 | contig 11389 bp, 25 predicted proteins | sample SalMarSW160200MG_FD_203101 | JGI IMG/M metagenome (GOLD analysis project Ga0315549, IMG submission 203101) | Salt marsh sediment microbial communities from the Plum Island Ecosystem LTER, Massachusetts, United States - Salt Marsh Sediment SW1601-200 ... | reverse complement strand
CAAAAATTTGCTCCTTCTCCGTAAGCTCAGGAAATACGGGAAGGGAAAGCACCTCCTTGCTTGCTCTCTCAGATACGGGGAGGGCTCCCTCATTGTAACCTAATCCTTTGAAGCATTCCTGCAGATGAAGCGGTCGGTGGAAGGCTGACCGGGATTGGAGGACCGGCGACCGGGGACGGGAGACCGGTCTTCCGTCTTCGGTCTTCGGTCTCCCAGCCGGCGGAGTGGAGCGGACACAGCATTGGTCAGGCTCTCGCGCAGGGTCCTGTATTGGGCACCACTGCCGACGTATTGGCCGATGCGGTAGCGTTTGCTCAGATTCTCAACGCGAATGGCAATGTCGCTCATGATTCAACTTCCCCGGTAACGTGCAAGGCCTCTTCATAAACAGACGGACTCAGGCGAAACTTCCCCTGTGTCTGTAACGCGTTCAATTGCTCTCGCAGGCTGGTGACCAGTCCGGCACGTTTAGCCCAGATTAGGAGACCCACCGTTCCCAGGACCGCTAGACCCAGCCGTCGCGCAACTCGACGAGCATCCTTTTCATCTAGCAAAACCACCTCTGCTTGCTGTTCATGGCCTAGAGCAATCGCCTCTGCTTCTCCTTCATCCAATTCTATGCGGAGTAGAGATACTAAACGCTCATCTTTCACCGCGCATACCGTGATCCATGAAGCGGACGCAACCTCCGCCGCCCCAGGTTGTCCTCTCCCTGTTTCCACAACTTCACGCCAAACGGCCTGAGGAATGAGAATGCCCTCTGGGAATCGGTGGAATAACAACTCAAGTTGTCCGATCGTACTCAGGGCGATGAAGACAGACGAATTCGCCACTGCGTTCAACCGAGAGCCTCCAATGTCCTCAGGTCTTCTTTCAGTTCCTCCACGTCATAGCGGCGGACAATCCCTTCATCGCCCAATAAAACGTGGAACTTCCATTTGCTCATCCCGGCCAACTCGCGAGCCTTGCCGAAGGGCAGCAGGCCTTTTTGATACAATCGCACCGCCAGTTCTTGGCGCAATCGAGCCAATTTCTCCTCGGGCGGTACCCGAAGAGCCTCGGCCAGTTCATCAGAGATTTCTAGGACCATCTTACCCATCGCTTGCACCTCCTATATTGTTCCTAAACACTTCCGCTGAGACGCTACAACTCTATTCCTTTCCGGTTTTGGGTATTAGGCATTAGGGCATAGGTTCAAAACTGATACCTGAGCCTCCGCTGGCCGAGGACGGGGGATTGCGGATTGTCCGATTTCGAAATTCGAATTTCGAAATGTACTTCAACCGACGCAGGGGCGCGGAGACAGCAATCCACCCTGAGCGGTGGCCTTCTTCAACCTCGCGGGCGCCGGGTCTGCTCTGCCCCTCTTCCACAACCTCCTTCCAGACTGCCGGCGGGATGAGAATCTTCTTGTAGAACTGTCTCAGAAGCTTCAAGCGTCCAATTCCTGCTAAGTGAATCAAGGTGGACGAGTCACTGACAGCTTTGGGCATAGCGAAGGTCCTCTTCCAAGTCCTTTTCCGTATAGTGACGCGGGATTTGCCGCTTTCCCAGCAGTTCCTCAAACTCCCAACGTGTCGCGCCAATGAGAGCACGTGCTTTACCTGAGGAAAGCACACCACGCTGATACAATGCCAACGCTAATTCCTTCCGCAATTCCCCCTCCACTTCCTTAGGAGGCAAACGGAGTGCGTCTACAATATCCTCAGATATCTCAAGCATAAGCTTAGCCACTTTCTCTCACCTCCTCGTTTCATTATACATACATTGCAGAATCGAAGCCTCGACCGCTTGCACCTCGTGCACTAGGTGAATTGCGGAGTGTCCGATTTCGAATCGTGAATTGCGGATTGCGAAGGGCGAATTTCGTATTGCAACCCCAAACCTACAAACCACTAAGTCGGTCATGAGGAGCTCCAATTGCGGAGTGCGAATTTCGGAATTGCGAATTGGAAATCAACTGCGATGCCCCTTAGCCGTTGTAGGAACTACAAATTCAAAATCCGCGTTTCGCAATTGTAAATTCCCTTTCACCATATCGTCTCGATCTCACTGGACTCTCGCAAGATCTCGTCCTTGGTAATGAGTTTTGCACTATAGTAATAGGCTGTTGCTCCAATAATTCGATCGTGGATTTCCCATTCCTCCGGCAACTTCAGCATAATTTGTAAGATCGGGAAGTCAAAGGGAACTATAATGAACCCATCTCCCTGCTGAACGCGCTCTAAAACCTCGTCAATAGTAACCTTGATCTTCTTCCTTTGGGCAATATGGGTGATCTCCGCTAAGATGATGGTAGGAACAAGCACTTCTGCTTCAGCTCTTTCTGCCTCTTCAAGAATTTGATCAGTTTTCTGTGACAGTCTATTATCCTCCGTAATGAACCAAATGAGAGCATGAGCATCAACGACGTAGGTGTCCACTCCTACTCCTTACCCTCAAGCTCATAGACTTCCCTAAACACAGCCCTCTTAGCCTCTTCAATCTCCTCTTCGGTCACCTCAACGCCCTTCCACAGCCCCTTCAGTTTTATTCTCCCTCTGCTGCCTCCCACCTGATGGATAAGCGTCCTCTTCAACTGTTCTAATTCCTGTTGGATGGCCTCCATCCGAGCTACTACATACGGGTTTGTCTTTACTTTCATGAGAAACCTCCTTAAGCTACAACTAGCCAGCCTTCAATGCCCCGAGTAAGATAAACTCTCGTGAAAAGTCGATTTGGCCGGATGTTGCTCTTTTGTCTCAGACCACCTGCTTCAAAGTCGTTGTCGTCGAGTTCCACGGCATACCTATCTCTAATGCGACGACTGGTTATCTGGCAGAGAATCCTGTCATCGCCTTCCAACTCGGCGAGAACAAGCGCAGGGCGCCGTTTAGCCTGGGTTAAATCTGAGAAAGGAAAGGGGACCACAATGACGTCGCCTTTTACAAATCTCGCCACGCTTCGTCCTCCTCTGGGCACAACCAGTCTTTTCTCAAAGCGGACTCGCTGAGAAGAGCCGTTTCCAGATGCTCCTTTACCGTCTTGTTCTTCAAGAAGCGAATGAAATCGAGAACCTCTTGGACGAAGGTTGGAGACAAGTTCTCCAGCTCGCGGACGAACATCTCCTTCCTGTCTTTATTCATCATGCTCCACCTCCTGTTTCTTATCTCGGCTTACTCGCACCGCTGCTTGCAACCGGTGGAACGAGGAAGCAACAGAGCTAGATATAACCTCCCGCAGGGTCTTGTATTGGGCACCACTGCCGACATATTGGCCGATGCGGTATTTCCTGCTGAGGTTTTCGACTTTAATTGCTGTGTCGGTCATGATTCGACCTCCTGGTGGGAGACTGAAGACCGAGGACCGGTGGCTGGAGACGGAGGACTGGCGACCGAAGACCGGGAGTTCTGTCCCCTGTCTCCTGTCTTCTGTCCTCCACTCAGCGAACGGCGGAATGCCTGCAGCTTGACGAAAAGCTGATGTCCTGATTCCCTTATTTCCATAAGTGTATTACTGGCTAGATAGCCTCGCTGTTCTATAATGTCGAAACAGGCTATCGTTTCTAAGTAGGACCTCAGTGCCAATCCCAGAAAACGTTTCTGTTCTGCATTGCTCTATCCTGTTGACCCTTCTGCGATGTTCAGCACCACAGAAGTTGCTGCTCGTTCCAGTTGCGATCGCAGATTAAAGCGCTCCGCCTCTGGCAGTCTTCCACTCAACTCGTACACGGTATCCACATACTCCAATGCCAACTTGTACACTTTTAGCTGCTGGAACTTGTACGTCATTGTGTTCGCCATCCTCCGTCTCCGGTCATCCGTCTTCGGTCCTCAGCATAACCAATTCGCAATTCAAATTTCGCTATTATGGAGTATCGACGAAACTTGTATCCGCGTTCCCGGTAGGTCGACAACCTGCCTCGCAAGCCACTTCATGCCCCATCCGAGATCTCCAAAGTTTGCTGCAATCGAGTGCGCCATTGTCGCATGATCTCCAGTGCTTGTATGGCGTCCTCTTTAGAAGCCGTTTCACCCGGATAACGAAACGCCGTGGCGTAAAGCGATACCTTCCTTAGGGAATCGCTCCAAGTTGCCCACTCAGGATAGGTCGGGCGAAGCAACCCAGCCAGGATCGCTAGATCGTGGGTCTTGGAGAAGGGAATACCCTCCTTCTGAAGCACTGCTTTCAAATACTTCTCAACAGCCTGTTGGGCGTGAAAACAAACGGCATCCCAGTTGGGGCCGTCCGTTACGCAAGCCTCTCTCTCGGCTGTCCGGGCATCTCCCTCTGCTTTCTCGATCCACTCACGAACGAGCTCGTTCATATAGGACCTTCCCTTTCTCCAGTATCTCCCTGAGGAAGAAATCACCCAGTTCGATTCGCCGCCGTACATCAGTCGGACGCCGCACCAGTAGATCCAATGGGAAAGGGCTCTTCACGGAGCTGCAGATCTCATAGGCTTGCTCTACCGGCCGGCCTTCAAACTCCGCCACCACCAGAAGATCCACATCGCTATCAGAGGTTGGATTGCCATAGGCGTGAGACCCAAAGAGGATGATCCGATCGGGATGGAATCGCTCGGCAATCTTACGAGCATACCTCTGTATGTCCATAATAGAGATCGACCTTACTTCCCTCATCGAGTACGCCTCCTTAGGTGACGCTTCTTGCTTAGGGTTTCGGTACAGATGGCGGTGTCGGTCATGGCTTGCCATCCTTGACGGGAGACCGGGGACCGGAGTCTCCAGAGCCTTGCGGAACGCCTGGAGTTTCACGAAAACCTGATGTCCGAGTTCTGTCGCTTCCGCAAGCACATCGCTGGACAGATAGCCTCTCCTCTCTGCGATATCAAAACACGCTATGGTCTCCAAGTAAGATCTCAACGCCAATCCAAGAAAACGGTTCTGTTCCGCAGTGCTTTGTCCCGTTGATCCTTCTGCTATGTTTAAAACAATGGATGTCACTGCTCGCTCCAGTTGAGAGCGCAGATTGAAGCGCTCCGACTCTGGCAGTCTTCCGCTCAACTCGTACACAGCATCCACATACTCCAACGCCAACTTGTACACCCTCAGTTGCTGGAACTTGTACATGTTATTTATGACCGAAAACTGAGGACCGCAACTCCCGTCTTCCGTCACCCGTCTTCTATCTCCTCTCTTCCAATTCTCTTCTATCCATCACAATCTTATCCAATCCGCAATTCCAATTTCCTAATTTGCATTCCGCAATCAAACCACATCGGCAAAGGTTACAAGTGGCAGATTGGGACATCAAGCTTCGCTTGCTTGAGCTACGTCCTCCAAGAAATCGGCAAAGGCCAACAGCTCAGCCCGCAGCCGCGGCCACAATTCAGGCAGAGAGGAAACTAAGGGTTTCATCTTCTCGGGAACCAGATTGAATGTATAAATGTTACGCAACAGATGCCGAAATCGTCGCAACTCATCGAGCATCGAGGCGCTCTCACCACTGATGAGGGCCGGCCGCTCTTGTATGTCCTTGGTCATCCGTTGAAGCAAATCCTGATGCCAGGTTTCGCCAGTCGCCAGATCAAGATCACGGTCTACGTGTCTGGCGATGAGTTCAAACAAACGCTCAACCCAGGAATAAAAGCCATGGAGGTTCAAGGCCACAGAATCCAGGTACACATCTTGTTGATCGGGTGAACGTTGACCGCCCTCCCAGGATTGGAGTACACGCTGGATCAGTCGCTCCAGATCAGACACTTCGCCTCGGATGCGTTCGGCCAACTCCCGGTAGACCGTGTTCACAGCTCTATTCCGTACCGTTCAATAGCCCGTCGCAGAGACTCACCAGCCGCTTCGATCTCAATTAAGTCTACTGGTCGATCGCTGATGATTTCCTCCACCATTCTCCACGCTTGCCAATAGTCCTTGGGAGCCAAGCCTTCGACGGCCAGATCCACGTCGGAGTCAGGTATAAACCAAACCGCATGAGCCAACGACCCGAAGACCACCACCCGGCGGACCGCAAAGCGGGATTTCAGCATAGCAGCCGCCTTGCGCACGCACGCCAGTAGCTGCTTGCGCGTCTCCTCTACTTCGGGTTTCACCTCAACGGGTTCTGATCGACGCGAGGCTGCCTCCACATAATGCTTCCATCCTTCTCGGGTCAATTCTAAGGCAGTCGGCATAGTTCCCTCCTCCACATCTCCTCAACCTCATCCGCTGAGATCCACAGTTCTGATTCCCAAATTCGCAATTCTCCGTCTGCAATCACACACTGCCGCCTTTCCCACTCAACAACTTTCCTACTCGACTCTGTTCTTACTTTTCTGCTTCTACTCCATTCACCATTTACTATTCACGACTTCTCCGTCTTCAGTCATCCGTCTCCGGTCCTCAGCATAACCAATTCGCAATTCGAAGTCCGCAATCGGTGATCACACAATATCCGCAAAGTACCTCTCTGTCTTGCGGAAGTATGCCAGCCCGATCAGGAACATGATTGTTGCTATCGCCAAGGAGATCCCAAGATTACCCCATGCAAACGGTTTTCCCAAGATTGCCGAACGATAGGCATCGACGATGCCGGCCATGGGATTCAGGGCAATCAGCCAACGCCAGCGCTCTGGAATGATCGTAACCGGGTAGATCACCGGCGTCAGGAACATCCAGATCTGGACAAGGAATGGAAGAGCGTACCGAAAATCGCACCGCGTCGTCATAGACCATCGCTTGGATGCCGCTCTGACGGCTCATAGCTACACCACTATATGGCGAAAAGGGAATAGATCCCCTCCAAGCCATGCTCTTCCTCTCCCTCAGCACCTGAGAAGCGAAGCGTAACTGCTTCGCTCTAGCGCTTACGCGCCGCTTGCAGCCATCACATAAGTGGCCGCTTTACTTCTCGCCGTTACCTTCTTCTTATGTCTACGCTTCCAATGCTTCCTACAATTGATCCGTTCCAGGTCCTCTGCTTCCAGGTTATTCATTCTGATCGCACTTTGCTGCCGGCGTTGTTGTTCTCTACGGATGATCCGCTGGGCTCCAGCTGAAGCTGGCTGAGCCATCCGGCGAGTGCCTTCCCCCACCTGCAAGAGCATCACCCATGACTTGTAATTCTTGAGAAGGTCGTCCCATTCAGTAGTAGGATCATGCAGGATCCCCCAGGCGTCCTCATAGGGTCGCCGGTAGATAAGTTGATCCGGGTAAGTTATCCACGTTCGACTAGCCATTTTCTCCTTCCACCTCACTCATTGGATCACCTGCGGCGGACACAGGTTCTGCCGCTACCGCTACCACATCACTAAGCATCTCACCTTGTAACCCCAAGGGTCCCACAGTAGCCTCCACTTTGCCCCTACGGTCCACTAGCCATTTGTCTTTCTACCCATTGCACGACTTTTTCAGCGATGGATACTGCCCTTTCGTACTCTTCCTGCGTGACTGGCTCCGCCAGGCCGGGATAACGGCTTTCAATTGCATAGTCCGATAAGATCCCAGCCCGCTTTACATCCTCCGGAACTTTCCGGCCAGCCCCCTCCACCAGCGTGAGAAGGTCTGTTAGATCGTGGGTATAAGGAAAGCACAAATCCAAGTGGATCAAAAAAGCCTTGATTGCCTTCTCGGCCGCTTGCTGGGCATCGAAGCAGAGGTCCTCCAGATAGACATCCGGCAGCCTGTTCCTGGCTAGCACCAGGTTGCTTTTGGCCCTGTTCATCCATTCCCGGGGATCATCTGGTGGATATCGTTTCGGAGTCACGTTCATAAACGACCTTCCCTTCCTGCATGGCTGGCTTTATGACTAAGGAATGAGAGTTTCGGTAGCGTTTGATATCCTCCGGGGTTACCACGACTACATCCACGGCTTGCCCTACCCCGAAGAGATTCATGTAAATCTTCTGGGCCAGCCTTCGCCGATGGGCTCCCGCCTTCACCACTAGCAGATCCAGATCGCTTCCTGGTCCCATCTCTCCTCGGGCAGCCGACCCAAACAGGATGATCCGCTCCGGCTGGGCGACCTCGACGATCCGCGCAATGACCTCGGAGAGCCGCTGGGAAGCGGCCTGAGCTAGCCAGGCCTTCCTTGGATCAGGATCCCCTCCGATGGCTTCCCCTTTAGGCCAGTCCATGGAGAGTTCCGGACCATCGACGTGCAATACCGGTACATCATCGTGGCTCGTAGTTCGTGGTTCGTGGTTTGTAGTGCGTAGCGTTCCCCTTTCGGGCTTCCCTAAGTCAACGACATCGATTCCCTGTTCTAAACACGTCAGCCGGCACACGTCCACTAAGTCGTTTCCCGAATCGCCCTCCACGCGCACTTTTGTATAGCCTCTCTTCAGAACAGCGCTTAAAAGGCGCTGGGACCGCTGACGCGTCTGTCGATAGAGGCGCATGGAACTTTGAAGGTATTGCCGGGTAAGTCGTGCCTTTTTTGCAAAACCCCGAGGAGTAACCAGGTATCGCCAGCGCCAGCGACCGATGCGTTTGACCTTGACGTATCCTTTGCTCACCAGGCGCTTTAGTAACCAGTTGACAGTCCCTACCGCCACCCCGAGGCGCGTGGCAAGATCAGCTTGGCGGGCTTCCGGATTCTCCACCAGCGCCTCGAGGATCTCGAGCTCTCGCAATCTCTCTGAATTTTCTTTTTGTCCCATGTCAAGTTACCATTCACCTGTCGAATTCAACAATTGAATTATAGCGCAAAGGAATGCTCTTGTCAAGCTTGAGGAATGTAAGCGCCAGGATTAAGACTCAGTCTAGAGGGCTCCTCGCTGTTTCACGTGCTAGTTCGAACAGTCGACTGATAATCCTAAGCGCAAAGACCAAAAAAACCAGCATGAACTACTCGCTGGGATAGCGACTCGCCGGGATGTCTTAGCCGGGTGTGGATTTTTCTTAGGTGCATAGGTTTATTGGTTGGTAGTCAGTGGTGCGTGGTTTATAGGGTTGGAAAGGCAGTCGGGCCTCGAGAAACGGTAACGAGCGATGAGTAACAGAGAACCAGTCGAGAGTTGTCAGTCATGAGTCGGAATCCTTATTGGTGACTGGTTCGTGGTTTGTAGGTCATCGTTCATAGTTCCTGGTGCGTAGTTTAAGGTGTCAATGCCATATTTGCTAACGCACTCTCACGTGTACTCGTAAAGGGGCACCCTACCTGCCGGGCGGGGCGCTGTTCGCAGTAATGTCTCAATTCCACGGACCGTCTCCGGCTTTAGGAGCACATCCCCACACACTGAGCAAATCTCTGCCGGAACGTGATCAATAACAATTACCTGCCCCTGATAGCGCACGGTATGCACAATCTTCCGCTCCTCATACTCTCCAGGGCACCCTTCAATGCTACATTTCATCTCTATTGCCCCCTTTGGATCGGTGTTATCCACTTTGGCGGTGATCAATACAGTCGAGAGTCAATAGTCGACAGTCTTGATGATCCAAGTACCACTCGATCGTCTGTTTCAGCCCTTCTTCAAAATCACGCTTGGATTCCCAATCCAGTTCGCTCCGAGCCGTGTGCGGGATCGGCGAACAAGGGCTCAGACTCTTGCGCTTTCCGATAGCGCCTCTTCCAAAGTAACCCTGCCCTCCTTTAGAGCCTTGATAGTTCGAACGAGGTGAAGCTCAAACATCATTTCATCACCCTCGAACTCCACCCTAACCCTCTCCTCCAGCTGAGCAAATTGATGCGCAGAAAGGCCGCTTTCCCTTTTAGCCTCCTCCAGATCGAATATCTCCATTCTTTCACCTCCTTATTTCTAAGCCTCGGGAGGGGCCAGGATCTCGATCGTCCGGAACCCGTGTTTAGCACTGACATAGTTTACCAAAAGCCGCGTGCTGCGCTTGACCAGATGTTGAAAGTTCCAGCTGACCAAGATATCCGCATCGCCCAACACAGCTGCGGCGATATGAAGAGCATCTGAAAAATACCTCGATGGCACGACCCTTTCCTCAACATAATCCTCAGCCAAGGTTCTCATTTGGTCAGTGATGGCAAGGATTGTAAAGTTCTTTGTAAGTTCAACCAACTTTTGCCTTAGATTGGAGCGTGCCCGATTGAGTTCCTCAACCGTCAGCTCGGAACAGAGCTTCTTGTGTTGATCCAAAATTTGCCAGAAATTTCTTGTCATCTGCATACGCTCGGGTGTCCTTCCATCGTAATATGCGCTAAAAACCGATGTATCTAGATAGAGCTTCATCCCCTTCTCTCCTTGTCGCCCTCCATAGACTTTTTGATAGTATTCTTGATACTTTCCCGTGATCACACTCCCTTGACGTATCAGGCCCTCTTTACTCCCGGAGCTCCTTCAACCTTTCCATCTTCACTAGGAAAAAGGACGATCCCACCGGTTGACATCCGATCGAGGTTCCCTTTCAGTCTTTCGTACTCTTCCAGCGTATAAAGATGAGGTTCCAAACGGGGAACGTTTAAGACCTTCTTTGCTATGGTATATGCGTCAGCGCGGGGCTTCCCTTGGTGGATGATAAGTAGATCTACGTCGCTTCTCACGGTGTAGTTTCCCTTGGCATAGGAGCCAAAGAGGATGACTCGCACAAGCGGGAGTTTAGCCTCGAGTTCCTTGAGCTGCTTTGAGAGGATCTGAAGGAGCTTGGTTCTATCGATCTTCGGATAGAAGACCCGTACAGAACTCGATGATCTCTTGTGCATAGGAGATAAGCCTCCTTGCCTCCTTTTTGGTGTATCGGCTTTGGGGAGAACCCGATGGATGGGCGTTTGGATATCGCGTGGGGATGTAAGCCTTGTCAAGCTCCAGCGCGCCGTTCATGAGGTCTTCTGAAACGGGATAGTGCTTGGAAAGCTCCATGAGGAGGTCTGCCACGGAATGCCCCCACGCCTCGGCCCCCATGCGCTGGAAGACCGCCTTGATTGCCTTCTCCGCTGCCTGCTGCGCGGAGAAGCAGGCCCAGTTATAGAAACCACCCTTCACATCGCTTTTGGCGTGCTCAAGGTCTCCCTGCGCTGTGTCCATCCAGTCTGCACTTCGCTCCATTTTGGCTCACCTTCGTTGCTTTACTCTAACTTGTCCGCGTGCATTGTACAACCTGTTACGCATCCCTCTCGGGGCTGATGTGTAAGCAGCGTGGCCTTCTTGGGAAAGCACCTTCACAGCCGAACTTTAGAGTTAACCCGGGTCTAGTGCGGTTCCTCCTCGTAGGAAAAACTCGTGTAACCTTAAGAAGGCTCCTCGCTGTTTTAAGTGGGTAGTCAAACATTAAGCTTACCTACAGTCTTGCAATAAGGAAACCAGGAATCCAGGAGGAGAAGGCAAGACGAAAGTTTTGAGATACAACAAGAAAGCCATGCCTTTCCCTGGTTTCCTAAGAGAGTAAAAGGGGACTGCGGTCCAAGTCGGCAAGCTGAAGTTGAGCTTGCATGTGCGGGAGTATCTCTTGGCGGGTTACCCACACCTAATAGAGAAGAGTCC
>Ga0315549_1004703_pt1 | contig 11390 bp, 14 predicted proteins | sample SalMarSW160200MG_FD_203101 | JGI IMG/M metagenome (GOLD analysis project Ga0315549, IMG submission 203101) | Salt marsh sediment microbial communities from the Plum Island Ecosystem LTER, Massachusetts, United States - Salt Marsh Sediment SW1601-200 ... | reverse complement strand
GGCAAAATCACGTTCGACGGAACACCCAAAAACGCCTTACCCCTCGTAGAAAACCATCCACACACAGCCTCGTTGGAGAAAACCCACCATTGATCTGGCTAGAATTCGCCATCATGCAACGAGCACTTATAGCCTGTATTCTAGCAGGTTTCCTGATGGGATTGATAGGCGTTTTCGTTGTTAGGATGCGGCTCTCAGCCATAGGCTACTCCATGTCCCACGGCGCCTTTGCAGGAGCAGCGTTAGGCGTAGCAACTGCAACAAATCCGCTTGTAACGGGTCTGCTTTTCGCGTCAGCCACCGCCCTTCTGATAGGACCAATCGCAGATAAGGCGCGGTTGCATGCGGATACCATAACCAGCATAGTTTTTCCTTTGAACATGGCTTTGGCGTTCGTGTTTCTGACCTTAGCACCCGAGGTGGGGCTCAGCAGTCAAGTAGCTAACGTTCTCTGGGGTAGCATAATCTCCATGACTAACGCTGATTTGGTTTACCTCACTACTTTGTTTGCGGGCACGTTAGCCATAGTGTATTTCATCTGGAAGGAGCTCTTCGCCATAATGTTTAACAGGAAACTGGCTGAAGCAGATGGAATCAACACCAAACCCTTCATCTACTTGATAATATTGCTCGCAGGAGTTGTCATCACTTTTTCCCTAAAACTTGTCGGAGGGCTACTCATCTACGCCCTTCTATTCAATCCTGCCTCCACAACCCTACAATTTTCTGAAAACATGAGAAAAATAGTAATCGCTTCCCCAGTAATCGGGATGGCAACAACTGTTTCTGGACTTTTTGTTTCTTTGTTTTTTGATTTACCCGTTGGCTCATGCATCGTCATTGTGTCAACCATTGTTTTTGTAGTCGCACTTCTTCTATCACCAAAAAGAAGGAGAAAGGAGGTGCAATAAAGAAATGAAAAATAATAAACTGTTAACTTTGGGCATGGCTTTGATGCTTACTCTGACGTTTCTATCTGTAACAGTGACCGAAGCCCAAGATACCACAGAAAAACCAATAATCGTATGCACAACAAGCGCGGTTGGCAACATCGTTCAAGAGTTTTTAGGGGACACAGCTGATGTGATGGTTCTGGTTCAGCCTGGTTTGTGTCCCGCCGATTTCGACATGAAACCCAGCGACGTCTACGCCGTGAGCAACGCAAAGATACTGTTTAAACAAGGCATACAAGGAGAGTTCTGGCTGGACGGATTACTTGAAGCTGCAGGAAACGAAAACCTAACAGTGGTTACTATTCCCGGAGCATACAACACGCCTGAAGGAGCAAAAAGCTACATACGCGGCGTAGGAGGAAACCTGAGCCAAATCTTGGACATAGACTTGGATTCACAGATTTCGGAAATGCTGGATGAGGTAGACGAAGTTTCCAGTTGGATGGCAACGCAAGCTGAAACCTTGGATGCGTCAAATGTGAATGTCATCTGCATGAACTGGCTGAAAACATTCATAGAATCTGCTGGCTTCAATGTTGTAGCAACATACAATCCGCCCGAGACGCTGTCGGCTGGCGACATAACCGCTCTATTACAAACTGCGCAGACTGAGGGAGTGGCTTTGGTAGCAGACAACCTTCAAATCGACGTTGAGTTCGGAGCGGGAATAGCCTCTGAAGTGGGTGCAGAACATTTGGTGTTAACAAACTTTCCAGGCGCCATTCCAAACACCGAAACCTTGCCTAAAATGCTACGCTACAATGCAGAGCAGCTTTTCAACAGCACAATCACATGGCAATCCATGTCCACCCTCAAGGCTGAAAAAGACGAACTGGCGAACCAAGTGGCTACATTACAGCAGTCCATGTCTGATCTCAAAGCAGAAAACGATGATCTGCAGAACCAAGTGACCATATTCCAGATAACCACATCGTTAGCGGTTGTGGTTGTTGCAGTGGAGGCAGTGCTGCTCTACGCTAGAAAGAAAAGGAAATGAGGCATCCCAAAAAATGAGTAGGAAAGCATACTTCAACGAGCATGCAAACAGTTGGGACGAACGATTCTGTAATCCCAAACTTTCCTCTTTTTTAGAAAATTTTGTTCCCCAGTTCGGTCTAGAAGCCGGACAACACATTTTGGATGTTGGCACCGGCACGGGCGTGCTGATTCCTTACCTGATCAGAGAGGTTGGACCAGCCGGATCAGTTACTGCAATCGACTACTCGGAAAATATGATCCAGATATGCAAAACAAAGCATTCACACCTCAAGAACGTCAACGTAGAACTAAAAAACATCGCAGAGGATGCTTTCCCAACAGAATCTTTTGACGCCGTTATCTGTTTCGGCGTGTTTCCCCATCTAGAGAACAAACAAAAAGCACTGCAGAACATCAATCGTATGCTAAAACTCGGCGGCAAACTCGTCATCGCCCACACCCTCAGCAGCAAAGAACTAAAAACACACCACAACAACGCTTCATCAGCTGTAGTACACGACATGCTGCCCGAAAAAGCTGAGATGAAACAGTTACTGGAGCAAACAGGATTCGCGGAAATCAGCATCAAAGATGAACCCGGATGCTACCTATGCATCGCCCACAAATCAAGGAAAAGTTAAGACAACATTAATTGGGGCATCTATTGCCTCTCAATACTGAGATTGTGAAAAACCATTTTGCGCGCTTAAATTAATATATTAAGTTTCCCTAATATTGTTAGGTGACTCTTAAAACGTGAGTGACACAAGAATTTCTAGTAAAGCTGAAGACTATCTGAGAGCCATCTACGAAATTGTAGCGCAAAAAGGGTTCGTTCGCATCAAAGACATTGCACGAGAACTTGAAGTCAAACCTCCCACCGTCGTCGAAATGATGAAGAAGTTAGACGCAAAAGGGCTTGTCGTATATGAGAAGTATAGCGGAATTACATTAACGGATCGTGGAAAGGAGATAGCTGAACTTATTGAGAACAGGCATGAAACCTTTAGGGAATTTCTGGAGATATTGCTAGTTCCGAAGGATATAGCGCTAAAAGACGCGCACATACTCGAACACCAGTTACATTCTAAAACTATACTGCAATTTTCGAGATTCGTCGATTTCATAAAAGATTATTCTGAGCGACCGATGTTCATGAAAAGATGGCTAGAGGCATTCAAGAAATACTGTGAAAGAACAGAAGTTGAAGGAAACAAAAAATAACAAAATTCCGAAGATATGAAATATAGTGCCTGTGTGAAACCCTTTTCTTAGGTTATGTGTATTAGAACCTAACTTTTCTTGGTTTTTGTGTTTGTACCCTACTTTTTTTCGGGTAAGATTTAGGTGCACCTAACTGTGTTTACTGTATCAACACAGAATTAGATTGCCCTAAATTAGGTGTATCAAATGGAGCTACAACTAAACAACCTAGAGCCTGGACAAAAGGGCGTTGTGGTCAACATCAAAGGGAGCGGTGCAACTAGGCGCCGGATCATGGACATGGGAATCGTTAGAGGATCAGAAATCAAAGTAATCCGCAGAGCGCCATTAGGCGATCCTGTAGAATTCGAAATTCGAGATTACAACTTAACCTTGAGGAAGAGGGAGGCAGAGCGCATCTATGTCTCTTTGGAGGAAAAATGATGATGGAAATTCCTTTGGCAATGCTTCCTGTAGGCGCAAAGGGAAAAATCACCCGAATTCGTGGCGGAAGAGGATTAGTTCGAAGATTAAGCGATATGGGATTTACTCATGACGCTGAGGTAACGGTTGTATGCTCTCATTCTTCCCCTAATCCAGGTCATGGAGGACCCCTAGTCGTTGAAGTGAAAGACTCACGAATCGCCTTCGGCAGAGGCATCGCCGTGAAGATTATGGTACAAGAGGTCGACAACTAATGGTTTACACAGTGGCATTAATCGGAAACCCAAACGTGGGCAAATCAGTCATATTCAACAATCTTGTGCCCGGCGCTAGGCAGCATGTAGGAAACTGGCCAGGCAAAACCGTGGAGAAAAAAGAGGGCAAATGCGTCCACAAAGGAACCGAACTGAAAATCGTTGACCTACCCGGAACATACAGCCTCACTGCACGTGCCGTGGATGAACTTGTATCCCGAAACTACATTGTGGAAGAGAAACCCGACGTTGTAGTCCACATAATCGACGCTTCAAACATCGAGAGAAACCTCTATTTCACGTTCTTGTTGCTGGAGCTGGAGGCAAACGTAGTTGTCGCATTGAATATGTTCGATGTCGCTAAGGAGAAGGGCTACACAATCGATGTGAAACAGCTCTCGAAACAGCTTGGTGTGCCTGTAGTTCCAACTGTGGCAACTGCTAATGAGGGGTTGGACAAGCTCAAAGATGAGATTGTTTATGCTGCTCAGAAAAAGGGTCTGGTAAAGGTAAAGCCCGTGATAACCTACGGGCAGAAAATCGAAGATGTGATAGACTCAATTGTGGACATCATCAAGGATGGGATGCTGGCACAGAAGTATCCGCCTAGGTGGCTGGCTATCAAGCTATTAGAGAATGACAAAGACGTACTGGAAAAAATCAAAGGTAGCAGACATCACCGTGAACTCATGGAGGTGATATCGTGAAAGCAAAGGAAGTTCTTGGAGACGACCCCGAAATCGTTCTTGCAGACAAGAGATATGACCTTGTCAGCAACATACTAGCAACCAGCTTGGTTAAGGGAGCCAAGAAGTGGACTATAACCGACATGCTGGACAAGGTTTTCATCCACAAGTTTTTGGGCATTCCCGTGTTCATAGCCCTGTTTTGGGCTATGTTCCGATTTGCATATGACGCTTCCGCACCGTTCATGGAGATAATCGGGTTCTTCTTCGAATCGCTTGCTGAAGCATCAGCGGGTATACCCAACGAAGTTCTCGCCTCCTTGATAGGAGACGGCATCTTTGGAGGGCTAGGCTTCATATTAACGTTCATACCGCCCATATTCTTCCTGTTCTTTGGCATAGCCATACTGGAGGACAGCGGATACCTTGCCAGAGCCGCTTTCATAATGGACCGTATCATGTTCAAGCTGGGGCTACATGGAAGATCCTTCATACCCATGCTCCTCGGTTTCGGTTGCAACATACCTGCTATGATGGCTACACGAAGCATTGAAGGCGAAAAAGACAGGCTGATAACCCTACTGGTCAACCCATTCATTTCCTGCGGTGCACGACTCCCCGTATACATCCTTATCGCAGGGGCTTTCTTTGGTTCAATGGCAACTACAGCAATATGGTCCATGTATTTCTTGGGCATCGTCGTAGCTATACTATTAGCACTCCTGTTAAGAAAAACACTACTGAAAGGAGAACCTGCTCCCTTCATTATGGAACTGCCGCTGTACAAAGCACCTACATTTTACGGGTCTGTGATTCACATGTGGGAAAGAGGTGTTCAGTTTCTCAAGAAGGCTGGCACATACCTCTTGGCTGGCGCAATAATGCTGTGGTTTCTATCGACTTTTCCGTGGGGCGCTGAAGTTGAACTCTCGTACACTGGACAGATAGGTCAAGCTCTTGCTCCTCTCTTTGCACCTTTAGGCTTTGATTGGAGAATCGTAGCATCGCTAGTGTTTGCTTTGTTGGCTAAGGAGATTGCCGTGGAGGCGCTTGGAATAATCTACGCTGTCGAAGGCGAAACAGCTATCGCAGGAGCACTAGTGGCGAGCTATAACCCAGTTATCGGCTTCACTTTGATGGCTTTCACGTTGCTGTATATCCCTTGCGTTGCAACAATTGGCACAATGAAGAAGGAATCAGGCTCTTGGAAGTGGACAATCTTCCAACTAGTCTTGACACTAGTCGTGGCATACGTAGTTGGGCTGGTCATCACAGGAATAGGAACTGCATTAGGATACGCATAGAGGTGAACAAGAATGGGATTTAACAAGAATGTTGGAACAGAAATAGCCGTTTACTCATTCGTAATTGGAATACTATACGCAATCTTCGGCATCCTAGAAATACTGGTAGGCTGGGGAGACCTTATAGGAACAGGAGTCTCCCTAATCCCGCCACTAGAACTCGTGGGAGTAAACGTTGTCCCACCAGACGTCTTCGGCGGAATCATGCTGATAATAATCGGCGCAGTATACCTCACTGGAGTAAAACAGCAAGCAAAAGGCGAACGAGAAGGGCTGTCCTTTCTGCTTGTCGGCAGCCTTCTTGCTGCAATCTTCTTTGGCGTATACTTAGTGATAATGTTAGCCAACGGTGTAGGATATGTGTTTCAGTTCGAGGATTGGCTGGAGTGGATTTGGCTGGACGATCTCAGGCCTGGAATATGGCTTTTCCTCATGGCGTTACCCGGAACATATCTAGCCTTTACGAAAAAGAAGTGGAGAGAATAATCGGCGTTGATGAAAGAGATTCTAAAACTAGTTCGTGATGGAGGCTTGTTAAGCAAGGGTGACATTGCTGACAAGGTGGGAATCCAAGAGTCTACATTGGACAGTGTTTTTTCTCTGCTTTCGTCGAAAGGCTACCTGAAGAAGTTTGATGGCATTACAGAAATGCCCAGAGCATGTATCGGCTGTTCGATAAGCAGGGACTGTATGCAACAAGCATCTGCCGGTAGTGTATACGTGATTACGGATAAGGGGAAGAATTACTTGGAGGCGAATTAGTCTGTGCTTCTAGTTTGCTGGCATGTGACCTTTAATGACTGCAAAGGTTACCGCTTCAGTTGAGCGTTATCTGGAGGGTATCTACATTCTTCAAGAGAAGAACGGAGTCGCTAGGACAAGTGAGCTTGTCAAGCTGTTTGGTGTTGTTTCTGGAACGATAACTAACACGGTGAAGCGGTTAAAGAGAGACGGATTAGTGGCGCATCAGCCTTATAGAGGCGTTTATCTGACTGAAGAGGGACATAACATAGCTTTACGCGCAATAAGGAAGCACCGATTGTTAACAAAGCTGTTAACTGCCATTTTAGATGTTGAACCGACTCTAGCCTACGGTGTAGCATTTAACATCGCATACTACATTCCAGACAGTATCATCGAAAAAATTGAGAAAACACTAGAAACAAAGCAAAACTAAGCATTTTGATCTTGAGTTTTGGGCGGTGCTGGAGGCTAGCTTCAACTTTTCATGCTGTCGGTTTCAATTCTAGAATAGGCTGAATCGCATTGGGGGTTATCGGAACATCTATTACTTCCATCAGCGAATCAATAGAGCAATGGGGGATATTTTGAGTTATGATTAAAGCATTGATTGTTTATGGCACTCGGTATGGGGCAACAGCTAGCACATCGGAGGAGATAGCAGAAATACTGCGCAAGGAAGGGTTCGATGTCAGAGTAGTCAACGCCAAAGAAGATAAAGTGAAGGACATAACAGAGTACGATCTCGTTATGGTCGGTAGCGGAATTAAAATAGGCAAGTGGAGTAAGGAACCCGAAAAATTCCTCAAAAAGTATCAGAACGAGTTGACAAAAAAGAAAGTTGTACTCTTCGTCTGCTGTGGTAGCACACAACCGTTAGATGAGGAAGAAGAAAAATCTAAGTCAATTGAAGATGCTAGAACAAAGTATCTTGAAGAAAAAGCCGCCAAATATAACCTGCAGCCCGTCGCTTTGGGCCTGTTTGGAGGCGTCTACGACTTCAACAAGATGTCCTGGTTTTTCAGAAAAACTATGTCGGCGGTTAAGCCGAAACTAGAGGAGGCTGGCTTCAAAGAAACAGAACCTGGACTCTACGACACAAGAGACATAAACGCCATACGCAGCTGGGCAAAAGAAGTCGCCCAAAAAATAAACAACTAAACTTTCGATACTATTCTATAGCGCATATGCTAAACTGTGTGAACTTTTGGAAAGAACTTGTGCTGTGCAGAAAAATTTCTGAAAAAAGATTGTTTTCAACAATGTACCTCTATTAGTATTCTAATATGCGACACAAAAGTGTGAATATTTATTGGCGCCTTCTTTTTTTTCGTCGGTGATAAAGTATCGCTAAAGCTGAAATAATTACTATAACAACAATGACTATGGGAAGCAGTCCCAATATTTCTGGCCAGAGTTCTCTTGGACCCAAATCAATGTTTGTGTCAGTAAACGAAAATTGACCGTTAACTCCGAGACTATCGATTTCTAATGCTAACAGTGTAGCCTCATGACGATTCATTATTCCATCAATCATAATGCCTGTATCAACTTCATGACCAGAGTTAAATAGTGCGTTTTGACCGTTGATTGTTCCTTTTCCCTCAATAGTGTATATTTTTTGGGCTCCTTGTGGGGTGTTAGATGACCAGTATCCTCTAATTTCCACAGTACCCACAATTTTGTCTGGAGGTGCATCCCAAACAACGATTTCTTCGCCATCCATTGGGTTAGATTTTACCCACAGATGAGTTGTGCCTATCAATGTGCCATTAGACAAGAACACTTGTCTGCTAGTGGTGTTCACATCGACTTCCTTTGAAAGATGTACTGTCCGAGTTTCTCCAATGTACTTCAGTGAAACATTCAACGTTGCCACGTCATCATTTATTTCAGTGCATTCCCATCGCCAAGTCACTGAAGCATCGTTTTCAAACGGAATAATTGTCTTATTTAGAAAATGGACAACCGGTGACTTGAATTCATATTGCACAAAAGTGCCCTCCTTCATCCAAATTGGCGACCCAAATGTTTGTGCCTGAATGGATACAATTTGTAAGACTAGAAAAACAAGAAAAGAAAAGAGAACGAAAAGTTTGTGCCATCTTTTCATATTACTTCACTCTTCATGTGGATTAGCGGTAACAAGACCTGCTGCATGAGTGCAACAACCAACCACCCCGAGAAGTTGGTGAATGCTGAATATGAGTCACTTTTTATATAAATTTTCCTCAAAAACAATTGTCTTTGCTGACAATACTGTACAGTAATCTACAATTAAATACATAAAACCAACTACAAACAAATACCCTTCTGCTTTCTTGCAAAAAATCTTAAGAACAACTGACACATACCAGTAACGAAAGGGGAATGAATTTGGGGACGCTCGTGGCGAACACGGTGGGGCTCGTTAAGTCCTTCGGGTCTACTGTTGCGTTGGATGGACTGAATCTGGAAATTCCTAAGGGGATATCGGGATTCGTGGGGAGTAACGGTGCAGGTAAAACAACAACAATCGGTGTTCTACTGGGTCTACTAAAACCGGAATGTGGCGAAGCAACCGTGTTTGGTCTAGACTGCTGGCGCAACTCTTTTGAGATAAGGCGCAGAACAGGGGTTCTGCACGAAAACAACGCTTTTCCCGGCAATTTCTCTGGAAGACGATTTCTAGAGCACGTAGCAGACATTTACGGCGTCACCGACAGCAAACAAAGCGCTAAAGCCCTTTTGAAGACAGTAGGTCTTTCTGACAGCAAGGACAGACTCATAAAAGGTTATTCGGCAGGCATGACCCGAAGATTAGGCTTGGCTCAAGCCTTAATCGGTGACCCAGAATTTGTTATCCTCGACGAACCCACAGCAAACATAGACCCTCTAGGCAGAATCGATTTACTGAACAAAATAAAGGAGCTTCACAAAGAGCAAGGAACAAGTTTTCTCATATCAACCCACATTCTAAGTGAATTAGAAAAAATCTGCGATTGGCTCTCTATAATAGACTCTGGAAAAATTGTCGACCAAGGACACATCAATGACTTGGCAGACAAGTACTTCGCCAACATTTACGTTATTGAAGTTTCCAAACCTGCTGTCTTCATAGAAAAAATCAAAACGTTAAGCAATGTTGAGCAAGCTTGGATTGAAGACGAAAAAATTTACTGCAAGTTTAAGAATCCAAACGAATTCTTCACCGAAATCCCAAAAATCGTTGTAGCCCTAAATCTAGAACTAAAAAGTTTCAGGAAAAGTCTGGGCACTTTTGAAGAAATTTATAAAAAAACCGCGGTGGGTCCTAAAAATGGCAAGTAACAGATTTTTCAAGTTAATTGTGTGGGAATTCGAGGAATTTTTGAATTTTCCAATACTTGAATTCTTAATAGCCTCAACAGTTTTCCTTGTTCTTTTTCAACCGATTACGCACCTTCCCTTCTCTACCATTTGGGAGAATCTTAACCGAAGTAACAGTTTTTTAGTTATCTTCATAATCTTCATTGCCTGCGCAGTTTTTTCCAGAAGTTATGCGGGTACCCTTGACAGGGGCGAAATCAAAACGCTTCTGTCATACCCCATTAAAAGATGGGAACTGTTTTCCGCGAAATTCATCACCCAATTCTTTGTGTTATCCGCCATATACCTTGCAATCTTCTCTTTGAACATTCCTCTTATGGGACTTAGCCCCTTTGAACCTATGCTGTATGCCTCTATTCTGGGTTTGCTGCTTCACTTGCTTGTTGTTTGCAGCGTCACAACCACAGTTTCATTGCTCATCAAAAAAGAAACCATCACCGTTTTGGCGTCCGCTATACCTCTTTTTGGTTTAGAAACCATCGGCGGCAACGACAGCTTTTTTACAGGACTTGGTAGATCTAACGTAATATTCAACTTTTTTAAACAATCGATTGCAGTCAGTTCAGAATCTGTAGCTTTTGAGGATTTTGTCTTGGCGGTTGCTTTTCCAATTGTGATTTCAGCTGTTTTGCTTCTCGTTTCCCTGGTTTATTTTTCTTTTATAATGGAGGTTGATTAAGGAGTGAAAAGCAAATGAGAAAGTTGACCAGAGTGGGTGCACTCCTTCTGATAACTGGGCTCTCCCTTCTTTCAGTTACCGTCATCAGAAACGCTTCAACAAGAGGCTTCGGCTTGATGTTTATGACGATTCCCCCTGAAAGCGGGTCAACCCTTCAAAGCTCTTTCCTGTTTCCACCACAAGAGATTAGAGTATCAATACAAGCCGATTCAACAATTGATGTTTATTTAATTGATTCCGAAGGGTTGAACTTGTGGAACGAAAAAGGAGAAATTCACGCGACAAATGAATTTAAGAACATCAAACAAGGCACCTTCGATTTCCACATCGAAAAGAGAGACGAATACGCATTTCTAGTTTATAACGTCTCCAACTCATCCACATCTGGAAAAATAAACGTAACACTTTCTGGCATTGAAACCGACTTGTTAGTCTTCTCTTCTGTTGTGACTACACTTGGATTAGCTATCTTATTGGTTTCACTCGTAATTCGCAAAAACACCAAAGACACCTAAAAACACCCTCCTAATTTTGTTTGGTGCCGGGGGCGGGAGTCGAGCCCGCGACTTCTGGGCACCTACTTTAGGAGATTGCTCTCCAGATCATGAGTCTGGCGCCATAACCAGGCTAGGCTACCCCGGCTTCTGTTTTCTTTGCTATTTTGAAGGATAACAGTGAATTAAGGTTTTCTGGATAATTCGGCAGTTCTGGTGTGGTAGCTTTTAGTTTCCGTTAAGTTTTTGGTAGCGCTTATTGACGTGAACGCATCCTCTGTTCGCTCTAATGGTTAAAATCTGCTG
>Ga0315549_1004702_pt1 | contig 11391 bp, 9 predicted proteins | sample SalMarSW160200MG_FD_203101 | JGI IMG/M metagenome (GOLD analysis project Ga0315549, IMG submission 203101) | Salt marsh sediment microbial communities from the Plum Island Ecosystem LTER, Massachusetts, United States - Salt Marsh Sediment SW1601-200 ... | reverse complement strand
ATCTCGACTAATTTTTAGGTTTTTGAAAGCTATGGACCGATAATGTGGGTGTTGTGTGAAATTATTACTCAATTTTGTAGAAATAAGGAGATTATGCTATGCTATTGCAGCCAGCAACCCCATTACACTTGCGAACAGGCGATAAAGAACGCCTTTAAGTTGTCTTTTGTAAGCGGACCTTGCCTCATCGAGTAGTGAACGTCTTGAGGCCGGAATAAGCGAGTTATCGAGTTGATACACCTTATATTGAGTCTTGACTACGAGATATTCGGCAATGGTGCGGGCGATGTAATGCGGGACATCATTGAGCCGACCAGCCGAATCCTTAATATCTGTGATAGATATGGCGCAAAACTTTCCATTATGTTTGAAGCGGCAGAATACTGGGCTTTCAAACAAATGGAAAACAGGTTTGATGTAGGTTACTCACCTGCTAAAGCCATGGAGGAGCAGGCGCAAGAGGCAATAAGAAGGGGACATGACGTACAACTTCATCTGCATCCACAATGGATCGGGGCAAAATTAAACGATTGTCTATGGCGCTTGAGAATAGACCAATGGCGTATCGCCGATCTTCCACATGGTTTGGGTGATCGTGAAGATGAGTATTCCATCATGGGGGTGCTATCGAAAGGAAAGCAGACCTTGGAACAGATGCTACGCCCAGTCAACCCAACGTATCGCTGTATTGCTTTTCGAGCGGGAGGATTCTGCATCCAGCCATCCTTGTGGGTAATACTTGCTATGAAGGCCGTGGGCTTATTGATTGACAGCTCCGTTGTAAAAGGGCTGTATGACCGGTCCCTTCGGCTCCGCTCAGGGCAGGCTTTAGGGGCGCACCATGATTTTCGAAAGGCTATGTCTAATTATGGCTACTGGTGGACTACAGAGGACGATGTATGCCTAAAAGGCTCCAAGGGTGAATATATTCTTGAATTTCCCGTCTATTCGAGGATGCAGCCTTACATCACTAATTTCAGATGGTCGAAGCTTTGGACAACACTCAAACGAAGAAAGATAGAGAGTCGTTATAGCAGTGCAATAAATCAAGCAGGTGGAATTCAAAGTACTACAAAGCTAAGCGAAGTATTGATGAGATTAGCATCAATGCATCCGGTTAACGTGGATTTCTGTAAGCTGAGTGCAAGAGCGATGGTCGCTGCAGTGGAAGAAATCCTGCTAAAGAACGGTAATTCTGAGGAAGAGATCGAGCACATTGTTCCTGTTGTGCTTATAGGGCATAGCAAGGACTTCTGGAACGATAAGCATTTCGATAGCTTCTTATCAGCCATGCGGAGCTATTCGGACGGCAACAGAGGGATTCAGTTCTCTACTTTCTTCGAAGCGGCTGAGGAGATTGTCAGTACCTCAAATAAATAGTCGCCAATTGAAAAAGAGGTAAAATAATATCTACGAGTGTAATGCCGGTCAAGATTAAGAATTAGGAGGGTGGTTCTATGAATGTTTTTATTACGCATTCTGATTCTTTACGATCATGAAGACGTAAAAATATCCGTACCATTACATTAACAGGTTATGCAGCTTGCGCAGAAAAACGTCACACATTCGAAGAAGCGTGTGTATTCTGCTTGCTAAGTTACACCGAAGGCTGTCCTATTGCGGTAATCTAGGCAATGGCTTATGGGTTACCCGTTATTGCACAACCCATAGGGGGACTTGCCAATTTTTTCAAGAATGGGGTACATGGTTTTATTTCAGATGGTTTAGACCCGAAAGTTTTCGCAAATTTGATTGAGAAGCTGCTTATAGATAAGGCATTATACAAAACAATTTCTTTATACAACTATCAATATGCTCAATCGCACTTTTTAGCCTCTGATGCTGTATCACGGTTGGAGATGGCATATAAAACAGTGTTGAGTAATAAACTGCACTTTCCAAGAAAATTATGGCGTTTTTTGGCTCCTAACGAAAAATATTGCCCAGAAGTATTTTTTCTTGTTTTACATTGCGGACCAAAAATCGCAAAAAATACTATAGTTTTTTATTCTCCTTTATAAAATTTCGCTATTTTAAGCTAAAAAGCATATATTTGCTTATCTTGTCTTACGTCAGTCAACTTCCGTTTTTTTGGAAAGTGCAGTAATAAATAAACAGCGTAGATAATAAAAAAAGGTAAGCAATCAGAGAAAACAAAATCAGCAATATTCTTATGGTAGAGATAGATATGACCCAAGAAATACAGAAAAGTGTCGTCGCATTGGAAAAGTGGTTACAGGCTGCGAATTATGAAGGATATGAGCCTTTTGACGGCCTTTTGTCTTATTTGAGACCCTTGACTTTCGGAAACTGCTTTGCAGAGAGGGTATTGGAACAAAGTGTTTTACGATGTCCGGTTAATATCCGGCCATTAATTGGTATAGGACCGCGCAAGCCCCCTCAAGGAATGGGATATTTGGCACGCGGTTATCTCAAGATGTGGATTATAACAGGAGACATAGAATATAAAAATAAAGCCGTTTATTGTCTGGGCTGGCTAATCGATAATCATTCAGCTGGCTATTCAGGTTTCTGCTGGGGCAATAAGTTTGATCATGCATCCAGAGGAGGCCGACAGGCAAAAGACATACCTACTGTAGTTTGGAGCAGCCTAATAGGACAGGCCTTTCTCGATGCTTATGAGATTCTGAGAGAGCAAGAGTATTTGGATGTTGCACGCAGTATATGTACTTTTATCCTAAAAGACCTTTTATGCAAAAATACAGAGATAGGAACCTATATAAGTTACAACCCCCCTTCTGACGGGTCACCTGTCCACAATGCAAATATGCTTAGTGCAGCAATGTTGGCAAGAACCGCAAAATTTACGGGTGATACTGAGGCAGTAAAAGTCGCTAAAGAGGCAATGGAATATAGCTGTTCAAAGCAGCTCTCAAATGGGGCCTGGTATTATGGGGAGGAAACAAAGTATCATTGGATTGACAATTTCCACACAGGCTATAACCTGGATAGCCTGAAATGTTATATTGACAGCACAAATGACAAAACTTTTGAGGAGAACCTTGCTCGTGGTTTTAGATATTTCAAAGACACTTTTTTTGAAGGTGAGGGAAAGCCAAAATACTACGACAACAGCTTGTATCCAATAAACATTCAATGTGCATCTCAGTCGATTGATACCTTATCGTATTTTGCTGAGTATGATAATTCTTCACTTAAATTGGCCTTAAAAGTTGCAGATTGGACTATTAAAAACATGCAGGACAAAAGCGGCTTTTTTTATTATAGAGTGCTCAGGTGTAAAAAAGTGAAGATTCCGATGCTGCACTGGGGACAAGCTACTATGTTCTGTGCATTGACGCACTTATTATCAAAAGTCAATAGAGTTGAGAAAAGCTCGCAATGAAATTTTGCTTGATTTTTGGGACCTAGCCGTATTTTGTAATGGTGAATATTACACAATAAATAGTCGAAAATTTAACGATTGCTGGAAGAACCTGGAATGTTAAAGAAATGCGCAGTTCTGTGAAATATAGGATAGAAAAACAGTCACCGTTGAAACAATATATTTTCGATTTTCTTTTTAATATAATAGGAATTCAAGGTGAGAAGTGTAATACTTTTTCAAATCGTGACCAATTAAACATTTATTATGGTAATAATCCATCTAAAAATTGTAAGATTGTTATGTTAGAAAAGGTAACAGATATTATATGGAAGCAATTAATAGAAGGAAAGATTTCAGAAAGTGATAACAATAGAATGGTGAAATTTGATATCGTGAACGCAATATCACATCTTATCACCGATGAAGTAAACAAGAATTTGTCAGATAATGCTTATGATACTCACGAACGTCTAATATTTAGCAGAAGTTTTCAATCAAAAGCAAATATTGCAAATGTGCCACTTGTGAATTCGTATGTTAATTTTTTTCGAGCGTTACTTGAGCAGAAGCTTTCCATAAAGGGAACTCCTCTTTGGCCTAAAGGGAAAAAATGTGCTATTGGATTGTCTCATGATGTGGATGTACCTGATAGGTACGCTATCTTGAAAGCCCCCCTTTTTTGTAAAAACAAAGATTTGAAATGGCGCATTGTTACAAATTTAAAAAAAGCGAAAGCTGTTATTGAATACACAATGGGCAAAGCCTCTGATGACTTTTGGCTTTTTAAAGACATTATGCGGGAAGAAGAAAAGTATGGATTCAAATCTACATTTTTTTTTACATCTGTAAATCAGTTCGACGAATGGGGGACTGTTTTTGATGTTGCGTATGACATATATAGCCGAAAGTTTATAGAGGTCTTTAGAAATATTACGGAGCGGGGCTTTGAAATTGGGCTGCACGCAAGCTATAACGCGTATCATAATGAAGATTATCTTCGTAATGAAAAGGAGAAACTTGAAAAGATAGCTGGAGTAGAAATTGTCGGCTTGAGACATCATCGCTGGCACATTGGTAAAGATCAATTTAAAACGTTGAGGATGCATGAGAAGGCCGGTTTAGAGTACGATTCATCAATAGCTTTTAATGACCATATAGGTTTTAGAAGAAATATAGCGCTTCCTTATTACCCTTGGGACGAAATTAATAAGTGTATGATTAACGTAATTCAGTTGCCAGTTTTTTGTATGGATGGAAATCTGTTTTATCGTCCAATTGAAATTTGCGATGCCATCGAGAAATTGAAAGATTATATCGGTGTTATAAAACAATCTGGAGGTTTGGGAATTTTAGATTGGCATGTTAGAGCATCATTTCCTAAGAATTCTGAGTACCTGAACTGGGGGAAAACTTATATTAAGCTTTTGGAGTTTTTATCTGGCGATAACGAAATATGGGTTACCAATCTCGGAGACATAAATTCATGGCTGAGGGAACGGAATAAACTTTTCTCCTAATCAGATGTTCAATAGGATGAAGAACTTGAAGCTTATCAGTGTCATTGGAGCCAGACCTCAAATCATAAAAGCGGCAGCGGTGAGCCGAGCGATTGCTAAGCACAATAAAAAGCATCCTAACCGTACAATCATCGAAATTATTGCTCATACCGGCCAACACTATGATGAGAATATGTCCCAGGTGTTTTTCAAGGAGCTTGATATTCCAGAGCCGAATTATAATCTTGGAGTCGGTAGCGGCTCTCACGGTCAGCAGACAGGCAAAATGCTTGCGAGGATCGAAGCAGTCCTGCTAAAAGAAAGGCCCAACTTGTGTGTTGTCTATGGAGACACCAACTCAACACTCGCCGGTGCTCTGGCAGCGGCTAAGCTTCACATTCCTGTTGCGCATGTTGAGGCGGGCTTACGGTCCTTCAAGCGTAGAATGCCTGAAGAGATCAATCGCGTAGTAACAGACCATGTCTCAGAACTGCTATTTTGCCCGACACAGACCTCCGTCGATAATCTGGCAAAGGAAGGAATTTCAGCGGGTGTTCACCAGGTCGGTGATGTAATGTATGATTGCATCCTTTTTTATATAAAAAAGACAAAGTCTATTGAGAAGCAAATACTGGAGAAGGTTGGTATCAGGTCTAAATCGTATTATTTGGCGACGGTACATCGTGCAGAGAATACCGATGATGGTGCTCGGCTCGCTCATATTTTTAAAGCACTTAGCGAAATAGCAGCTACAGACTGTCCTGTGGTACTGCCCTTGCATCCACGAACAGTCAAATATGCCCGAAACCACGGCTTGGAATTTGCCAACTGTGTTAAAGTCATACAGCCCGTATCCTATCTCGAAATGGTAGCTCTTGAGAATAATGCTCGGCTCATACTAACGGATTCTGGCGGAGTCCAAAAAGAAGCTTACTGGCTCAGCGTGCCCTGTGTCACACTTCGTGATGAAACCGAATGGGTCGAGACAGTAGAATCAGGATGGAATACCTTGGCTGGAGCCGACAAATGCCGCATTATTGATAGTGTCAGACACTATCATACACAGCCGGATGAGAATCCGGAGTCAATATATGGCAATGGCAACGCAGCGAAACAAATCTGCAAAATTCTGCAGCAGGAAAAAATAATAAAGATGGCAGGTAGCATTCAAGAGATATGAAGAAACGTATTTTGATTGTTGCTGGAGCCAGACCCAATTTTGTCAAAATAGCTCCACTTATGTATGAGTTCGGCAGGCATAAGAGGCTTTTTGAAGTTGTGCTTGTTCATACCGGTCAGCACTATGATTTTGAAATGTCAGATGTATTTTTCCAAAATTTGAAAATAACAAAACCAGACATTCATTTAAATGTTGGTTCAGTCTCACATGCGGTTCAGACTGCTAAAATAATGATTGCTTTTGAGCACGCAATTTTGGAGCAAAAACCAGATTTAGTTATTGTAGTTGGCGACGTTAATTCCACTTTAGCTTGTTCTTTAGTTGCATCAAAACTGAACATCAGGATCGCCCATGTAGAAGCAGGTTTAAGAAGTTTTGACAGAACGATGCCGGAAGAAATTAATCGAATGGTTACGGATTCTTTGTCCGATTATTTATTTGTCAGCGAGAAAAATGGACTAAGAAATTTGAAAAGGGAGGGAATAGATCCAAATAAAATCTATTTTGTAGGCAATGTGATGATAGATACTCTGTCAGCCAATCTCTCAATTATTAATGAGTCAGACATTTTGAGCAGATTGAGATTGACTTGCAACGAATATTCAGTAGTGACTTTGCACAGACCGAGTAATGTAGATTCGGCGGAAACAATCGCGGAGGTTTTTGATATTCTACGCGCTGTTTCTCGAGAGGTTAAGATGGTTTATCCAATCCATCCTCGGACAAGAAAGATGATAAGGAAACATAAATTTTCGAGCAAATTTGAAGAGCTTGGCAATCTCTTACTTATCAACCCTTTGAGCTATATTGATTTTATTAAATTGGTTAAGGAATCTAAGTTTGTTATTACCGATTCCGGCGGAATACAAGAGGAAACAACTTCTTTGGGAGTTCCATGTCTTACAATGCGAGAAAATACCGAAAGACCGGTGACTATAGAAGAAGGTACAAATTATCTGGTGGGCAGGAGCAAGACAAAAGTGCTGAGCTTCGTTAAAAAGATAATAAATGGAAAATCTAAAAATGGGAGCATTCCGGAGCTTTGGGATGGAAAATCAGCTAAGCGCATAGTCAAGATTATCTCAATGATTCAATGAGAGACGAGAACTTTTATAACATTGCCAATTTCTAACACCAGCTATCCTATGAAATGGTCAAGTTTAAAATACGGGGATAGATATGATTTGTTGGGGTAGGTGTCGTGAACATTTGGATTGACCTTGCAAATTCACCACATGTTCTTTTTTTCGACCCGATTATGAAGCAATTAGCTCATAATGGTCATAAACTGCTCGTAACTCTCAGGGACTTTAGCGAGACTGTTGGGTTAGCAGAAAGATATGGAATTCATGGGTATGTTATTGGCAAACATAGCGGCCGGAATAGGACAAAAAAAGTCATTTGCACCTTTACTCGGTCAATAAGATTGGCCAGGCATAATCATGGCGACAAAGTCGATATAGCAGTCAGCCATAATTCTTATGCCCAAATAATAGCAGGAAGGCTAAAGGGGTGCAAAACAGTTACGATTATGGACTATGAAGGCCAGCCAGCTAATCACCTTGCATTTAGATTGGCTGATAAGATAATAGTGCCTGAATATTTTCCAGACGAATCGCTCAAAAAATCTGGAGCGCGTTTTAGCAAGGTTTACAAGTACAAAGGATATAAGGAACAGGTCTATCTCTCTAATTTTGTTCCAAATGAATCGTTTTTTAAAGAGATTATAGAAAAATGCGATCTCAGTCCCAATTGGGATATTACAAAAACATTTCTGGTAACGATCCGAACAGATCCGACAATGGCTGCATATCATCACTTTAAGAATCCGTTGTTTGGGCCATTGTTGGGGCAATTTAACAGGAATTCGGAAGTGACCACAATAGTATTGCCACGGACATCTAAGCAGCGGAGGGAAATTAAAGCAAAGTTTCCAAATTTACATATCCCGAAGCTCCCGTTAGACGGAAACAATCTTGTGTTTTATTCAGACCTGGTCATAAGTGCCGGAGGTACTATGAACAGGGAAGCTGCCGTGTTAGGTACTCCAGCATATACAATTTTTGCCGGCAAATTGCCTGCTGTAGATAAAAGTTTGATTAAACTGGGAAGAATGACCCCAATATTATCTGATAAAGACCTTAAAAAGATTAAACTTGAGAAAAAAAGCAAACGAGATATCTTGAAGAACAAAAACCTTTGTCAGGAAATAACTTATCAAATTCTTGCTTGATTAAACAATATATTTGAGAATAAGGCTAATGAAAAAAGTTTGCATGGTAGCTTACACCAATTACCTTCATGATTCAAGGGTTTGCAGAGAAGCTGAATCGCTTGTGCAGCAAGGCATGAGGGTGGATTGCATCTGCCTAAGAGAAAAGGGATACGCAAGGTCGGACGTGGTAAATGGTGTTAATATATACCGTCTGCCTTTGTTTAAATACCGAGGGTATAGTACTTTTAAATATATGTTAGCTTACATTTTGTTTTTCCTGCTGGTATTTTTGACAGTAACTAAATTTTACTTTAAACGACGCTATGACGTAATACAATTCCATACTCTCCCCGACTTTATTATTTTTGCAGGCATAATTCCCAAAATCTTTGGTGCGAAGCTTGTCTTAGACATGCATGAGATTATGCCGGAGTTTTATATGTCAAAATTCAACGTCAGCAGGTCTCATTCCTTGATTAAGGTGCTAATATTGCTTGAAAAAATCAGTGTTCACTTTGCTGATGCAGTAATTGTAATTAATGAGCCAATCAAACGCCTATTACTTCAAAGGTGCAAATTCAAATCGGCCCCCACAGTTATCATGAATTGTGCCGATGACAGACTATTCAGCCCGGATTATCCTCTGTCATCTGGCGAGTCTGAGGACTTTAGTCTAATGTACCATGGCACTCTCACTCCGCTTTACGGGCTGGAATTGGCCATTCAAGCAGTAGCCAAACTAAAGGATAAAATTCCTCATTTGAAGCTTCATATCTTTGGGAACGGCTTAGAAGCAGATGATTTGAGAAAATTAGCAGAACAGCTTGGTGTTTGCGGTAATGTTATTTTTATGGGGCGGGTGCCGAGGGAAGAAATCCCTCGATACATCCATCAGACTGATGTAGGAATATTGCCGACAATTAGGGACGTATTCATTGATTATTCTTTCTCGAATAAATTAGCAGAATATATATGTACGAAGACGCCTGTGGTGGCTACGAGGTTAAAGTCCACTTTAGAGTATTTTCCTGAGAATGCTGTTTCTTATTTTGAATCTCTAAACGTAGATGAGCTTGCTTCGAGGATTTTTGAGCTGTATGTCAATCCACAGAAACGTCTAATACAGGCAGAAGAAGCCTTCCAGCGATATCAGAAGATACGATGGTCAATTATGCGAGAGCGCTATACCAAGTTAATCGATTCACTCATTAGTTATCTGTACTTTCCAAAAAGTAAAACGCTAAGCGACGAGCTTTAGCAGTTTATAAAACTGTTGAAAAGCTCCAATGTTACTGCAAATAGTTCGAACCTGCTGCTGGCCTGCTCCTTCAATTTCTTTAATGTCACTAAAATTCTGCTCAATGGCACATCTATCAGCAACTGCTTCAAGAATTTCCACGGCAGAGGCAGTCTCAAGTCAGTACACATAAAAGCCCTGAAGCAGTCCTTACTTTCCCAGACAATAAGCACCAGAACCAGACATCCGGCAGGATGAGTTAACCGAACATCTGTATCAACAGATAGGCCAGTTGAAAGTTGAACTAGGCTGGCTCAAAAAAAATCTGGATTTGACGCTTGAGCAAAAGCGAAAAGCAATTGAACCAGGCTTTGAGTTTTAACAGGCCACAGGTTTTCAATACGGACCGGGGCTGCCAGTTTACCTCAACGGAATTTACAAAGGTATTACTGGATGCAGATGTCCAAATCAGCATGGAAGGCAGAGGTCGAATATTCGATAATATTTTTTCGGAGCGTTTATGGCGTACGGTAAAAGTTTAGGAGATTTATCTGCGAGACTGTCAGACGGTAACCGAAGCCAGGTTTAACCTTGGCCGATATTTTGAGTTTTATAATAATGACAGATTGCATAAGGCGTTGGGCTACCGTACCCCCCGCCGAGGTGTACGGCGCAGCAGTTGGCACTCCGGTCACCCTCCAGGCTCCCTCTGTTTCAACTGCTTTAATACACGGCGATAAATCTATCTTAGAAATCCCAGTTTTCTGTCTTGACAATGGGTAGGGGTATAAGTAAATAGTTTTAGTAGTCTACCTATTAGGTAATAAAATTCTAATAGAATGAGTGATTGGTTCTGGCTGAGTATTATCCAGTTTATGAGGAGATTGTAAATGGAAATAGCTGTTGTTAGTACCGGGCACACAAAGTTTGGTAATGCAAGTGCTGATATTGGGGACCTGATGCTAAGTGCATGTAAACAGGCCTTAGATGGTGTGGGTGCTGAAATAAGTATAGTAGATGTAATTTATATTGCAAACTTTTCCAGCGGTTTCTGCGGTCAGTGTCACCTGCCAGCTGTTCTGGCATCGAAGTTAGGCGTAAACAAGGAGATTACTCGTATAGAGTCGGCGTGTGCTGCAGGTGGTTTAGCTTTGAAAGAGGCGGTACTTGCGATTTTATCAGGATTGTATAAAACAGCTCTTGTTGTAGGCGTAGAGAAAATGAGCGAAACTCCGATTGAGGAAACGACAGGTATTTTAGCAAGAGCAGCGGAAAAAACTGAAATTAGGCACGGCACCATATTTCCTGCCTTATATGCACTAATGGCGCAACGCCACTTTCATGACTATGGCACGACTGAGGAGCACCTTGCAAAAATTGCTGTAAAAAACCATAAGAACGCCTTAAATAATCCAGTTGCACAATTCAAAAAGGAAATAACAGTTGAGGATGTATTAAACTCAAGAGTAATCGCATCTCCATTAAAACTTTTTGATTGTTCACCGGTTTCCGACGGGGCGGCAGCGGTTCTATTATGTAATGAAGAAGTTGCATCACAATTCACAGATTTGCCGGTATACATCATGGGTATTGGACATGATTCAGACCGCATTGGATTGTTTGAGCGGGAAAACATAACTACTATGCCAGCGGTAACTCATGCAGCCCAAAAGGCGTTCAAGATGTGCAATCTTAACCCAAGGGACATTGATGTTGCCGAAATCCACGATTGCTTTACTATTGCTGAAATAATTGAAATGGAAGACCTTGGATTTTGTGCTAAGGGCTTGGGCAAAGAAATGATTGATGAGGGCAGGACTGAGATTAATGGTGATATTACAATCAATCCAAGTGGTGGATTAAAAGCAAAAGGCCATCCTATTGGAGCAACTGGCATAAGCCAAGTTGTAGAAA
>Ga0315549_1004701_pt1 | contig 11392 bp, 4 predicted proteins | sample SalMarSW160200MG_FD_203101 | JGI IMG/M metagenome (GOLD analysis project Ga0315549, IMG submission 203101) | Salt marsh sediment microbial communities from the Plum Island Ecosystem LTER, Massachusetts, United States - Salt Marsh Sediment SW1601-200 ... | reverse complement strand
CGGTTTAACCCTTCCCCTTCAGGCGTACCGATAAGGTAATGCTGTTCCGTTTCGTACTTGCTCCAGATATCTTTATTGTAAGGCACCCAGGTGGGATCATACATCACGAAGCTGCCGTCTTCTTTTTTCAGCGCCACGACGCAATGGTTGAACTGATCGGCCGGGACTTCATCAATACGGCTGCCGGCCATGGTCATGGCCGCATAGGAATCCATTTCGGCGGCCCGCATCATCGTAACCAGCATGCCGGCGATATCCTTACACACACCGCTGCGCTGTTCGAATATCATGGCCCCGGAATGAAGCGTAAATCCTTCGCCTTCACCCATCGTCTGGCCGCTGTAGCGGATATTCTGCGCCACCCAGTGCACAAGTTCAAACGCCTTCTCCGCCTCGGTACCGTTGGCCACACCGGCGTCGGCGAGGATTTCGCCAACCTTGGCTTTTACGACGTCGGTTACCTCGAATTGCGGTTCGTTAACCTCAAAAAACCAACGGCTTTTCGCCTCCCAGCTTTCCACCGTGGCCATTACCACTTTGGCGACGATATCGGATGCATCGGGACGATACCTCTGCGGCTCCCACGCCGGAATATCTTCCACCCACCAGGCATAGCTCGTAGTGTCGGCGTTATAAGCTGTGCTGCTGAACATCGGGCCGTTGTATATCCGGGAATGCAATCTCTTGTTTGACGGCAACTGCAGAACATATTTCTTTTTTACAATCGGTACCGTCGCTTCAAAAAGGACAATATCGAAATACTGTCCGGGCATCGGCGGAATATAGCGTTCATTGTCCGGCGGGATCGCCACCGAATCGAGCAGCGCATAGGAATAACCTTTGCGAAATGTCCTGATCTCGATGCCATCCCCGACATAAAGGCGCGGAAGCTGCAAAACTTTTATCCGGTCACCCCAGTAGATCATGCTTTGCGGAGCAGGAAGGTCAAGAACATCCTCAACCGCAACCGGAATTGATTCATCCCCGCGGATAATGTTGACTTCGCGGATTTCAACATAGCTGCTCAACGGCTCGTACCCCCGAGTAACAACGGAAAGCTTTTTACAGCCTTCTTCGGTCAATACCTTGTACAGGAGATAACCGTCAACATAGGTTATCCCGAGATCATTGACCCGGTTCAGAGACGAGTCGAAGACAATAACATAAGCGGCGCTGTCGAAATCATCGGCATTACCGGCATTTTTGATCCGATCTAATGCCATAGGAGGCGCACTGTCGCCGGGCGGCAGAAAGTCTGTCTGATTGTCCAGCGCCATGACGCCGCTGGTCATTAACAAAAACACCATGATGAAGATTGTAATTCTCATTCGGGTTCTCCCTGGAGCCTAATAATATATTGTCGTTTTCCTAAATGCCCTCGCACACTATGCGCATTACTCGACATCCGGCACATACGGTATGTAGTCAATTCCCAGCTTGCGGCATATAAAAGCGTACACATCCGCGGTTTTAGCTATTTTCTCACTAAAAGCAGTTCCGCCCCCGTGTCCGGTGCTGGAACTGGTTCTCAATAGTATATCCGCCTGTGAACCAACGGCAGCCTGGAGCCGAGCGGTCATTTTCCGCGAATGATAAGGCTTGACCCGACCGTCGTGCCGACCGGTGAGGAATAATACGTCCGGATAAGCAACGCCGTCAACCACATGATGGTATGGCGAATAGGCATAAATGGCCTTGAACTGCTCCGGATCATCGACCGACCCGTATTCGGTTATATTGAAGACGCCGTTGGGATCCTGAACGTAATTCACCATATCCAATACGCCGACATGAGCCACCACGGCGCGAAAAAGTTCCGGCCTTTGGGTCAGGGCGGCGCCCATCAGCAAGCCGCCGTTACTGCCGCCTTCAATTGCCAGCTTATTCGGATTAGTGTATCCGGTGCTTATCAGGTACTCGGCGCAGGAGATAAAATCATCGAATACGTTCTGCTTGTTGGTCAGGTAACCGGCCCTGTGCCACTCCTCGCCAAATTCACCACCGCCGCGAAGATTGGCGATGACATATATTCCTCCCTGATCCAGCCAGAGACGGCGTCCCGGATCAAAGCCCGGTGTCAGACTTATGCCAAAACCACCATACCCTTTCAGAATTGTCGGACTATCGCCGTCCGGTTGAACGCCCCGGCGGCGTATGATATTAATCGGTATTCCGGTTCCATCTTTGGAAACGGCAAACTCCCTGACGACTTCAACGTCCCCGAAATCAGCCGGCGAAGTTACAGCAAGCGCCGTTTGGACAGTTTTGCCCGTCGCAGGATCATAGATATACCAGGCCGGAGGCTCTATATAACTTTCGTTGTTGAAAAGAATTTTGCCTTCTTCGATGGCCAGCATCCCCCATACCGACGAGACGGGTTTAACAGGAATCGTACCCTGCTGATTTCCGGCCAGATCAAAAACCCGAATTTGATTCGGCCCGCCGATCAGATCGGTAACGTACAGGTAATTGGCCGCCGGCACAAATCCCCTGATGACCACCTCGCTTTCATCAACGACTATCTCGGCTTTGTCCAGTTCCGGAGTCCCCGGCGGCAAACGCAGTATCTTGCCGAATGGAGTATTCTTTCTCGAAAGCATATATAGAGCAGAGTCCGGGCCGAATTTCACTCGAGAGATAAGATCGGAAAACTTTGTTATCTCTTTCCAGACGCCCGAGGGTCCGAGCAAATAATGATTATATTCTCCGCCGTCTCCGTTGGCCACCGCGGCCAGGATATAACGGCCGTCTTTCGAGGTAGCAAGATCAATCTCCGCTATGCGAGGAAATTCCTTTCCAATCGCATAGGTGTCTTCGCTCGTCGGCGTGCCCAGATTATGAAAATAAACCTGCTGGAAGAAATGCAAATCTTCTTTCGGTCGTTCACCCTCGCGAGGATACCGGGTGTAATAAAAACCGGAACCATCGGCAATCCAGGCCAGACCGCCTCCGGCGGTCGGCCCGTTCACACGCGGAATCGTATCCGGGAGGTTGCCGCCCGTGGTAACGTCGTAAACGTGCACCGTGCCGATTTCACTTCCCTCCTCGGAGAGCGATACCGCTGCCAGTTTCCCGTCGAGTGAAGGAACGTAGAAGTCCATCGAGGTTGTCCCCACGGGATTGAGCTTATTTGGATCCAGAATAATCCGCTCGGAGATGGGATCGCTTAATGACTCCAAAACGATCAGGTACGGTTGCTCGGCCGGTGGCTGCCACTTATACGCAAAAAGTAAACCGTTCCGATACTGGAAATAATAATATTCCGCGGACGTTTCGGCGTGGAGCATTTCGAGATACGTAAAGATGTTTTCCCGTTCCGGAATCCGATCAAGCGCGGTTCGGGTACGGCTGTTTTGCGCATTGCTCCACGCTTGCACAACCGGGTCGCTAAAATCTTCGAGCCACCGGTAATTATCAACGATTTCTACTCCGTGATACACGTCGGTTACAGCCTTTTGCGGCGTCTCGGGAACAGGCGGCAAACCCGCCGATCCGGCCGGACCGCCAATAATCATAATGAAACCCAACATGAAGAACACGAGATTTGCCAGGCCGGATTTTATTAACCGTCCGATTTCCGGAGCATTTGCTTTTCGCATAATAATTTCCCCTATTTGATCGCCTTTTCAGGGATCATCTGTGGATTTGAGCATTTGGAATTGCTCTGCCCATCCTGCGGATCATATGCGGCAGGTTTCAACAGCAGGGTTTCTCCTTGATTATGGTTCTCAAAGAGTCCGGGAATTAAATGATTATGAAAATACTAATTCAGTTCGTCCCTGTCAACGCCAAAAACCTGTTGTAAAACAGGTTGCCCGTTTAGTCTAGCTGTTTTGGGGTAATTTAAAGATGACCCTACGTTGATTGCCTGTCTTTAATCACGGTAAGCCATTAATTCCAAAAAGATTAGGCTTCCGGCAGACTATCGTTCTGGAGTCGTCGAGTGCGGAAAATGGAATATTTTATCGCAACCCAATGTTATTAAACAGGTTGCGGCTATTGGGTTTGCCATTATTATGTGACTGGATTCAATTCCGATTTATAAACCGAGCCGGGGGTAGACCGGGCCCTTTCGTGACAATATATTAGGGATTCTTCCCGGGTCAAATTGGGATAGTCAATGCCTTAATAGAAATGCTGAATAATTTTTCCGAAATTCCTGATAATAATTCTTGCGTAAAATTTTTAATCATTTATATTTATGACGGCATAGGGGATTTTGCCGGTTTCACTAATGCCTTCGGGTATGAAAACAATTTCTACTTTTTAGTGTGTAACCATTCTCTAACACGTGAAGGGAGAATCATATGCAAAGGAAACTTGCAGCAACTTTCCTCCTCTCCTTTTTAGTCGTCCTGCTGGCGGTATCGCTGGCAGTGGCTGCCAACAAAGCCTATGTACCGATGGAAAATCGGGCGGTGATGCCGGCCCGATGGGCGCCGGTCTATGGCTTTGGCGGCGCTGATGACAACCAATACGCCGTCCCCGGCCAGGCTGGAAAGATTGAACTGGGTCCGCAGCCCACCGATGCCATCGGCACGCCGGTAGGTGTAACCACCTACGATTACCAGCATAACGGCTCAATGGGCCGTATGATCGAGCACCGCGGGCAGGCTTATGTCCAGATGGCCTGGATGCAACAGAAGAACCAGGTTCTTGGATCGGGCCGCAAGGCCGCTTACAACTTTATCAAGCTGACCGACTGCTCTACCGGTTTTCTCAGCGGCTCTGATGTCTACAACGAATATGGCGGCTATGTTACTTTTGACGTCTGGCCGACCCTGGCCTACGGCATTGTCGGCTCTCATAATGGCCCCGATGCGGATCACATGTTCCCGCGCAATCACTGGGATTATTATTCCGGTAGTGGTGGTCCGACCGCTACGTTCACCTATAACGATTTCCCCACCGACGTGTACGGCGGTTGGCATGAGCCGTGGGTAGAAAGTACTTACCAGAACCTGTGGCCGGTTATAGATATGCAGACCGGCGGCCCGGAATTCTACGTACATATGGTTTGCGCCGAATCGGGCGGCGAGGCCGGCGATCCTCAGACCATCTCCTACTATCGTCGTTCCGGCCCGTACGGCGACCATGGCGCAGCAACCTGGTCCGACCAGCGTCCGGTCGACACCGTTATGGTTATCGCCCCGATTGTCGTCGCTTCGGAACACAGCGGCAAAGTCGCTATTGTCTGGAATTCTCCGGCCAGGTTCTGGGCCGATCCAAAGAGTGAGTATGAAACTCAGTGGGCTAACGATGTTTGGTACGCTCTTTCCACCGACTACGGTCAAAACTGGATCGACGGGATTGTCGCCCCGATTACTGCCGGGACTTCGATCCAGGACAGTATCGAGCATGGCAGTTACATCGGCGGAAACATCACCAACTACACCTATGACAGCGACTTCAAAGCCTATACCAACGTTTCAGCCCTGTTTGCCGACGACGATGTGAACGACTATCTGCACATCGTCTGGAACGGCCATCGCTGGACCGACACGACCAGTCTTTATCGTCGTCAATCCGGTATCTTTCACTGGTCCGACGACCCGGCTTCGGGCGGCGGTACTCCGGGTATGATCCGAACCGTGGCCAAGGCTCTCTGGGATACCGGCGGTATTTGTTACAACCACGCCTGGGGCAGCGACGTTGACAAGATGTCAATCTCCCAGTGCGGCGACAAATACTACGTGCTCTGGGTCCAGTTCGGAAACATCGCCAACCCCTGCGAAGACGTTGAAAAAGAAGATCATTTCATGAACGGCGAGCTTTACCTGAGCGCTTCGGGCGACGCCGGTTTCCACTGGGACAGGGGTCAGAACCTGACCCAGACGCCAACCCCCAATTGCGAGTCGCCCGATTGCGAAAGCGATCACTGGCCGTCCATGGCTCGCTACGGCCGTGATGCGGCTGCCTGCGAAGATTTACCGGCCAACACCAAGGTTCTGGATATCATGTACATCAATGACCGCTGCGCCGGCGGCGTGATTCAGGACGGTAAAGGTATCTGGACGACCAACAACGTCATGTGGTTTGCCACCCCGTGTCGTGACGTCATTCCCGAGCCGGGCTACAGCGACGATATTGGCGCCGGCATTGGCGAATGTTATTCGAATACCCCTCTGGTCATTGATCCGGACGCCGACACGACTATTTCGTTCACCATTGAGAACACCGGTCTGATGGATAACACCATCAATATTAACCTCCGCCCGACGTCGGCCGAGGACTGGCTGAATATCACTCCGACCAACCCAATTATAGTCGGCACCGGCGCGATTAACTACCAGGAGGTCGACCTGCACTTTACGGCTCCGACCGGTTCCCCCGATCCGGCCGCGTGGGTATGCACGATGGATATCGTCCATGACGCCGCTCCGAAGACGACTCGCGAGGTTCCGGTTTGCCTGATGGTTTGCTCCGAGTTTACGCGTCCTCAGTCGGCTATTCTGGCCACAACGCTTAAGCGGGTTAAGGTCTGGAACACCGGTGAGATAAGCCGAGACGCCGATGACGCCTCACTCGACTTTATCGATGACTGCGACACCCTCCATCCCAATGTCAACGCCAAATCCTACCTGTATTGCGCTTCGCCGGTGGTTTGCCGCATCGTCGGCGGCGACACCCTGCGGTTTACCGCATATTCCGCAACCTACGTGGATAACGACGGTCTGCGGCCTATGGGATGGGCGACCGGTACTCGCGATTCGGTCGTTGTCGATTCAAACAGCCACATCGATTACAGCTATGCCGAGGTCAAGTACGCGACGGCCGACACCACGATCGGATTTATTTCGCAGTACTTCGTGCCGAAGGACCCGCAGTACGCCGACTTGATCGTCTGCCGGAACTCCTGGTTTAACCTGACCGGCGATACCATTCATGACGTTCTGGTGGGTGAATTCCTCGACTGGGATATTCCGTCCGACTACCGGACCGACACCCTTGTTCCAACCGGTGAGACCTACACGACCGGTAACGCGGCCGGCTTTGTGCTCGAAGATGGTATCCTTTGGCAACAGGGTGTCGAGGCCAATGATTCACTTGAGGGAACCTGCCCGACGGCTCAGGATAATTCGACCCGCTACGGCGGTATCATCGGCGACCCGCATACACCGTTCGTGAACGCCAGCGTAGTAGATAACCCGACCTGGGTCTATCCCGTAGGCAAGACCCTGTGGCCGGGCAAGGTTTACAAGGCGATGAAAGAAAGAGTCGGCTTCAGCGACGATTACATCTGGCAATCCTCTGCGCCGGAATCAACCCAGACCGACTTGTCCATGCTGGTAACGTTCGGCGAATATGATCTGCCGCCGGGTGGAGGTTGGACCAACGCTCGCAAATACTCCTACACCTTTGCCCTGATTACCACTCCGGGCGGTCAGGCCGATTCGACTCAGGCCTATCTTGACTTCGTGCAGTTGTGCAATGACGCAGTAGATTGGATCGCTGCGGATACAACAGGAATGATTATAACTCATTGCCTTAATGTGCCCGGTGATGCCAACCACGACGCCGCCTGCAACCTTGGCGACGCGACATACATCAACAACTACGTCTTCAAACCCGCCCAGTGCGCCATCAGCCCGCCGATCGGCTGTCCTCCTCAATGCCCTGCTGAGGGCGACGCCAACGGCGACGGCAGTGTCAACCTCGGTGACGCAACATACATCAACAACTACGTCTTCAAACCCGCCCAGTGCGCCACCAACCCGCCGATCGGCTGTCCTCCGGTTCCGGGTCCTGAGAAGTAAGACATTAATTGAGATCTGCAGATCCCCTTCTGCCTGATCGATATGGTATTCAAAGCGGGGAAGCCGAAAGGTTTCCCCGCTTCTCTATAATCAACCGCAAGCCCACTGTATCGGGGATAAGCGGCTGTTACAAAAGATCCACATTAAGTTTATTTTGATATGGATTAAAGGAATACGATAAATTGTAAAACCATATAATGCTGCCCGGCAGAAAATGACCGAATATTTATCTATAAAAAACTATTGCTATCCCACGGTTTACTCAGTTAATTGTATCCGTTACACGCTGGGAAAGAACATATTTCCATTTTTCGAATATCCGTTGCCTGTTCATGCGTTACATGTACAGGCAGCCTTTAACTGATAATCTAACGGATATTGCACTAACAACCCTGTTATCAGAGAGAGATTTGAGATGACAATCAGCATGAATTTTACGATCGATGCCGATCCTGACAGAAAAATTATCATTGAAAAGATATACGGCACCTGGAATGTTGAAACCGCCCGCGAATACTGCGACGAGTTCAGGAAAGTGGCCAAGCCGCTGACCGGCGGAAAATGGGCCAAGCTTATTGACCTGATTAAATGGAAATCGTCCTACCCCGAAATGGTGAGGATCATCGGCGAACATCTCCGCTGGTGCAGGGAGAACGGTATGGCCCTTTCGGTCAATATCATCGAAAACCGCGTTACCATCAATCAACTGAAAAAAATGTTTGCCATTGGCGGCACTGCCGGAATAAGCCGAATCGTGCGCACCAGGGAAGAGGCCGAAAAGATTTTACTGGAAAATGGCTTCTAATCTTATTTCAGATACCTGTCAAACCACCTGCTAATCCATTCCAGCCGGGCGACGCGCCTGTCCGGACGACCGTGTCGGGAAAGGCCGTGAGGTTCTTCGGGGAAGCGGATCATCTCGACTTTCCTTTTCATTAGCTTAAGCCTTACAAAAAGCTGTTCCGCCTGTTCAATACTGCAGCGAAGGTCCTGTTCGGAATGGATAATCAGCAACGGCGTCCTGATATTTTTTGCGTAAGTCAGCGGCGAGCATCTGTCGTAAACCTCCGGATTAGTCCAGGGATACCCGCCAAAATCGCGCTTAAAATCAAAACCCAAATCCGAAGTGCCCACGAAGGAATTAAGATCAACCACCGATCGCTGAGTTACCGCCGCCTTAAATCGGTTCGTATGGCCAACTATCCAGTTGGTCATATACCCGCCATACGAGCCGCCGGTTACGCCGACACGATTTTTATTCACAAAGGAAAGCTTTTCCAGATAATCGGCCGCCGCCATACAATCCATGTGGTCGATCGAGCCCCAGTCGGCGACAATAGATCCGGCAAAGGTCTCGCCCCGCCCGCCGCCGCCTCGCGGATTGGTATAGAAAACCACATAACCTTTGGAAGCCAGGTAAAACATCTCGTGATAGAACGTAAAGCCATATTGAGCCTGCGGCCCACCGTGGATTTCCAGAATAGCCGGATATTTCTTATTCCGATTGAAATTGGGCGGCGTCACAAGCCATCCCTGAAGGTCAGTGCCATCATAAGCCTTGAACCACATTTCTTTGATTTTGGGAAAATAAATGCCTGAGAAAAGCGCCTTATTTGAAATCGTAAGTACCCTGGATTTTCTGTCACCATCATAAACGGCAGGAATAAGATGCACTTCGCCGGGGGTAGTCAGATCGGAAACAACGGCAGCTATCTGTCTTTTCCGGCCATTCAAGGTATAATTTTTGATATGGCAATTCTTTTCGGTTATCCGCGTCGACCGCCCGCCTTTGGCGGGAACATAAAACAAGTGAGTGCTGCCGGTATCGGAAGCGGCAAAATAGAGACGTTTGCCGTCCGGCGACCATACCGGCGGTTCCACGCCGAATCCTTCGCCCAGATCACCGATAGTCTGATCGAATGCCTGCCGGTCAAATCCGGGAATGAGGTCACGAGCGGCCGGCCGGCCGCCAATCCCCACCGTCCAGACGTGAAAATTGGCTACTCCCCAGACAGCGTCAGGATCGGCATGCCCCAAATAGGCGATTTTTTTGCCGTTCGGAGAAAACGCCGGCGCCATAACCGGACCACCGGGAGTGGGAATCCTTTTTTCTTTTCCACCGCCAAGCGGAATTATATACAGGTCATCTTTCAGGCTGTTAAGCTCCGGCACTTTATTTCTATTGGATACGAAGGCAACCCACTTGCTATCGGGAGAAACGGCCGGATGGAGATCGTCATATTTCCCTTTGGTCAACTGCTGCGCTTTTCCGCTCTCAACGCCGACCTTCCAGATATGGGACCGGTCTTTCGGCAGAAAACCCTCACCGTCGTAACGATAGAGCAGCCTCGTAATATGCCGATACAGGGGGGCTTCCTTTTTTTTCTTTTCCTCTCTTACGGCATGCGAATCGTTGTAGCGAAACTGAAAAACCAGTTCCTCACCGTCGGGCGTCCAGCAAAGCCAATCAAAGCTGCCGTCAGCCTCGTGCAGTTTCCTTTCGGCGCCCCCTTCGGAGGGAATAATATAGACGCCTGATTTCTTGTCGCGAGTAGAGATAAAGGCGATATATTCCCCATCGGGCGACCACACTATACCGCGGTCGTGTACCTCTCCGAAAGTAAACCGGCGCAACTCTCCTGTGCCGATATCGACCAGATAAATATGTGAACGGTACTTCCGTTTATCTTCGGAAACTTGTTCCATAGTGTAGGCAATTTTTTTCTCATCCGGCGAAATGGCAACCGAGGTGATAACATTCAACCGGCAAATATCTTCCGCATTGAAATAACGCTTTTTCGATTTCGATTTTGGTTTCATACGACCCTTCTCCCGCTTCCGTTTTAAATTCATAAACACAAAATTAGGTCTTTTGGGTCAGTTTGTCAATCTCCGATTTTAAGGCCGGATTTAGTCGATCAGGCTTTTTTCAAATGTTACCGAACCGATCACAGAGTCAACATAAAAGTAATGCTCGGGATGAAACGGAACATAAACCAGCCCGACCTGCTCGGGTTGAATTCTGATTGAATCGGCGGTGAGAGCTGGATTCTTGATGACTATTTCACGATAGAGAAGTATTTCTGCCAGGGTTAAAGCTTCGGTCATGCTTATCTCTACCGGCAGAAAGCGCTGATCGTGTTTATCGATCGGTTGCATCGACATCCGGGGACAGCCGCCGGTCATTCTCTGACACAGGCGGCGCATAGCTTCAAAATTCGAAATCCTGAAACCCGGCACCAGCAATTGGTCCTGCGGTTCGGACCCGACATGCATTGAGGTTATTTTTCTAACGTATTCCGAAGAAATCCTGAATGACCAGAAGGGGAATTGATCATCTGTGCAGCGTTTCTCCGGCATCGCCGCCGACATGCCGTCGCCTAAAACCTGGTTTTTATCCAGGGATATAACCGTATGACAATTATGACATATGTAAACCGATGACCGGGTGGCCGGTAAATCGATACCGCAATTGCTGCACCGGTGGAAATCGACCTTTAATTGCGAAAACCCCGCCAGCGAGTCTGACATTGTTTCGGGGATGTTTTCCGATTCCGGCGCGTACCCGGCGTACACCACCCGGCCGGAGATGCCGTCAACGATAAAGAAGTTTGCTTCTCCGCCGGTATCTGACC
>Ga0315549_1004696_pt1 | contig 11407 bp, 9 predicted proteins | sample SalMarSW160200MG_FD_203101 | JGI IMG/M metagenome (GOLD analysis project Ga0315549, IMG submission 203101) | Salt marsh sediment microbial communities from the Plum Island Ecosystem LTER, Massachusetts, United States - Salt Marsh Sediment SW1601-200 ... | reverse complement strand
GCCTTTCATGCCAGCAAAGGAGGGTTTGATGTCTACGACCTCAACTTTCCCAAGATCAACGCGCCGTTCTGTTACCACTGCCCTTACGGCCTAACACCCGATACCTGTGAGCTAAACTGCTTGGATGAGCTAGAACGGATCATACTCCTGTACGGCCCCGAAAATATCTCCGCCTTCATGGCAGAACCGATCGGTGGCGCGTCCACCGGAGCGATTGTCCCCCCGGATGGATACTACGAGCGTGCGCGAGAGATATGCGATGAGTATGGAGTGCTCCTTATCGTCGACGAGGTTATGACCGGATTTGGTCGCACTGGGAAGTTCTTAGCGATTGACTGGTGGGACGTGGTCCCCGATATAGTCGTCCTTTCCAAGGGCATGTCCGCTGGATATACCCCTTTGGGGGCGATGGTGGCGAAGAGGGAAATATACGATACGATTATGGAGGGAAGTGGGGAGTTCATTCATGGGCATACATACGTGGGCAATCCCTTGTCATGCGCCATTGGGCTGAAGGTAATCGAGATTATGGAGCAGGACGAACTAATAGAGAATAGCCGAAGGCTAGGGGACTATCTGGGAAGAGAACTGAGGAAGCTGCAAGGTAAATATCCAATTTTCGGGGACGTACGAGGAACAGGCCTGTTCTACGGGGTAGAGATCGTAAGAGATCCGCAGACTAAAAAGTCCTTCCCATTGCAAAGCCATCCTTCTGAGACCCTGCAACGGATTGCATTCGATAAGGGCCTAATCATCTATGGCTCACACTATTTTACAGACGCCTTCTACGGTGACCACTTCATGGTTGCCCCTCCGCTCACGATTAATAGAGCCCAGATCGACGAGCTAATAGCTATCTTGGATGAGAGTACTAAAGAATTCTTGCCTATATTGGCAGATCAACTCCATGAAAACGCCAGGTAGTTATGAGTGGAAATATAGTGGGGAGGACGAAACTGAAAGCCGATCCTTAAGAGGGCTTTGTGTATGCGAGATATTCCGCGGTTATCCAGAAGCTGTGTTTGCAATCCTGCAACGAAGCCCGGTTTATCTCCTTCGGCAGTATTTTTTGTGATGTGCTAGACTAGAGAAAGCCAAGGAGGACGCAGTGACAAGAGAGATTCTGGGAAGCACCAGTGGTGTAAGATTAGATCAGGCATTCAACTCGTTGGGTATGGCTGATCGCCTAAGGGGCTACGCCCGAGACTACGCGGAAGCCAAGGAGCATATCCCCACTGGATTCAAGCTTTCTGATGAGATACAAGCGAACCAAAAACGGGTAAAGGACGTCCTGCAAGCCACAGAAGCAGATTGGGATGATTGGAGATGGCAGCTTGGTCACCGCATCTCCACGGTTGACATCCTTGAGCAAATCGTCAGTCTGACCAAAGAAGAAAAAAAGGAAATCAATGAAGTTGCTACCAAGTTCAGGTGGGCTATCTCTCCTTATTTTGCCAGTCTAATGAGCCCTGATGATAGGAGTTGTCCCATACGACTACAGATGGTTCCAAGGGGCGAAGAACTGGTGATGACGGGTGTGCCAGATTTCTCTGGTGAGGAATACACGTCGCCGGTACGTAATCTCGTGCAATGGTATCCCGACCGCGTCGCGGTGCACGTCACCAATAGCTGCGCCGCCTTCTGCCGCCATTGTCTGAGGAGACGCAAGATTGGAGAAGTGGATCAACCGACCAGTGACATAGATCTTGAGAGAATCTTTGACTACCTCAGGCAAAATAGAGAAATACGAGATGTTCTCCTTACCGGCGGCGACCCACTGACCTTCTCTGACAACAAGCTGGATGAACTTCTGACTCGACTGGATCGCATCGACCATGTAGAGATCAAGAGGCTTGGCAGCAGGATCCCTGTTACCCTCCCTCAGAGGATTACCCAGGATTTGTGCGACATGTTGGCCACACATCACCCTCTGTATATAAATATCCAAGTCAACCACCCAAAGGAAATAACCAAAGATACAGCTAGGGTTTGTGATATGCTATCTAGAGCGGGAGTAGTGCTTGGAAATCAGTCCGTGCTTTTGAGAGGAATCAATGATGATTCCAATATCATCAAACTGTTAAACCATGAATTGCTGAAGATCAGGGTCAGGCCCTACTATCTGTATCACTGTCAGGGGACCATCGGCATAGCCCATTTTCGTACGCCGGTGGAGAAGGGTCTGGAGATCCTGGAGAATCTGAGGGGATTTACTTCTGGGCTCGCTGTTCCAGACTACATAATCACCCCATCAGGCTTGGGTAAAACACCACTCGCACCGCAGTACCAGATCTCAGCAGGCGAAGGCTACGTGATGCTAAGGAATTGGGAGGGGAAGGTTTATAGATATGAGAATCCGTTGCCACAAGAGTAAAGCATATATGTGGTGTCCAGTACATATCAATACTATCTTGCTGGATACAAGCACTCAAGGGCAAATCCTGTTAATAGTACGTGGAATAAGGAGGTGATAGGTGGCAGAAAAGCACGAGTGGGAAGCAGCAGGTGAACCAAAGAGTATAAGGAGGTTGTACACATGAAACGTTTGCTAGTAGTTGCGGTGGTATTGGTTGGCCTAGTGGCTGTGGGGGCAATGGCAGCGGATGAAGGCCCGATCAAGATCGGTGTCGTTCTTCCTATGTCACCGCCTGGTGCGTATGCATCGGGAAACCCGATGTGGTGGGCGGTCTTGCAGGCAGTGCAGGAAGTCAATGAAGCTGGTGGGATCTTCGGTCGAGAAGTGGTGGCGATACTCGGTGACACCCGAGGCGTCCCCGAGGAGGCAAGAGCGGCAACAGAGCGGCTGATCAACAAGGACAACGTCGTGGGGATCGTGGGAAACTACCACAGTTCCAGCGCGCTAGCCGAACTGGATCTGTTCAAGAATTACCATATTCCATACATTGGTGCAGAGCCCTGGGCAGACGATGTGACTGCCAAGGGGTACGACGAGGTCTTCCGGATCTCTATTACTAACTCCATGTACACAGATATCACCGTTGATTGGATGGTTGCCGCTGGCTTTAAGCGCATCGCCACTGTTCACGAGATCACCGACTATGCGCTAGGCCTTGAGAAGAAACTCACCGCAGCGTGGAATGAGGCTGGCATCTACAGCGAGATCACCTTTACCGATGTAAAGACTGAGGATTTCACGCCGACACTCATTAACTTCAGCCAGTGGGACCCGCCAGCGGATATGATGTACGGTGGTGTCACTGGACCAGGGGCGTACCGCATCCTCAAGCAGTCCTACGACATAGGGTTGGCTCCTTCTCCTGATACGGTCTTCTACGGGACCAATGCCTGCCTCAACCCCGAGGTATGGGAGGTTGCAGGTGAAGCGGCTAAGTACATCGTGGTGACCCAGATCGGCCTGCCACCGTCCGCCTACACCGAGGTCACCAAAACAGAGAACGCGAAGTTCCAAAAGGCCTACGGCAGGCTCATGAATTCAACGGTCATGGAAGCCTATGACTCGTTCATGCTGATGTGTGAGGCGATCAAGTTCGCAGGGAGTACACACCCCGACGCCATCATCGACGCTCTGGAAACCATGGAGTGGACCGGGATGCGTGGGACGTACTTCTTCCCTTATGGCTCCACAAATCCAGTACCGGAAGATCAACCTGACTACATGTGGCACCAGTGGCCGGATGTGAGTGAGTACCTGTTCCAGTACACGGAAGTGGGACAGAGCCCAGAGGACGCTACGGTCATCTGGCCGCCGGTCTTCTCCGAACTACCCGAGGGGCAGTACTTCATACCTGTGCCTGAGGAATAGGCCTAAAACCCTTCTACCGGCGTATGAGACTCATGCGCCGGTAGGACTCTCGTCTTTTTATAGAGCTAAGGGAAAAGGGGTCCTTATATGTATAGTCCAGAATTTTTCTTGATGCAAGGAGCAAACGGGTTGATCATGGGATGCCTTTACGCCCTGATGGCACTCGGTTTGACCCTGATCTTCTCCGTGCTCAAGGTTATCAACTTCGCTCACGGAGAGTTCTATATGATCGGTGGCTACACAGCCTATTTCCTGGTCTCCGTCGTAGGAGGGGTCAACCCGTTAGTGGGGGTCATCTTTGCCATGGCGGTCCTCCTTGTCATCGGGTCGTTATTCGAGGTTTCATTCCTGCGTCCGATGCACTTGGGATCAGTAGATCGCCCGGCCGAGTACGCAATCCTGGTAACCTTTGGTTTGTCCTTCTTTCTGCAAAATCTCGTACTCGCACTCGCTGGTCCGTTTCCTCATCGTACTTCCTCCTTTATGGCAGGAGGAATAAAGATCGGCGTCCTGACCCTGAGTGCCGATCGCTTGATAGCAGCCGGCTTATCCCTTGTATTGATGGCCGCGCTGCTGTTATTCGTTCGTAAAACATGGACCGGTAAAGCTATGCGGGCCGTCAGTCAGGACAAGGATGCTGCATCGGTAACGGGGATCAATCCTCTGTCGATGAACAACATCGCTTTCGCCATCGGTGCGTCCCTGGCCGGTGCCTCTGGAGCATTGATCGCCCCAATTTTTAGCGTCGTCCCCGATGTCGGAGTTCTTCCCTCCTTGAGAGCGTTTATCATTGTCGTACTAGGAGGGATGGGGTCCATTAAGGGGGCCATCATCGGGGGAATCGTCATTGGATTGGTAGAGTCTCTGGGTGCAGGACTCATTCCGGATCCGTCGCGTGCATTGGCCTATCGAGAGCTCTACGGGCTTATTATCTTCGTCCTTGTTCTCCTATTCAGGCCGCGGGGTCTATTTGGGGAGGCGGCGTAGCGATGGAAAAAACAACACTAAAAAAACTCTGCCTTTTTACGGGACTACTCCTTGTTGGGCTGCTAATACCACTGATAGTAAAGAATTCCTATTGGTTACACGTCTTCGCCATGGCCTACTTCTACGGGTTGATCGCTGCCACCTGGTCGTTCTTAGATGGCTACGCGGGACAGTTCTCCTTCGGCAATATCGCCCTGGTCGTTATCGCTGGGTACACCAGCGGTCTTCTGGCTGAATACACCGGCCTGCCATTGTCCCTTGGGATGATCGCTGGCGTCCTGGCCGCCGGTGTTGTTGGCCTGTTCATCGGCTACCTGTGTTTGCGGTTCAAGGGAGCGTACCTGTCACTGTTCACGATCGCCTTTGCCGAAGCCATACGGATAATCTTGAATACTGAACACCGGTTCACCAGAGGTCCTTGCGGTCTTCATGTGGAGGGATTGTTTAATACAACCTCTGTGGTTCCCTATTACTACCTGATCTTCTTCATACTGGCTGTATCTCTGTTTGTAATGTACAGGATGCTCAGGTCAAAGTGGGGGCTGTTCTTTCAGGCAATTCGAGAGGATGACGAAGCTGCGTCCGCCATGGGTGTCAATATCGTCCGCTACAAGATTATCGCCTTTGTTGTAAGCAGCATCTTCTGTGGAATCGGGGGCGTGTTCTACGCTCACTTTTCGCAGATGTTGACCCCAAACTTTGGACAGATTGCCACAATGGGCCTGGTCATTGGAATGGCCGTCATTGGTGGGGTAGAAAATCTTATCGCCGCTGCCTTGGGAGGAATTATCGTACAGTTTGGATTGGAATGGCTGCGTGAGTTTGGAGCCTGGCGAATGGTGATATTTGGGGCGTTGTTGATGGGAGTTGTACGGTTTGCCCGTAACGGCCTGTTGGCTCCTATGTACAAGAAGTTCATCGGCGAAGAGGTGTAATCGATGGCTGATATCGATCTTAACATAGCCGGACTGAAGAAGTATTTTGGTGGTGTAAGGGCAGTAGACGGTGTTTCTTTTTCCGTACAAGGGAATGAGCTGATAGGCTTGATCGGCCCCAACGGATCGGGAAAGACAACCATGATCAATACAATCAATGGGCTTTTCTTTCCTACCGGTGGGTCGATTCGTTTTCAGGGTGAACGTATAGATCACCTTCCCCCTTATGAAAGAGCAAAGAGAGGTATCGGAAGAACCTTTCAAATTACCCGGGTCTTCCATAGGATGAGCGTGTTGCAAAACTTGATGGTTCCGGCATTGGCGATTGGCAAAGAGCCCAAAAAGGCAATTCGGGAACGGGCCCAGGAGGTTATGGAATTCCTGACCATCCAGCATCTGACTGGTGAGAACGGGGGCAACCTCTCTGGCGGGCAGCAGAAGCTCCTGGAATTGGGGCGCGTGCTCATGCTTGACCCTGCCGTGATCTTCCTTGATGAGCCGTTTGCCGGGGTCCATCCAGAGCTTTGTCAACAGATCTACGCCTACATTCACGAGGTTCATAGGAATGGCAAGGCATTCATCATTGTGAGCCACGATATGGACTCCGTTTTCTCTCTGTCAGAACGTGTGCTTGTCATGAATGAGGGGCAGAAGATCGCCGATGGGGCCCCAGATGAGGTTAGGCATGACGAGGCAGTGATCGATGCCTATCTAGGTGAAGCATCCGCAGAGGATCAGATCGAAGAGGCCGAAGTATCTAATTCAACAGGGAGGGGATAGACGTGTTGCAGGTGAAAAACGTGTATGCCGGGTATTTCAAAGACATAAACATCTTGCAGGGCGTCTCCCTCCGGGCTAAGGAAGGCTGCGTAACATCGATCATCGGCACTAACGGGGTAGGAAAATCTACATTACTCAAAGCAATATATGGATTCCTTGTTCCTAATAAGGGTGAGATTACCTATCAAGGGGACAATATCACAGGGGCCAATCCGTACAAGATGCCAACCATGCGGTTGACCTACATACCACAGCGGCGGAACGTCTTTCCGGAGATGACGGTGGAGGAAAACATGCAGCTTGGCGCCTGGACATTCAGGCGGGACAAGAAACGCATGCAACTTAAGTTAAAGGAAAACTACGACCGCTTTCCGATACTAAGAGAGCGCCGTAAGGAGAAAGCCGGCAACTTCAGCGGTGGGGAGCAACGTATGGTGGAGCTAGCACGAGCGATGATGATCGATCCAAAACTGATGCTCGTGGACGAACCAACGGCTGGCTTAGCTCCCATGGTCGCTCGAGAGATCTACGACAAACTAGTAGACCTAAAGAACGAAGGGATGACCATCCTTTTGGTCGATCAGAACATTAAGCAGGCGATAGGTGTCTCGGATTATGTCTATGCTCTAGCGTTAGGAAAGAACATGGCCGAGGGCCCACGAGAAGACTTTGCTAACCTAAAGGAGCGGATCAAAGAATGGCTATAAGACCTCCAAGGGAATTTAAAATGAAACTTTAAACTAGACAAAGCTTTCAGAGAGAGTACGGGGTTGATTCTTATCAAATGACTTCTACACCAACGATTGATATTAAGGAACTAGTCGAGTTAACGCAGGCACTCATTGCCATTGAAAGCCACGAGAATGCGAAGGGGCGAGAGGCCCAAATCTCTCAATACTTGCTCGATTGGTATAAGGATGCGGGTATCAAAGTGATCTCACAACCGGTGGAAGAGGAACGGGTCAATATTATTGCCAGCATCCTCGGTGTCGGTCAAGGCCCCACCCTTATGTTAAATGGCCACCTGGACACCGTACCAGCAGGCGGCATGGAACGCCCTTTTGATCCTTATGTGAGAGATGGGATACTACAAGGTCGTGGAGCATGTGACATGAAGGGGGCAGTGGCCGCCATGAGCTGTGTTCTCAAGGGGGTCCACCAAAGCGGAGTAAAACTTAATGGCGATCTCTACTTTTCCGGGGTTATCGGAGAAGAGACCGGTAGTCCAGGCATTCGCAAGTTGATTAAAGAGGGCCCTCTGTCTACCTATGCCATTGTTGGTGAGCCGACAGGACTTAAGATCGGTTTGGCACATAAGGGTTCTGACTTCATCGAGGTCGAGATAGGGGGCAAATCGGCCCATGCTAGCCGTCCAGAAGAAGGGGTAAACGCTGTTTCCTTCGCGGCTAAATTCATTACTGTGTTAGAAGAAAAGCTGGGTAGTAGCCGGCAAGAAAAGACTCATCCCCTATTAGGGCACTCGTCAATCAGCGTAGGGAAAGTAGTTGGAGGAGAGCAACCGCCCAATATTATCCCGGATCACTGCACGATCCAGTTTGACTACCGCTATCTTCCTGGTGAATCCCCTCAGGTGCTAGTTGCCGATCTGAAAGGTATTTTGGAAGAGCTGTCTCAGGATATTCCTGGTATCACCTACGAAGTTTGCGAGATGGAACCATTTTCGTTTTTCCCTCATCCACCTCTGGAAACTGTGGAGGAAGCCAATCTTCCGCAGATGTTAGCAGCCTCAATCAGGCGGATACTCGGTAGAGAATCTGAATTCATCGGTCTTCCTTACTGGACAGATGGATCTGCTTTGGCTCAAAATGGTGTGCAGACGGTCATCTGCGGTCCCGGTGATATCGCCAGGGCGCACGGACCCCGAGAAGTGGTGGAGGTCAATCAGCTAGAGCAGGCAGCCTCCCTCTATATGGATACAGCGATATCCTTGCTGACTGCCTAAAAATAAAGGAAAAGAATGATATCCCTGGATGTAGCAATCTATAACGCCAGTGTCTATACGATGAATCCTCGGTGTCCGCAGGCGCAGGCTGTTGGTATCAAAGGAAATAAGATTCTGTGTGTTGGTGACAACGAGGAGATAAAAAGACTCTGTTCAAATTCTACCAAACGGATCGATGCTCACGAACAGGTGCTGTTGCCGGGCTTTATCGATGCACATGCGCACTTTAGGTTGATGGGAGTGCGCATGAATAGCTACCTCGATCTAACCTCCGTTAGTTCAAAGCAGGATCTGTTGCAGCGGTTGAAGGTGTTTGCCGAAGAAAAAAGACCTGTGGATTGGGTCATCGGCACCGGTTGGGACGAGAGTAAGTGGTCGGGTGATCGTACGTTCATCACTAAGGAAGAGATAGATGCTGCGGTCTCTCACCTGCCTGTAATATTGGAGCGGGTTGACTGCCATCTGTTCTGTGTAAATAGCCAGGCACTTAACAGACTCGAACTCGACCGGTCCGTGCGTGGATTTGAAATAGAGGAAGGTAAGCCAACGGGTCGTTTATTCGAAGATGCGGCAGTCCATGTTCGGCAAGCAATAAACCTAACTTGGGAACAGATCATAAGTGGGATCCAGAGTGCTATTGTCACAGCCTATCAGCATGGGGTGACTTCGATTCATCAGATGGTCGTTGAGGAAGGGGAATTTAGAGACGACCTTAAATCCTATCAGAGACTGTGGAGAGACGATCATCTAGGAGTACGGGTACGCCTTTATTTTACTCCGAATTACCTCGACGAGATGATCGCGCTTGGCCTTTCAAGTGGATTTGGAGATAGTTCTCTTCGAATCGGTGGGCTCAAGTTGTTTAGCGACGGATCGATCGGTGCTAAGACAGCTTGGGTAACAGAAGGGTACCAAGATAACCCGGGGAATAAAGGAATGCGCATCTGGAACAGTGAAGAGCTAGAAGCGCTCATAAGAAAGGCCCACGAAAATGACATTCAGCTAGCGATCCATGCAATTGGGACCCAGGCGCTGAGTCAGGTTCTCGGTTGCCTGGAGGTCGTCCTTCAAGATGACCCGAGGCCCTATCTTCGACACAGGATCGAGCATAGCGAGATGCCAACCAAAGATCAGATTCAGCGGATGAAGAAACTGCAGGTTATTGCTTCCATGCAACCCAACTTCACCGGAGAGTGGGGTCTCCCTGGAGGAATGTACGTCGAACGCTTTGGCAGGAAACGGATTGAAACGATGAATCCATTGCGCTGGATTCTCGATCAAGGAATCCCGGTTGCCTTCGGGTCCGACTGCATGCCCTTCGGTCCACTATATGGAATTCACTGGGCAATCAACGCTCCGTTTGAGAACCAGAGGCTTTCAGTAGAGGAAGCCATCCGTGCCTACACACTTGGAGGGGCATTTGCGGGACACGCTGAACAACAAGTAGGCTCCATCGAGTCCGGCAAACTGGCGGATCTGATCCTCTTGAACGGTGATCCGTTCTTAGAGCCAGCTCGCATCAAGGATATGGCGGTACAGATGACTATTTTCGATGGGCAGATTGTATACCGGGCCGATGACAAATAGAGGAACGTGTACATGACCAAGCGAAGGATCGAATTCGCAAAGGGAAACATGGGTGGCAATGAGATTATCCTTCTGGATGGGAGTAAGATCCCTGCAGGAAGCGAACTAGAAATCTCTCTGACCTTACTGGACCCACCTAACATTCGAGGTCATCAAGCTGCCATTTTAGACAGAGTATCCGACACTAAGCTGAGAACAAGGATTATCAGTGTGTCAAGCCGGGGATTTATCAGCAGCTGTGGGGGGTTAACGCAAGTGTTGGGCAAGGTGCTGCTAGAGACCGACTTTATGAACAAGTTGCAACTCAGGCTTGATGAACCGCTTGCAAGGATCGAGCTAGAGACAGATGCCGGAGTATTTACGCTCCTTATCGAGTCCCGGGGGGGCAGAACCAGTCGGGTGATTTCCGTGATGACCCCCTTTGTTGAGGAGTGTTACAGTTTGGGTGTAACTCCGATGGAGGTCGCCAACGTCCCGGTGATGAAAGTGGGAAAGGTGCTTGTCGTCTACGGAGATGATATACGCGAGATATACCCTAAAGTTAACCTAGATCAAATAGATGAAGCAATAATGAAAATCCTTAGTACAGTACAGCAATCTTTTCTCGCCGCGGAGTTCCCCGGACAGGTTGGTGGCGATTTTGCGGTATATGATCTCAATCCGGCTCACGGTGGCAACGGCCGGGTTATCTTCCCTCACAGCATCACTGCCGGGCACATCGAACCATCCTGCGGAACTGGAACGGTCGCGGTAGGGATCGCGATTGTGGAGAGCGGAAAAGCTTCACCTGATGGAGGAGAGCTTGAGCTTGCGTTTGAGTCCGGCGGAAGTACTTCCGCGATAGGCGGGCCGGACATCACGAAACTGCAGTTAACGGCAGAGGATAGGCGGGTGACAGATGCGCGATTCAGTCATAGTTCCGTGGAGATCATTGCCACAGGCGAAGCCTGGGCCTAAAAATATACTCTAGCTAAGGGCATACGGGAGGAAATAATGACTAGGAAACAGGTTGCAGTCGGCTCGGAGAACAAGGGAGACTGCCTCGTTACGGTGGCTCCAGCCGCAACGCTTACGATCGAGATCGAGGCGGGGAACGCGGCTCTTGTGGAGCGTGGTATTCGCATGGTTCTCGAAAAGGCCGCGGAGGCGATGGGAATCACTGCGGCAAAGGTCACGGTGATGGATAGGGGTGCACTCGACTACGTCCTTGCCGCGCGAGTGGAGACGGCGCTGCAAACGGTCTTTCCGGAGATCGCCTCCCCGATACGGCGGACAGTTGAGCGCGCCGCGACCGCGCGAGACCGCCTGCGCCGAAGCCGACTCTACGCGCCAGGGAACAACCCGCGTCTCCTTGCGGGAATCGATCTCCAC
>Ga0315549_1004688_pt1 | contig 11419 bp, 14 predicted proteins | sample SalMarSW160200MG_FD_203101 | JGI IMG/M metagenome (GOLD analysis project Ga0315549, IMG submission 203101) | Salt marsh sediment microbial communities from the Plum Island Ecosystem LTER, Massachusetts, United States - Salt Marsh Sediment SW1601-200 ... | reverse complement strand
AATATTATAGTCAATATAAGTCCTATAATACCGAAGGCAGCACAGGTAAGGAAAGCCGACTGATAGTCGCCGGTTAAGTCAAATATATAACCTGTAATAAATGGACCAGCAGCAGCTCCAATTGTAAATCCAACGTGAACAACTCCGTAAATTAAACCATGTGAGCTAATCCCAAAAAGCCGTGCTGTTAAGGGGGATTCTGATGCACCCATTCCTCCAGAAACAAAGCCAGCGACAACAATAAAGAGGTAAAGCATCCATTCTTTTTCAGCTAGGGACAACCATAACAAGGCTGCCGACATCATAACGAATCCAATGATGTAAATCTGCCTATTTCCTACTCTGTCAGCAAGGGCACCAAGTATATAATTGCCTAAAATAACCATCGCACCCCTTGCAGCCAATATGTTAGCGGCACTGACTGGTGATATTTTCAAGTCAATAGCATGCTGAACAATATGCACTACAATGGCGTAAGTTCCGAACCCATAGCAGAAAAACATGCCGAATACTATCCAGAACTGAGTAGTTTTAACTGCCTCCTTGAAGGAAAATGAGTTAGTAATTGATTTCGCTGTCTGGTACTTTCCTTCGCTTTCACCTTCAGGAAGTTGCCTCATTTGAGTCGGGGCACGTCTTAAAAACTGGGTAGCTATAACCACAAATAGCAAAACCGCGATGCCCACTATGATAAGGGACAGAAGCCAATCATAAGTAGCTATAAGACGGCTGATAAGCGGCGGTCCAATCAGCCCACCTATACCTAAGCCAGCGATGACAATGCCGGTCATTAGTGTCCGTCTCTTATCGAACCATTTGGCAACAGTTGACAATAGCGGAACCCAAACGCCACTCATGCCGATGCCTATTATGACTCCCCAAAACAGGTAAAGCTGCCAGAGAGCGCTAATTTGTGACATCAGCAGATAACCTAGACCTAAAAGGATGCCACAGAATGTCAATACCACCCGAGGTCCGAACCTATCATTAAGTGCCCCAACGACAATACCCAATACTCCATATATAAACATGGATAAGGAAAAGGCACCTGAAGTGACAGCTCTATCCCAGCCAAACTCTTCTAACAATGGATTGAAGAAGACACCAAAAGAATTATATGTAGCCCACGACACCACGAAAATAAAAAAGGCGGCTATAACTACTATATAGCCGTAGAAAAAACGTGGCTCATTCTTATTATGCTGGGGTAAGTTACTACTTGTCACTATAGTGCAGTCCCGTAGCAGCTTCCGTTGTTAAAACAACCACATTATAACATGATAACATGCAGTACAAAGAATTCGCAGGTTCGAATCCCGCCGCTGCCACTTATTTTTGAGCCTATTTTGCCCAGTGGGGCCAGCGACTCTTTTCAGGTTATTCAAACCACTGACCAGCAACGAGATGGTCTTGGTCAAAAACCATCCTGATACCCACCTTGCCTTTTTCGTATTTCGCTTCATAGTGAACCAGGATATAACCGCCCTGCTCCTCAATTACCAAGAACTCCTTAGATTGGTAAGCGCCAAGCCGGTCGCTCATCTGGGCAGCAGTCTCATCGAGTATTTCTTGGGTCACCGCAGCCTTGAATTCGGGGGTACCATACTGGGTGTATTTCGCCAGGTTGTTTTCACTCAGACCCTGCAAAGTCGTCTCTGTCGCCGGATCAGCATAAGCCCGTACGGCGCTCTCATCTATAGTTGATGGCGAGCTGGATTGGCAGCCAACAACGGTTAAGAGTACCAAAAGGATAAATGCAACTGCTATTAAGAGTCTTCTCATTAGAACCTCCCGTTGATAATGTGCCGTATCTCGCAATGAATCGATTTTACTCCTCAAAAAGATATGAATCAACACAGTATTAAACTGCGGTGTTAAAGTGCAGCATCATTGACCCGCATAAGCCTTTGGTCGCAGGTTCGAATCCCGCCGCTGCCACTTATTTTTATCCCCACCCCACCAAGACCTCACAAACGTTTTATAATCAGTTGGGCAAAAGACATAGCGGCCAGAGCCCTTTACTCTTTAGCTATTTAAAACCAGCCCGAATCGTGCTATATTAATCGTGCTATATTAATGGTTAGTTTTTCGAATAGTTAAAAAGGAGGTAACCGGATAATGCCAGACTATGCGGCATTAAAGAAAAAGGTAGACGAACTGGCAGCAAGGGAGTGGGATACACCAGCCCTTGAGGCCAGAATTAAAAAGCTGGCTAAAGACGGGATTTCCAGGAAGAAACTGGACCCCAAAGAGATGCTGGCTAACAAACAGCAAATCCTCGACCGCGTTCAACTGCGGGCCGAGGAATATAACTTTATTCTCAAGAATTGCGCCCAGGGCACAACGCTTACCCTCATGGAAGAATTCGGCCAGGGTAATATGGAAATCATTAAGGCAATGAGCCCGTTTCCCAGCATCGGCGGTACCGGCGATATATGCGGCGGCATAACCGGTAGCTTAATTAACTTCGGGCTCTATTTTGGCAGTGATAACCCGCTGGACTATGATGCCAAGGGTCTGTGCATAATGAATTCCCAGAAATTTATCGCCCTCTTCGAAGAGGCAATAGGTGACAGGCACTGCGCCAAAATAATAGAAACAGTGACCATTGGATTCGCCATAAATCCCGGGGAAAGCGAAGAAGCCATGATGACCTTCGCCAAGGAAAAGGGGTTTGAAAAGTGCGGCCTGGTTCCGGGGACAGCCGTCAGGCTGGCTGCCGGGCTTATGATTGACAGCATGAAATAATCAAGCCCACCGGCGGCGTGTAATTTAAGGGAAACTATAGATTTAAGCGGTCTGTTAAGGCGGGCTAACCAGAGCCCGCCTTCTTCTATTTCTTAATCTCTTTCTTAATCGGCACCGACTTAGACAAGGCTTCTCCCAGGCTCTTCACCACCTCGCTGTCGTAGCGCTCTATCTCGCCATCGTCACAGAGCCTGGCTAACGCCGGGTCGATGGGCAATTTCCCCAGCAGCGGCGCCTTGGCGGCTTTAGCCATCTCCTCCCCCCGGCTCTTGCCGAAGACCTCGATTTTCTTGTCTATTTCCGGCACATAAAGGTAGCTCATGTTCTCCACCACCCCCAGAACTCGCTTGTCCATCTTCTGAGCCATGTTCACCGCCTTTTTAACTATCATCTCAACCAGGTCCTGCGGCGTGAAAACGATAACCACCCCGGAAATAGGCAGGGTCTGCATCACCGTCAGGGGAGCGTCGGCGGTGCCCGGCGGCAAATCGACAATCAGATAGTCCAGCCGGCCCCACAGCACCTCCTCCCAGAACTGGGTAATGGCACGGGCGATGAGGGGCCCCCGCCAGATAACGGCGTCGTCCTCGCTGGGCAGGAGCAGGTTGATGGACATGACCTCGATTCCGGAACGGGAAAGCACCGGCAGAATGCCAGTGTCGCTGCCGGCCGGCCGCGTCTCGATGCCGAACATCTTGGGGATACTGGCGCCGGTAATGTCGGCGTCCAGAATGCCGACCTCATAGCCCTGCCGCTGCAGGGCGATAGCCGCCAGCCCCGCCACCAGAGATTTACCCACCCCACCCTTGCCGCTCATCACGGCGATAATATTGCCTATCTTATTTAAATCCTTGGGCTTGCCCTCGGCAAAGCTGACCTCCACCGCCTTCACCCCGCTGAGCTTACCGACGACCTCCTCAACCTTGGCTTTCAGCAGCTCCTGGGCAGCCGGGGCTAAAGCAGCCGAGGCCAGAGAAATCTCGACCTTGCCATCGTCCAGCTTCACCTCACGGGCTAAATTCATGCCCCCCAGACTGCGCCTTATATCAGGCACCAGTATCTCCTCCAGGCTCTGCTTTATCTGCTCCTCATTTAACATGAAATCTATCCTCCGTCTAATGACCTAGTGATCGCAAATGTTATCCCCTGTAGCCAGACAGCCATCAAGGTAATTCTGAACCGCCTTCTCCGGGTCGTTTTCCATTGTGCCAATGATAACCTCGATATTGTTTTGCTGGAAGATGCTCTGGGCACGGGAGCCCATACCGCCGGCAATAACAAAGTTGACCCCCTGTTCCGCCAGCCATTTAGGAAGAACACCGGGCTGGTGACCCGGCGGCGGGACAAGCTCTTTTCGCAAAATCTTTTTACTTTGCTCATCGACATCAATCAGAGCAAAATGTTCACAATGACCAAAATGGGCAGACATCGTACCACCGGTTACTGGTACCGCAAATCTCATTAAATACCTCCAGTTTTCTTCACTATAATAATTTTCTTTAATTTTGCATCACGCAGATGTCATGAACCACCTTCATCTTGTTCTCACGGCAGAAGGCGATGGCATCCTCGCTCTCGGAGCCGGGCTGCAGCCAGATGCGCTCCAGCCCCAGCCGCTTACAATCCTTAAGGGTGGCTTCGGTTACCGGGGGCGGCACCACAAAGTCGACCACGTCAACCTTGACCGGGATGTCGGCAAGGCTGTGGTAGCATTTAACCCCCTCCAGCTCCTCCAACCCCGGGTTTACCGGGTAGACCTCGTAGCCGCGGCGGCTCAAATTCTTAAAGATGCGGTAGCCGTTCTTGGCGGTATTAGCGGTGGCGCCGACCAAGGCAAACCGCTTCTGCGCCATAAACTCCTTGGCCAGTTCCTGCATATCCATATCTTTAATTAGCGGCTAAGCGCCCGGCGATATTCCGCCACAGCAACTTAATCTGGCGGCTGACCGAGCTGTCGCTATATTGTACCACCGGCAGCCCTTTTACCATAGCCTCGGTGACTATATTATCGAAAGGAATCCGGGCGGCAACCTCGATTCCCTGCTCCCGGCAGTAGTCCTCGATGCGGCGGCTGTTCTCCTCGTTGATATCGTGCTTGTTGATACACACCAGCGCCGGGACGCCAAAGTGGCGGCAGACGCCGATAACTCTCTCCAGGTCGTGTATTCCCGATAGCGTGGGCTCGGTCACCAGCAGGGCTAAACTGGCGCCGGAAAGGGAAGAGATAACCGGGCAGCCGATTCCCGGCGGCCCGTCGCTGATAATATAGGCAGCCCCCTGCTTTTCGGCAATTTCTTTAGCCTGCTGCCTGACCAGGGCTACCAGCTTCCCCGAGTTCTCCTGGGCAATGCCCAGCCGGGCATGAACCAGCGGCCCGTATTTAGTATCGGAGATAAACCAGTGGCCGGATAGATTCTCCTTCATGGTGATGGCTTCGGCCGGGCAGATATGATAGCAGAAGCCGCAGCCCTCGCAGGAAACCGGGTCTACAGTAAAATCTTTTATCGCCTCAAAGTGGCACAGCTCCTGGCACAACCCGCACTGGGTGCACTTTTCCTGGTCAATAACCGCCACCTGCCCGCTCCAGAACTCGTTTTTCTGGCGGGCAACCGGCTCCAGCAGCAGGTGGAGGTCGGCGGCGTCCACATCGCAGTCGGCAAGTATTTTATCTTCGGCAAGAGCCGCCAGGGAACCCACGATGCTGGTCTTGCCCGTGCCCCCCTTACCGCTTAAGACTACCAGTTCCTTCATCTAATATCTTCCTCTAATATCTTCCTTATTTTGTCCCAGAGCCCGATAAACATCTCCCGCGTTTCGGGCATGCCCTCGGCCAGGGTCACCCCACGGGAATAGAGGCGGGCAATTTCGGTATCCAGGGGAATGGTGAGCAGGATGGGTATATTCTCCTTAAGGCAGTACTCTTCTACTTTATTATATTCGCCCCCCGTCCGGTTGAGCACCACCCCCAGGGGTATGCCCAGCTCCCGCACCGTCTCCACGGCAAGGACCAGATCGTTAAACCCGAAAGGGGTCGGTTCGGTTACCAGCAGGCAAAAATCACTGTCCTTGACCGCTTCCACCACCGGGCAGGACGTCCCCGGCGGCACATCGATAATAACCACGCCGTCGGCGTTGGCGTGTTCCCTGACCTGCCTGATTGCCGGGGGGGCCATGGCTTCGCCCACGTTAATCCTCCCCTGGACAAAATCTATGCCGCCGGCATCCCCCCACTCAACGACACCCGTCTCCCTGCCCTCCTCGGTTATAGCCTTCTCCGGACAGAGGTAGCTGCAGGCGCCGCAGCCGTGGCAGAGTTCGGGGAAAACCATCACCCGGTCGGGCAGGACGGCCAGGGCATTATAGGCGCAGATTTCGGCGCACAAGCCGCAGTGGGTGCACCTGGCTTCGTCCACTTTAGGCACCGGGATACAGACCTCTTCCTTTTGAGTAATTACCGGTTTCAGGAAGATATGGTCGTTGGGCTCTTCCACGTCGCAGTCGAGCAGCTGCACCGGCTGCCCGTCTTTAAGGGAAAAGGCCAGGCTGGTAGACACCAGTGTCTTGCCGGTTCCCCCTTTACCGCTGGCAACGGCTATTATCATCTATGTTTATTCTTTCTATGTTTATTCTTTGACCATCTTGGCGCCGCACTGGGGACAACTCAGTTGGTAGCAGGGAGTAGCCCTCTGGTGCGAGACCTTCTTGCCGCAGTTAGGGCAAACGCAATTCCCGCTCGGGCCCGTCCCGGGACGGGTCCCCCCCATCCGGCCACCCCTCTGGCCACCCCCGGGCGGCCCGGTTCCATCGCCTCTAGGCATGATACACCTCCAGAATGATAGACTATTTATCCTTATTTTCCAACTGCTCAAGACGCCGTTCGATGGCGCTCAGCTGCTTTCTCAGGGCTTCAATCTCCGAGCCTGCAACCTGGAACGACGGGTCGGCAGGCGGCATCATGCCGCCACCCATACCTCCACCCATGCCTCTTCCCATACCACGGCCCATGCCGCGTCCCATGCCGCCACCCATGCCGCGTCCCATGCCGCCACCCATGCCGCGTCCCATGCCGCCACCCATGCCACCACCCATGCCACCACCCGTACCGGGGTCAGCATTCATACCAAAGTGGTCAGGCACATTGGCTTGGGAGCTCGCCTTGAACTTACCTGCCTTGTAGCTCTTGATGGCGTCCTTAACCTTACCGGAAACCCCGGTTATGATGTTAACGCCGGCGCCGGACAGCACCTGATGGGCGTTAGGCCCGCAGCTTCCGGTTAGCGCCGCCTCCACCCCTTTAGCCACCACACCCTGGGCGGCGGCTATACCCGCTCCGCCCCCAGCCATGGCGCTCTCGTTGGAAATCGCCTCGAACTCCATCGTGTCCGGGTCGGCAATGATAAAGTACGCGCACCGTCCGAAACGGGGGTCTACCTCGGCATCAAGGCTGTCGCCGGTAGACGAAATTACAATTTTCATAGTTTTCACCTCTTATTTAGCTTCCAGCTCTTTGATTCGAGCTTCTATTTCCTCAAGGTGCTTTTTCAAGGCGCCGGCCTCTTCCTTAAGGAAATCCACCTCCTGCCCCACCGCTGGAGGGCTATAGGGCGTCGCTACCCCCACCGGGGAGCCGCCGTATAACCCGGGATACTGGCAACGGGGAAGTCCTCCCCTGCCCCGACCGACATAAGGCCAGGGAGGAGAACTGCCTCTAAAGCCAAAACCCATACCTCCGCCCCAGCCCTGACCGCCAAACCAGCTTCTTCCTCTCATCATGGTATTACCTCCTTTAACCGGTTCTACATTCACCGGCACTTTCGCCCTGATAGCATTTTCAGGACAGATTTCGACACAGTCGCCGCATTTACGGCAAAGTGTCTGGTCGATAACGGCAACGCCGTCGGGCAGGCTTATCGCCCCCTGCGGGCAAAGACTGGCACAGACGCCGCAGCCGGTACATTTATCACTATCAACATAAAACATCTTTTATCTATCCATGGTCAGCAGTTTAATTCCCTTTACCTGACGGAAGGTGGCACCCTGGCTGACGCAGCTGAGCACCGTATCCGGCTCAACCACCCTGGTGCCGCAAATGGCGTCAATACCATAATCGAACAGCACCGGGGACAGCGGGGCGGTATCGCCCAGCATGACCACGTAAGCGCCGGGCTTACACATATTAAGCAGCGGCCCGATGGTGTGATTGGTAAAGGCGGTGCCGGTAATGCCGACCACGTCGGCGAGGGGAATGAGTTTCTCCGCTTCGGCTTCAGCGCGGTCGCCTTCCCAGGGGTTACGCTCAATCACCCAGAGCTCCCCGGCAACCTTTGCCAACTCTGGTACGAAGGGAAAATGCCCGATTATAGCCACCTTTTTGCCCCGGCCCTTCTCGGCAATCAGGTCACCGGCGTTAATCTCCTGGCAGCGGCTTTCATCAACCTCCAGCAGCGAGTTTACCGCCGCCATGCCGATGGCTGCCTCCATGGCGCTCTCCGAATATACCATCTCGGCTAAAATTCGGGCGTCTTTATCCAGCAATAGACCCGCCTCCCCCACCGGCGGCTTGCGGTGGCGGTGTGTACCGTCGTGCAGGGTGGAGGCAAGCCCGCATTGGCGCGTCAGCACCGCCGTCTGGAAAGGCCCCTGGCGGATATCCCTTACCGGCGCCTCATAGCTCAATTGGGACATTAAATCATCGATAATCTTCACCATTTTATTCTTCTACTCTTAATATTCCCCGCCTCCCCCGGCCACGCCCGCGATAGCCCATGCCCCGGCCTGGGCTCCCCGCCGACAGCGGAGGGACACCCACCGCCATCTCGAAGTTGCCCCCCTCGATTCTCACCGCCCTGCCGTTAAGCAGAGCGTCGGCTATCTTCCGCCGCGCCGAAGCCAGCACCCGCTGGAAGGTGGGGCGGGATATGTTCATTTTATCGGCGCCCACCGCCTGTGCCAACCCTTCCAGGTCCTTGAGGCGTACCGCCTCGGCTTCCTCTACGGAAAGGAGCACCTCGTCGAGCACCCGCAACGGTACACCGGCCGGCTTGAAGTAAGTCGCCTCGGGCAGGAAAGCCACCCGGCGGCACTTTAGCGGTCTGGGCATTATCTATACACTTCCTTTATACCACTTTATCTAAAATAAGTATTAAAAAATAAGCATTTATCTAAAATAATCATATACCAGTAATGAGCATATGCTCATTATTATGATAGCACACGGTATTAAAAGAGTCAATATTTTTGACAGCCAGATTTGACAAAGCCGGCTCAAATGGGCGATTATATACCCGGAGTTTCCAAAATGACAGTATTTCACCGACGTCTGCCCAGATTCAACTACCTGTCCCCCACCACCCTCGAAGAAGCCCTCTCCCTGCTGGCTGAGCATAAAGGCAGGGCAAAGGTAATCGCCGGCGGCACTGATTTAGTCCCCAAGCTCAAAAGGCGCGAAATCGGGACGCCGGACTATGTTATCGACCTCAAGGGCATCCCCGGCCTGGACAAAATAGAAAACAACGCCGGCGGCTTAACTATCGGCGCCCTGGCGACCATCGGGGCGGTGGAGAGCTCCCCCATAATTCAGCAAAAGTTCGCCATACTGGCCCAGGCGGCGCAGAGCATGGCTTCCCCCCAGGTGCGCAACCGGGGCACTATAGCCGGCAACATCTGCAACGCCGTTCCCTCGGCGGACTCGGCGCCGGCGCTGCTAACTTTAGGGGCAAAACTCAAACTGGTCAGCCTCAAGGGTGAAAGAACGGTCAATATCGAAGACTTCTTTACCGGCCCCAACCAGACTGCCCTCACCGATGAAGAGATTTTAGCCGCAATTCAGCTCCCCGATATGCCCCCCGGCAGTAAAGGGGTATACCTCAAGCTCAGCCCCCGCCGGGCTATGGATTTAGCCATCGTCGGGGCAGCCGCCGTCGTCACCCCCCAGGACAGCGTCTGTAAGGATATCCGCATCGCCCTGGGAGCAGTAGCCCCCACCCCCACCCGGGTTAAAGAGGCGGAAACCGTCCTCAAGGGGCAGAAACTCGACGATAATCTCATCGGAAAAGCGGCTAAGGCCGCCGCCGCCGAGTCTAAGCCCATAGACGACCACCGGGCTTCGGCGGAGTACCGCCGGGACATGGTCGAAGTACTGGTCAGGCGGGCAATAAAACAGGCAATCGGGAGCCAGCCTTGAAAGAGATAAATTTAACGGTAAACAAACAGCCCTGCCGTCTCTCGGTACCGCCCCACCGCACCCTGCTGGAAGTCCTCCGGGAAGAGCTGGGGCTTACCGGCACTAAAGAGGGCTGCGGCCTGGGCGAGTGCGGCGCCTGCACCGTGCTCATGGACGGTAAAGCGGTCAACTCCTGCCTGGTGTTGGCTGCCGAAGCCGACGGCAAGGAAATCACCACTGTAGAAGGACTGGCCGACGGCGATAAGCTGCACCCCATCCAGCAGGCTTTCGTCGACCACGGCGGGCTGCAGTGCGGCTTCTGCACCCCCGGCATGATACTCTCGGCAAAGGCGCTGCTGGATAAGAACCCCCACCCCACCGAAGAGGAGATAAAGCAGGGCATCGCCGGCAACCTCTGCCGCTGCACCGGATATGCCAAGATTATCGAATCGATAAAGGCGGCGGCGGAAAACACGGGAGGCAAATAAGATGGCGGAACTATCGGTCATCGGTAAGAGGGTGCCTCGGGTAGACGCTAAAGAGAAGGTCACCGGCGAGGCTAAATACGCCGCCGACTACTCCCTGCCCGATATGCTCTGGTGCAAGCTATTAAGGAGTCCCTATCCCCACGCCCGCATCCTCAATATCGATACCAGCCAGGCGGAAAAACTGCCCGGCGTTAAGGGGATAGTCACCGGCAAAGACTTCGGCGGCTGGAGCTGGGGCTGGATGCCGGCGACAAGGGACGAAACGCCCTTAGCCGTGGACAAGGTGCGCTACATGGCGGAGGCGGTAGCCGGCGTCGCCGCCGTTGACGAGGACACCGCTGAAGAAGCCACCAGCTTAATTAAAGTGGACTACGAAGAGCTTCCCGGCGTCTTCGACCCCGAAGAGGCGATGAAGGACGGCGCCCCCAAAATCCATGATTATGTAAAGAATAATATCAGCGTGGAATATCACTGGAACTTCGGCGATGTAGAAAAAGCCTTCGCCGAATCCCACCTCGTCCGCGAAGACAGATTTAGAACGGCACGGGCTACCCATGGCTATTTAGAGCCGCCGGCAATACTGGCTTACTACGACCCCACCGGCTATATAACCGTCTGGGCGTCCAAGCAGAGCCCCTACTTCCACTACCGGCACCTGGCGGCCTGCTTTAAAGTTCCTTTGAGCCGGGTGAGGGTTGTCCAGCCCTTCATCGGCGGTGGCTTCGGCGGCACCAAGAACGACTCCCTGGGTGGAGACTTCTGCGCCGTCCTGCTCTCCAAAATGACCGGCAAACCGGTCAAATATATAGAAAGCATGGAAGAAGAGCTGGCCACCAGCCGGCGCCGCCACAGCGTGATTGTCTACAGCAAGATGGGTGTGAGCAAAGACGGGCTTTTAAAGGCGGTACAGCACCGGGTCGTCGCCGATGGCGGCGGCTATACCGCTATCGGCCCCCTCTCCATGTACCTCAATGGCTTTATGACCACCCTGCCCTACAAGCTCCCCCACTTCAAATTTGAT
>Ga0315549_1004681_pt1 | contig 11429 bp, 11 predicted proteins | sample SalMarSW160200MG_FD_203101 | JGI IMG/M metagenome (GOLD analysis project Ga0315549, IMG submission 203101) | Salt marsh sediment microbial communities from the Plum Island Ecosystem LTER, Massachusetts, United States - Salt Marsh Sediment SW1601-200 ... | reverse complement strand
GCGATCGGAATGCGCCCGCCGTGATGCGCGGCGCAGTTGGCTTGTGCTTCAGTCCCGGTGAGGCTTGAGAGGTACCTGTTTGGTGAGGGACACCTAGCAGGGCGAGCAACTCGTCCAGCAGGTTCTTGCGATTTGCCGTGTCCAACCCGGGGGCCTTGAGCTGATCGAGCAGGGCCATCATGCCGGTGAAGACCCGATCGGCCTCTTCGCGGCGGCGCTGATACTCTGCATTGGATATGCGACAGGCATTGTAGTCGTGGCATAGGGCCAACATGCGGTGCATCATTACCTGCACCAGCTCGGAGGGATCCCTGAGCTTCTCTTTCTCGACACCGGCCCCGACCGAGAAGCTGCCGATCGAGAAGCTCAGCTTGGCCTTGAGGCTCTCATAGCGCACGCGGTAGTCTTCGCAGTCCTGACGGACGATCTCGCCAATCGGAGCCGGGCAGCGATACGAGCTGTAGGTGGCGCAGCCGCCGAACAGCACGAGTACACAAACGCCAACGATCGGCCTCATGTTCCGGCCCTCTGATCTTCTCGTGTGGCCTCGATCTTGTTTGGCAGGATACGGGTCTCGATTTTCCACCAGGGATGCAATATGTCTCCAGACTTGCCGAGCTGCCCGTCGAGCGGCTCGAGCTTGCCGTCTTTTTTAACCTTGAAGAGTAACTCGCGCACTGGCACGGCGTCAACCATGACGCGGCAGCGCCAGGCGCCGGTTTTAGGAGGCCAGAGTTGCATGCCTTCAGGTAGCGTGCCTTTCGCCCGAAAAACAACAAAGGGCAACGGAAACTCGTAATGCCACCATTCGATGAACGGATGGGCGACCGAGCGGCTCGAGTGCGGGTTGGTCTTCTCGTAGCGCGGACGATCCTGCAGCGTGCCGCTCTGGCCTGTGCCGCGGCTGGTCCTGATGGCCCCGGTGACAGCCTGGTCGCCGACCCAGCATCGGGCGGTGGCCTTCTGGTAGTCGCGCAGGCGCAGGCTGACAAACAGGTGGGGACGCTCGAAGTCGGCAGGCAGTGCGCGCGGCTCGGGCAGGAATGAGAGCCAGCCGGCCCGCATGTCGCGATCGTAGTCGATTTTGAAACTCTTCTCGACGCTTAGGGCCAGGTCGTGTTCTTCAGAGCCCAAAGTTGCCCATTCGTCGCGGGTGGCACTGTAGTATCCGACCTGATAGCCGTAATGAAGCTTGCTGAAGAAGAAATTCTTGGGCAGCTTGCAGCGAACACTGCTTACCCCGTCGGCGTTTTTCTTCACCGGGCAACGCTGCTTTCTGCCGTCGTGGAAACGTATCTCGACCCGGTCGTCTGCCTCGATGTGCCCCCAGAGCTTCAGTGCAATTCGCGGCGCGTAGCCGGCCACCTTCATGTTGTGCGGTTTGTCCTTGGATTTGGGCACCCAGACGTGATCGATCGTCGGTTTGCCCCAGGGCGTGATAAGGCGCGGAAAGCCTTCCTTGATCGGAACCGGGATTGGCGGCAGGTTGAGCGAGCCGAACCAGGGATCGGACGAGAAGAAGGCCCGCTTGCGCACATGCTTCTGCGTTTCGCTCGCGTGTTTCACAGTCGCCTGGGGCGGGTGTTTGCGCGGCGCGGGCTCGCCCAGCAGGCGCATCAGTTTCTCGAGCAGTTGCTGGCGCTGCTGTTGGGTAAGGTCGGTCCGCTTCAACTGCTGGCCGAGCGCCACGATGGCGGTCATGCTCTTGTCTATTTCCTCGCGCCGGCTCCGGTAATCCGCCGCGGTCATGCGGCAGGCGTTGAAGTCGTGGCACAGGGCCGTCATGCGCGCCGACATCACCTGGATCAGTTCGGAAGGATCGCGTAGCGCTTCGGAGTGGATGCCGGCCTCCAGTTTGGCCGATCCGACGCCGGCGGACAGGTCGACCCGCAACGACTCGTATCGGGTCCGGTAGCTCTCGCAATCGTCGCGGATTATCTGACCGATGGGATCGGGACAGCGGTATTCACGTGACGCCGCGCAGCCGATTACCTGGGCCATGGCTACCGTGGAGATGAGTGAAATGAATTGTCTCATCGAGCTATCCTCGCAGGATGCCCTGCTGTGCTTCGAAGAGTCTCCGGGCTCCCAGGCGGGCGAGTTCGATCATTCCGTCGAGCAGTGATTTGTCGAATGGTTCTCCCTCGGCGGTTCCTTGCATCTCAATGAACTCGTTTTCTCCGGACATCACGAAGTTCATGTCAACATCGGCGGCGGAGTCTTCACTATAATCGGGGTCGAGCAAAACCTGACCGTCTATCACGACGCACGATACGGCGCACACCGGCCGTTTGACGGGGGAGACAGGCAGCTTGCCGCTTGCGACCAGTGTGCGGACGGCCAGTTCGACGGCCACGAAGCCACCGGTGATGGCGGCCGTGCGGGTACCGCCGTCGGCCTGGATGACGTCGCAGTCGACGGTGACGGTGCGCGGGCCTAATGCTGTGAGATCGAACGCCGCTCGCAGCGAGCGCCCGATCAGGCGCTGGATCTCCTCTGAGCGTCCGCGCTTCTTGCGCGCTACCCGCCCCGGTGTCGAGCCGGGCAGCATGGAGTATTCGGCCGTGATCCAGCCGCTGCCGTCACCCTTGCGCTTGAGCCAGGGGGGGACTTCCTCGGCAAGCGTGGCTGCGCACAGCACGACGGTGTTTCCAAATGAAATCTGCACCGAGCCGGCCGGGTCCTTCTGGACGCCGGTGAGAATGGTGATCTTCCTGAGAGCATCGTTGTTTCTGCCGTCTGCGCGGGTCATGTAATGAGACTCCTTGGTAAACAAGGGCGTCAGATCTTCAGGATCCTTACCTTGTACAGCAATACTATGATCATGGCGATGGGAACGATTATCCGCACGGCCCACAGCCAGGTGACAAAGAGAGTCTTGAATTTCGAACCCTCCTGGAACTCTTCTTTTATTTTTTCAAGCGGGGCGAACCAGCCGATGAACACGGCGATCAGTATTCCGCCCAGGGGAAGCATCCAGTTGGTGGCCAGGTAGTCGACGGTGTCGAAGAAGTTCTTGCCGATGATGTTCTTCCACGAATCGAAGATCCCCCCGCTTCCGGCCAGGGCCGAAGGGATGCCGAAGACGAGTATTAGTGCCCCGGGAATCAGAGTCGCCTTTTTCCGCGACCAGCCGAGAGAATCGATGAAGTGCGAGGTGACAACCTCGAGCAGCGATATGGCCGAAGTCAGGGCGGCGAAGGCGAGTAACAGGAAGAATAAAATCGCGAGAAGCTCACCGCCCGTGATCTGGGAGAAGACGACCGGAATGGTCTTGAAAACCAGACCGGGTCCCTGGTTTGGCTCGAAGCCGAATGAGAAGACGACGGGAAAGATGATCAGACAGGACATCAAAGCAATCAACGTGTCCAGCGCGCAGACCGTGGCGCCGGCCTTGACCAGGTCGGTCTTCTTGCCCAGGTAGCTGCCGTAAGTCAGCATTGCTCCCATGCCCAGGCTGAGGGTGAAAAAAGCGTGTCCGACCGCCTCTAGCACCCCGCCGGCGGTCAGCTTGTCGAAATTGGGTGCGAAAACGAAGCTGACTCCGCGCACGAATCCGGGCATGAAAATAGCCCGCACAACGAGAACCAGCATGATGATGAAGAGCATCGGCATGAGGATCTTTGCCCAGCGCTCGATACCCTTCTGCACCCCGCCAAAGACGATGCCGATGGTCAACAGCATGAAAAGCGCGTACCAAAACAAATTCATGTCGCCGGCGACATAGAGCTTGTCGAACAGGGAGGATATCTGCTCGGGTGATTTGTCGGCCAAAAAGTCGCAGACAGACATAAGCACGTAGTTCAAAGACCAGCCGGCGACCACGCCGTAGTACGAGAGAATGATGAACCCGGTCAGCACGCCCAGCCAGCCGACCATTTTCCAGTTGCTTCCGGCACCGGCCAATTTTCCGAAGGCCACAACCGGAGATGCCTGCGCGTTGCGTCCGATGACAAGCTCGGCGACCATTATCGGAAATCCGACCAAGGCGATAGCCACCAGGTAGATCAGGACAAAGGCACCCCCGCCGTTCATCCCGGAGATGTAAGGAAATTTCCAGATGTTTCCCAAGCCGATGGCCGAGCCCGCGGCGGCGAGAACGAATCCCATTCGGGAAGCCCACTGAGCTCTTGGCATGCATTCCTCCTTTTGCTACCGTGCGCGGATTCTACAAAGAGAGCGTGCAGAGATACAAGGGTCTTCTGATGACTGCGAGATTGACCCTGGTGGTTATTTGTGTTACTCGTACCTACAGTGTGCGGGGGAGCAGGAGGCCGCTCGACATGATATCCCGCGAAGAGGCTCTTGCCCTGGTCGAGGAGAAGATCAAAAACGTCAATCTCAGGCGGCACATGTTGGCCACCGAGGCCGTCATGCGCGCACTGGCCGGGAGGCTCGGTCGGGACGCCGATCTGTGGGGCCTTACCGGCTTGCTGCACGATATCGATCTCGAACAGATCGATCACGATCCCAAGCGCCACGCGGCCACCGCGGCTGAATGGCTCGAGGGCAAGCTTCCTCCCGAGGCACTGGTTGCTATTCGCGCGCACAATGGGGAACAACTTGGCATCGAGCGCATACAAGAGTTGGAGCACGCCTTAGCGGCCGCTGAGACCTTGACCGGACTGGTTGTGGCTACGACCCTGGTCCTGCCGAGCAAGAAGATCGCCGATTTGAAAGCCAAGAGCGTTCGTAAGCGCATGAAAGAGCCGCGCTTCGCGGCGGGTGTCAACCGCGATATTATCAGAGAGGGCGAGAAGCTCGGTCTGGAGCTTTCCGAGTTCATCGAGTTGGGCGTGGAGGCCATGCGGGCGATCGGGGCAGAGATCGGATTGTAAGTGTTTAGCGTACTCTGATCACGGGAGAAACCAGGGTGGAAAAGTCGTACAAGGCCTTGCTGGTCCTCGACATGTTGAAAGATTTCTTGGAAGACGATGCACCGCGGCGGGTGCGATCCGCCAAGAAGACCATCGAGAACATCGCCGGTGAGATTCGCTATGCCCGCGAGAAGGGACGACCGATCATATACGTCTGCGATCGGCACGCCGAGGACGATCCAGAATTCGAGTGTTGGCCGCCGCATGCCGTCGCGGGAACTCCGGGCGCCGAGGTGGTTGAGTCTCTCGCTCCACGGCCCGGTGACCACATCGTCGAAAAGACGGGCTACTCGGGATTCTTCCGTACCAGACTGGAAACTTTACTGGACGAACTGGAGATCGAGGAGGTTCTGATCTGCGGAGTACTGACAAATACCGGCGTGCTGTACACGGCGGTCGACGCATTGCAACGCGGCCTCAAGGTGATCGTGCCGGAGACCTGCGTGGCCGGCTCCGACGATGAAGATCACAAATTCGCCCTGCGCCAGATCAACGAGGTACTAAAGCCCAAAGGCAAGGAATAAGGGGAGGACGGGAAAATGACTGAACAAGTGATATCCAACAGGATCTATCTTGCGATCTTGGCGTTGGGAGTGCTTTTCACGATTGCCGCAGGTTGCGACGGGGGCGGCAACGCGACGGTCAAGTGCATCCGGGACTCTGACTGCCCAGAACCACAGCAATGCGTCGGCGGCAACTGCCAGTTGCCGGGCGACCCCGGGATCATCACCTGCCAGACCTCTACCGAGTGCCCCATCGGCTACGAATGCAAAGACGGTATCTGCCAGCAGTACCACCAAGACGAACCCGACGGCGGCGAAGACGGAGGCGACATCGAGACACCGGACGGCGGCGATCTGCCGGGTGACAATCCAGCCGATCAGCCCGCGGACGAGGACACGCGCGACTTCTCCAACCTCAACTTCACGCTGGCGGTCAGCCGCGGTGGTTCCTCGGGGCCGGCCACTCAGTGCCTGCTCAACGTCCACCCCGAGGCGAACAAGGGAGCGCTCTTGCCCGCGCAGACCCTGGCCGGCGGCTACACGCTCGACGGAAAGGTACAAAAGAGCGGCGCAGCTGTACCAGGAGCAGAGGTCTCGCTCGCGGCCGATCATCCCGAATGCGTACCCGCGCCGGTTACGACCGGCGCCCAGGGCGACTATGCCTTCTACCTGCCGGCTGGATCCTATCATTCGATAGCGATAGCGCCGGACGGACCGGTGGGACACGATCGGTTGAACCTGGGTTCGAACACGACCCGCAACATCATGTTGCCGGCCACGACGGATCTGGCAGGCGGTCCGCTGTATAAGTCGGGGCCGGTAGATCTGAACGACTGGACGGTGATGGCCTACTACGTTTCCGGAGCCAACGGCGGCGAGTTGGCCAACAACGGGGTAAAAACCGGGCCGCCAAACGCCACCGGCATGTTCACGATTCCGCTGGAAGTTGGACCGACATACGACCTGCTTGGCTACCCGCCGACCGGGGGTCCCTATCCTCTGCAAGTACTCTACGAGGGAGTCGATCCATCCGGGGCCGACCTGACCGGCCACGGGGTTCGCGACGGTAAGACGCTGTCGGGTTCGGTGACAACGGCCGGCGCGGTCGGAGCACCTGGCTGTGATATTTCGCTGCTCGGCACGGTGGATCCGCGACTTCATGCCGGCATGACTTCGGGCACCAACGGCCTCTACCAGATTCTCGTACGAACCGCCAAGAAATGGAAAGTAACGATAGTGCCCTCGGGCGCGGCCTTCGCCCAGGGCGCTTTAACCTACGTCAATCCCGAGTTGTTTATACCGCTGGACCAATCCAAGGACATCGAGCTGGGGCAGGGCGAGCACATAGTGTTCACCGGAAGCCTGATGGATACCAACGGCAGCCCGGTGACAGATGCCCAGGTGCGCCTGTTGATAAGCCAGGCGTCGCTGGCCGAGGGAAGCTACTCGCTGTGCGATCCCGCTCCGATAACAACCGCGGCTGACGGAACCTTCGAAATAGCCTGCAACCTGGCGCCCTGAAAGGGGGACGGTCATAACAAAATAACAAATTCCCATGACTCGATGGGTGTGAAGCTATCGGGTACGAATCTGACAAGAGCGTGAGGACTGTCATGGAACCTCTGTTTTTCAAGATGGATCTTTGCTGGCCGCGGGACAGGGTCTGGACGGCATGGACTACCCCGGAAGGGTTGACCGGCTGGCTTTGCCTGCGCGCTGTCGTCGAGCCTGTGGTCGGTGGTGCTTACGAGCTTTTCTTTGACCCCGACCCGGCAGGACCCGAGGGCTGCTCTACTCTCTGCGGCAGGGTGCTCTCGGTCGATCGCCCGCGGTTGTTGCAGTTTTCGGGGGCGACGGCTTCGCCGGATTCGCCGCTTAGCGAGGTCAAGGTGGAACTGTTTCCCACTCCCAGCGGCACCCGCCTGGAGGTTACCCACTCGGGGTGGGGAGAAGGCGAGCAGTGGGAGACGGCCCGGGCCTGGTTCGAACGGAGCTGGTACGATGCCCTGGAAAGACTCCGCCTGGCCCTTCGAAAACCGGCTTAGCTTCAGAGGAACTGCTATCAGGAGTCCCGGCGGGGATGGCTTTTTTGATCTCGGGCAGTAGGGGTCTGTATCTTCAGGTGCGCCTGCGCGACTGGCGTAGCTCTACCGCCAGTAAGCCTTCCTTGTAAACGCGCACCGCTCCGGTGGTCTTGCTTATTACGAAGGCTATCGATTTTGAGACCTTGGTAACGGCCATGGCCGCGGCGTTGCGGGTTCCTAGGCCCAGGGGGAGATCCAGATCGAGATCCTCGGACGACCTGAGGTAGCGCCCCGCGGCCAACACCACCCCGTCCTCGCGAAGAACAAAGGCCCCGTCGAGGATGCAAAAGTTCTTGATCGCGTCGCGCACCCGGGGATCGAGAATGTTCTTCTCGTCCTCGGAGTAGCCCTGGAAAGGATTCAGGGTGAGCTGCTTCGACTTCTCCATCACCGCGGTCGAGTCGCCGACCACGAAGATGGTGCCCACCGGCGAGCCCTCGAACCCCTCGTAACCCACGCTGAGAGAGATGTTGAGCACCGCCTCCAGCACCTGCGAAGAAATCTCGGTGCCGGCGTGCAGGAAGCCCAGTGCCGCCTGCTCCTCGGAGTGATCCCCGATTTTAGTCAGCAGGCAGGTGTCCATTGTCGGCGAGTTGGCCTGGCCGGTGACGCACAGTACGCGCATTCCGTCCAGCAGGAGACCGGACGAGATGCAGGCAGCCAGCGCTACTTTTATCTTCTCGAAACGGTCGAAGGCGTAGCCGGGAATCACCTCTGAGCGGATGCCGTTCTGCTCGCAAAGCGCGGCGGCTTTCTCGGACGAGGTGGCCACGATGACCTTCTTCTTGAGCGATCTGTTCTTGAGCGCATCGAGCGGAGGGGGACCGTCGCAGATGTACAGGAAGTTTTCGACATTGAGCCTGCGCGCCATGGAGATGCTTTCGCCCAGGAAAGTCTTCTCTTCGACCTGTTTGGAGGCGACGGGTTTGTCCTTTTCCTTCGCTGCGGTCCGGGGAGATTGTCCTTGCGCCTTGGAACTCTTTGTCTTGGCGGGGGTTTCTTGCTTGGCAACCATGAAGACAGATTAACCCACTGGCGCGCCGGGATCAAATTTTTAGCCAGACTTGTTTTCGGAGTCAGAGCTTACTGCCGCTTCGACGCCCAGCCGCTGTTGCTTTTGTTCGATAATCTTCCGAAGCTCGCCCGCCTGATCATTTGCGCCCTGCTCTTCGAGCCCTGAGAATATCGCCGAAAGATCGCGGACGTCATGCTCCTCGCGCTCCCTGAGCGCGCCGGCCATGCGGCGCAGCTCTTCGGCTACGGCCTTCAGCTCGTCTCCGCGGCGCAGTTCGTGAATGATGGGCAGCTTTCCGTCGGCGATATCTGACAGCTTGCGCCGCATGGCGTAGGCGGGGCCGGCTATCTTGTGGGTGGCCACGATGCCGACGGCCGAGAGAGCCAGCACCAGCCCACCCAGGAAGGTGAACAGGAAGATCAGCACCTTTCGGTCTTCCGTGCGCAGCTCGGCGGACAACGCTCCGTCCAGGTCGGGATCGTCCAGCGAGGCGACCTGGGAGCTTTCCCTGTGCGCCTGGTAGAGAAAATACCCCAACCCCGCTGAAATGGCGCTGGACACCAGCACGACGGCAAGCGTGTACTTGAGCTGAAAGCGCTTGTCGAGGAGAAAGTTGCGCATTTTTCTCTGTGGTTTTCCGGATCCCATGATAGACCTCCCTCCCGCCTAGCGGGGATTTTCTTCTCTCCTGGCCAGATACTGGATTACCTGCCGGACGGCGGCCTCCGCCGCGGATTTCAACACTGTGTTCTGCAGATCTGCGCGATCCTCGTCCGAGATCGGAGCCTCTTCGACCCAGGCGGTGGCCTCGCCGCTGGAGTTGAACTCCATGCGCTTGCCTGCCAGGGTTGCCACCATGATGCTGATCTTGCCGATCACCGTGGTGTTGCCGTCCCCAACCTTTTCCGTAAGGCTGGTCACCTTGGGCATCAACAGGATGCCCAAGAGCTTGCGCCTCTTCAGGTGCCCCGTAAGATCGTCACCGCTCAGCGCCCTTTCCTCACCCGCGCTGAGAACAATTCCATCTACTTGAACGAGCTTCGACCTGAAGACGCGGATGAGACGCATGCCGCGTGAGCGAGCCACTCCCTGAGGCAGTTTCGGCCGGCCGATGGCAACCAGATAAACCGGACTTTCACGGCGCCTGTCGAGCAGGATCAAGGATTTCTCGGCCGACTTGGCCACCAGCTTGTTCTCGTAGGCCAACAGGGCCGCCAGCCTCCCGCGAGACTCCTCGTCGCCGAGCTTGCCCAGAGAAAGCGCCGCGGCGGCGCGGACGACGTCGTGCTCATCGTCCAGTACGCCGCGCAACAGCCTGGCGGCACCGCTGATCTTCTTCTTGCCGATCAGGATAGCTGCCTGAAGCCGGACCTTGAAACTTGAACTTTTGAGTGCTCGCTCGAGCTTTTTCGCCAAAGCCTGGTTGTCAGCCCAGACCGGGGCCGCGACTGCCAGGCAGCAGATGCAGGCAAGCAGTGGGGCGCGCAGCCCGTGATTCATTGAAGAATATCCTCGCAGCGTAACCCTTCGACCGGTTTGCAATTGTATCCTATGTGGCAGTAACCGTCTATACAATACACCTTTCTTGCGCATTCGTTTCCGTTGGGCGTGCATGGCCGGCGGGTTATGCGGCACTCCATAAGGAAGTCGTCGCAGGAATCCTGGGGGCACTGGTCGTCGCTCGAGCACAGGCAGAAGCCGAGCTCGTCGCCCTCCTTGATGTAGCACTTGCCCGACTCACACTCGTCATCCGAGCGGCAATTGTCCCGCGTGTAGACTATGCGAACAGAGAAGCAAGCATACCCGTTGGGACAGGGCTGACCCTGGCCGCAGTCCACGCCGCAGTACGGCGGCAGGCTCAGGTTGCCTCCCTTGACCAGACAGAAATTCGGCCCGGCGCCGCACTGATGCGGTTCGTATATCGTGGCCGACTTGCAATAGGCGCAGTACGGGCCGCGCGTGTCGTCGAAACAGGTCATGCCTTCGGAATCGCAAAGCTGCCCGTAGTCGCAGTAGCTCTTGTCCTCACACATGCCATCGTGGCAGCGTTCCTGGTAGCACACCTGGCCCTGCGGACAGTCGCCGCTGGTTCTGCACTTACCGACACAGCGGTAGGAATTCGGGTCGCACACTTGTCCCAGGGGACACTGGGTATCCTTGGTGCACTTGCCCAACTCGATGCAGTTGCCCGTGGTACTGTCACAGAATGTACCCGCGGGGCAGTCGAGGTTGGTGTCGCAGCCCATCCTCCTGCGGCAGTGGCCGTCCGGGGCGCAATATTCCTCGGGTTTGCAGACGCTGTCGTCGGCACACAGGCACAGGCCTGTCTGGTGGTCGCAACGAAAGCCCTCCGGGCAGTCCTCGTCCTGTATGCAGAAAGAGCGCAGCCCTTCGCTCTGCTGGCATCCCGCCGGAAAGACGATTGTCCAGGCCGCAAGAAGCAGGAGTTTTTTCGAGGATACCATGCGTCAGTTCCCCAGGTCGGCGCAGTCGAGCCCCTCGGCAGGGGTGCAGTTGCGGCCGATCAGGCACAGCCCGTCGATACAGAAAATCGGCCGGTCACAATCGGCGCCGCCCGGTACGCACGGGCGGCGCGTCAGGCGACACTGTCCGCTGAAGTCGTCGCAGGAATCCCGGGGGCATTCGGCATCAGCGGCGCACAGGCAGAAGCCGACTTCGTCGCCCTCGTTTATGTGGCACTCGCCGGAGGCGCACTCGTCGTCCGAGCGGCACGAGCCCTCCGGGGCGGTCAGGATCAGGCTGCAGCCGTAGCCGTTGGGGCATTCCTGGCCCTGGCTGCAATCCACGCCGCAGAACGGCTCCAGGCCGGGATCGTTGTTGGTCATGATGCAGAAGTTGGGCCCCGGACCGCAGCGATAGGGATTGGAGATGTCGACCGGCTTGCAATGGCCGCAATAAGGTCCCTCGGCGTCGTAGCAGCCATCGGCTT
>Ga0315549_1004680_pt1 | contig 11430 bp, 11 predicted proteins | sample SalMarSW160200MG_FD_203101 | JGI IMG/M metagenome (GOLD analysis project Ga0315549, IMG submission 203101) | Salt marsh sediment microbial communities from the Plum Island Ecosystem LTER, Massachusetts, United States - Salt Marsh Sediment SW1601-200 ... | reverse complement strand
CCGTCCTGCAAGTGGAAAGGGCAAACAGACGCTGATGAAGCGCTACCTGAAGCGCGGGTAGCCCGATTAGCTGAATGCCGCATTAAACAGAAGGCGGGTTACAACCAACACGCCAGCCTTTTTAGCAACACGCCTACTTTCTCTTACGGAACACTTGAACACCATCTATCTTGGGGAAATTTTGGTTTGTGCTGCAAGAATGAGAGATGGAAAGCCTGATGATTGGCATGAGCTTTATGAAGATGAAGATAGCCCACAGATTAAAAAAGAGGCTGAATGGTTCCTGAAAAAGTTTCCAAATATGTTACCACAACTCACGGAAGATGGAGAAAAGGTCTGGTTGCCTCCTGAAGCGATAAAACGACTTGGAAAAGAGTATAAACCGAAAAATCGAAGCAGTCCAGAAGGCTGGGTAGTCCCCAGATAGGATCTTCGGCATTTTTGATTTTTATCATTTACCGAAATTGTTGAGAGGTCGGGCGTAGTCGCCTAGCCTTACCCCGCTAAAGAAGACATGGGATGGAGGTTTGATAATTATGTGGAAATTGGCTTAATTGTGGTTGTGAACCCCCAGGGAAGCCACAACCACAACAAATCATGAAGGTTTAACAATGATGGTGACTTGTGACACAAAGTAGGTCAACAAGATAATTAGAACAGAATTAGTAGTACAGCGCTCTAGGAAAAAATGACTGCTACTTCTGAACTCTTGTGGGGGTCGTCGGTTTTGCTTGTTGTCATGAAAATCGAGTTGATCTTGTAAGGAGATTAGCTCTTTTGTGTCGCAGAAGAAAAATTCCTAAAAAGCAGAACAAATCTACAGAATCAGCACGTGCTTTCTCATTAATACAGTACACAATTATTATTTCTCCCCTTCCACTTTCTGGCCGTCCATCTGATAGAAAGTTGGCGTCTTTTCAAGCTCTTTAGCTGCAGATTTTAGCCGTGACCATTTGTAGCTTGTCAATGGCAAGTATCTTCTCATATAGCGACAGTTTGGATTCACACACCTAGCAAAGATTTCCCAATAATGCTCATGTTCATTTTCTACCTTCCTATAAGTGTAAGAATAAACCATACTTCCACAGATGCATCGTGGAGGTAACGGAATGGCCTGTCTCATTAAGCCGCAAAGCTTGTCTAATTTCAATAGAAGGTCTTTCCTTCCCAGTTGTTCCAGTCGTGTTTTCAACATGCCTTTAATACTAGACCAGTGTGCCTCAGGATTTTGTGTTCTCAGTTCAGTCGATAGCCTATGTATTTCGATGATTTCATCGTTTAAGACCCATTCTCGTGGCCTTCCAGGCTTTCTTTTCTGGTTCATTGAGTTGAAATTGTCAGATCTCAGATTTAAGGATGTGCACGGTATAGTAGTATGTTGGGTTTTCCGTGTTTTGAAATGTGCCGGGCATTGATTTGTCTTCACTACCTACACTAAGTTCACTTGTTTTTGATAATCCATTAGCGCGCGTGCTAAGATTTGACAAAGTTATTGAACTCATTGCAAAAGGAGACTGGATTCGACTAGGAACAGGACTAAGTGCAGATGACCCTTCAACAATTGAATGGAAATTACAAGAACGTGCTAAGAAATTCTATGGCAGAAAAACAGATTTCAAAACAGCTCCTTACATAGCTGATATTCTGGTTTTGTCTGGAATTGCAAAGTCGGTATGTCGCGCACTTCAACTCCGTCGTAGAAAGGTTTAAAACTTTTAGAACATATCGGTTTAATTTGAATTGGTGAGATTTTGATTCTGAAAAGAAACATCGCCTTGGTGGCGCATGACAATAAGAAAGATGATTTGGTGGAGTGGGCTGACTTCAATAAAGAAACATTGGCTCTTCACAACTTGTACGCAACTGGAGACACGGGTAAAAAAATTATCGAGAAAACTGACCTAAGGATTACTTTACTCAAAGGTGGATCTTATGGTGGAGACATGGAGCTTGGCGCTTTGATTGCTAACGAGAAATTGGATTATTTGATTTTCTTCTGGGATCCTTTGCAATCTCTTCCTCACGATGTCGACGTTAAGGCGCTTCTCAGGATAGCCGTCTTGTATAATGTGCCGACTGCTTGTAATAGGGCGACAGCGGATCTAATAATTTCCAGTCCATTGTTTCACAGTCAAGAATACAAGCCGAAAAAGGAACGAGCCAAAAAGTGATTTCTTATGTTTGGTACATCTCTAGTCCAGATTTTATTTGGCTCCAAACATGCTTGGCACTCTCTCGCGCGCGCTAAGGCTTTTAAGAATTGAACCCTTTGAATATCTTGGGAAGGTTAGGGCTTTGTGGAAGGTAAAAGATGTAATGGTTACAAATGTAGTAACCGTTGACGCTGGTGTGAATCTGAGGAAGGCGGTTGAACGAATGAATACCCATGAGATAGGTTGCTTGGTCGTGCTGGAGAAAGGAAGTTTCGTGGGAATGTTAACTGAGCGTGACGTTCTGAAGAGAGTCGTAGTCAAAGCTCGAAATCCCGATGAGACACTTGTAGGAGATGTTATGTCCAAGCCTTTAGTAGTTGTGGAACCTGAGGCAAGTTTGGAAGAAGCAGCTAAGTTAATGTTTGAAAAAAGAATTAAGAAATTGCCAGTGGTAACGAATAAAAAACTTGTAGGTCTTGTCACAATGACAGACATAGCACGCATCCATCCGCAAATGGTCGAGTACATTAAGAGCCTTGCCACAAAATATGATCTGCCCAAACGAATGGAAAAAGTTATTCACTACTATGTAGTGTAACGTGCACAGCATCTATAACCGTTAATCCGCTTCTATAACGTTGCATAAGACAGAAATACTTCACCACAGTTTCTGCACGCGCTGAAAAGTTATGTTTGTCTCAGTGACCGTTGTCTTTTAGTTTTGCCATTACTCTAACCTAAAAGTATGTATAGTCTCTAGTTTTGGATATTTCTTATATAAATAAGCAATTACTAAGTCTATGGAATTTATGGTCACTATTCCAAATTCTATGTCTCTCATTTTTTCGAGGCTGTCAATTAATCTGGTGAATTCTTGATTATTTTGAAACTGTGCTATGCTGATATGAGGTAAAAGATTTGGATAGTCAAATTCCATCTTATTTATCTCTGGTATTACTTGCAGTCCCCTATTTAATTCTCCAATTTTACCATCGTCGTAAACCTCAATAAGAACAACCTCTGAGAAAATGTTAAGTTTAGAAAGGAATATATCAAATTCGTTAAATGTTTGCAAAACTTCTTTCGCTCGGTTGATTATTTTTTGTAAGTTCACTATCGAAACGTCATCTTCATGTTTTTTTGATTTTGCTAAGAATCCACATCCCTTTACAGTTATGTGAAAATAATCTTTAGGGAACGGGTCAACACAAGGAATAGTTGATAGTCTATCTTGAATCTCAGTTATTTTCTCAACCAAGCTTTTATCTTTAATTCTTACAAGAAAAGTCAAAAATTGATTTCTTCCCTTAGCCCAGTCATTATTAGCCCAATCTTTCATTACAGTTGGTTGAATTTTATTTCTTGTTTTCCAAATATCAGTAAATTTGTTGTTCATACTGAGACAATGGGTTTTAGTAATTGAAATAAGTTGCCGCTAGGAGTTTAAGTGATTGTCCCAGAAAATTGGGAAAATACGTCCATTAGATTCAATCGAAGTTTCTTCCACAAGTCATAAAAGCTGAAGTTCAGAGTAGTAAATTGGGGGAAAATATGAATAGAAAACTTGCCCTGGTTCTGAGTCTGTCCACATTGCTGTCTTCGTTACTATACGTAGGATTTAACCATGTTAGGATAGAAGCAAACTATGATTATTCAACTCACAGCATTGACACAAATGCTGAATATCAAAATGGATCGATACCTGGGCAAACTTTGGATATCTGGTATGCTTGGATTAATGTATCCGAAGCCCAAACCATATTCTATGCTCTTACCTCCGATGAGGTTAACCCTCCTATAAAGAATTTTTTGGGTCAACATTTCCAAGTCGAAAACGAGACTGAAGTGTTCATTGGGACTACCTTACTGTTGATAGAGGTTTACAATGACACTAATGAAGATGGTATCCCACAAGCAAATTTTACATCTGGCGAATCTGAAATAGCTTACTATTTGGAGGTAAACAGCAGCGTTCGATACGAGACTACCCCTATCCAAAAAACCTTAGAGAATGACATCCCACACTACAAATGGGGTTTTAAATACGACACAATTGACGGTTTTCTTCAACACGCTGACGAAGCTGGACACACTGGTGCAAGAGTAATGATCGACTACCTTGGCTTTAACTTTGATTTTTATGTTGTGCAAAACTTCTCCTACTTGAAAACAGGTTTCGATATCGGAAGCATAACTAGTATCGAGCCTTGGTGGGAAGAACCCCCAATCACGTTAGAAAACCTCAGTCTCTCCTTACTTTTCAGCACAGTAGTACGTTCCTCCAAGCCATTTTCGACCTATGTTAATGGAGAACCTTACAACTCTACGACTGCAACAAATCCTGCAACAGCAACAAATGGCAGTCAGATTGCTATTGAGCTAATAAAAGCATACGAGTTTCTCTTTGGCGAGAACTATAACATCACAAGAAACGAGGTTACAGAGACATATGAAGTTAAATCAGAAGCAGCAGCTACTTCAAGCGTTCCTGAAGGAGCCCAGTCAAGGTTAGATTGGATACTCAGTTATTTCGAGAATTATCTAAACATGAGCGACCTGTTTCCCTCAGCTGTTGGTATCCATGGAGATGTTAATTTGGACTATAATGTCTCAACTTTTCTTTACAGAATCTGTTATCCAGTCTGGGACGGATTAACCATTGAGCATGACCCTACCTATGTGGCATATCTATTCAGTAACATCATAATCCCAGAGTTTCCATCATTCCTTATTCTGCCACTATTCATGATAGCAACACTACTAGCAGTCATAGTGTATAGAAGAAAACATCAAACTCGGAATAAAAAGAGAGAAGTTTAGCTTTATTGTTTCTTTCTATGAAGTCTATAGCATGTTTGTGAATTCGATAATTGGAAACCTAGCTTCGTGGAGGCATAAAACAAGAGATTTGGCGATGTCACGTGTTAAATTGTTATGGCTAAAAGAGTTAATCGGAATAGCGAATTTCCACGGACAAAAAAGCTTTTAAGCCCTACTCTGCAAATATTTTAGGCAGAGGACTGAAAAAAATGGCGGAAAGGGAGAAATCAAACAGAAGGCGGGTTACAACCAACACGCCAGCCTTTTTAGCAACACACCTATTTTCTCTTACGAAACACTTGAGCACTACCTATCTCGGTGAAATGTTCAAAACCAGCTTTCGTTAGTTCACAGGTTTCCTTAAAGGTATTAGCAACCCACGCGCGTTTGTATGATCCACGTTCAGCTTGTAAATTTGAGCAAACTAGATCTGGCTAATTCAGATTTCATAAATCACATATAAGACTAATCTTGCCTCTCAGCTAACAGCCAGAGAAAAGAACCCATGCACATGCCCAAGTGGGAAACGTCAAAGGTGCCCTAACTAGAATATAAATTTTGAACAACAAAGACTAACCTTCATTATTCTTCCAAGGGTTCATCATCATTGATGAACTTCACGAAACAAGGACAAAGCAAGGCAAGTGAACCCTCCTTCGACATACAAGAATCAGGTTAGAAGTTGTTGTTTTTTTCCTACGAGAAGAAAAAACAGCTTCTGAAGGCTCGATAATTATGGTGACTTGTAACACAAGAACGGTTCAATCACTCAAACTAGATAAGTTGCAGCCAACTCGTCAGAATCCAATACTATATGATTTCTTTTGCTGCTTTTTTGTAGATTTCTAGGTCATGCCTCGTGAACAAGACAAAGACTACTTTATCGAGTTTGTCTTCCTTCTCCAGAAACTCTTTCACCTTTGTTAGGGCTATTCTGCTTACTTTCTCGATGGGATATCCATATGCACCTGTGCTTATTGATGGAAACGCTATGGTTTTCAGTCCCTTCGAGACTGCTAGTCTTAGTGAGTTGAGGTAGGCTTCTGCCAAAAGCTCTGGTTCGCCATAGATACCTCCACGCCAAACCGGTCCAACAGTGTGGATGACATATTTAGCCTTTAAATCGCCTCCTGAAGTGATAACTGCTTTTCCTGTTGGGAGACCGTCAGGCCATTCTGTAGCTCTTACGCTTTTGCATTCCTCAAGGATTTTGGGTCCGCCTCTTCGATGGATTGCCCCGTCTACGCCTCCGCCTCCCATGAGAGCTGAATTAGCTGCATTCACTATAGCATCGGTACCTTGCTCAGTTATGTCTCCTTGAACCAAAAGAATTTTCGCTTTGCCAACTTGAAATTCGTCACAAGCCATCTTTTCCCCAACTATCATTGCGTTTTCATATTTTCGATAAAGCGTGCTTGCAATTTTATTATTTCTGTGCTGTCTTTCGCTTTCGCGTAACTTTCTAGCCTTTTCTGATTCAATTCGATAAAAGTATGTCCCCATTTGAAAATGGAAAGCAACTGGCTGGCTTTTTCTCTAAATCCAGCAATGAACAAGGCTGCAACCAGAGCCTCCACTGTAGTGAGTTTTGTTGGTTTGCCAAAGTTAACAGGGTTGCCTGCGACTAGAATTGGTAGGCAACGGGATGTTCCCCTCACACTTTTTGGCAGGACTTTTTCCGCGTGTTCCCAACTGCAGTCTAAGGCGGCTAACCCAAATTTTTCAATACGTTGCCTGTCAGCAGGGGAAAATGCGGTTTTTGAGAATGGGTTAAGAACAACGGCTCTCTTTGGTAAAAGCCTTATTCGAGTCACTAATCGAACTAGTCCGTGACGTTTAAGCTTCAATGCCGTGCATTTTTTGGGGTCGCATTGCCCAGCGTGGTAAACAATGATCCTAACTGGTTTTTGCACTCGTTTTTCGCACCCTTAAGTGACTCACGGGATCGTTTAAAACATATGGAATCCACTCAAGCAGATCCGTTGAAACCATGTGGTAACCTTTCTCTTCAAAAACAAAGTCTCCAGCAGCACCATTAACAAAGGCTCCAGCAACAGCAGCCTCAAAAGGGTCAATTTGCTGGGCTAGAAAAGCACCAACAACTCCCGAAAGCACGTCTCCGGTTCCACCAACAGTCATTCCCACATTACCAGTGAAATTCAATTTGAAACTTTTTCCGTCAGAGATTATGTCCACCGGCCCCTTCAACAACACCACTGCAGCCAGCTCCGCCGCAGTTCTTTGCACCACTGCAACTCTTTCATTGAAATTCTCTGGCAGTTTTTCATCAGCTAGCACAGCGTATTCCCCAGCGTGAGGCGTCAACACCAAAGGGACGTTCAAAGGTCTCTTGAACTCTGCAAAAGCTTTTAGACCGTCTGCATCCAAGAGCAGTGGTTTTCCAGCGCCTTCAACAGCCTCAACAATAGCCCTAACAAACTCTCTTGCTTCAGTATGCAAACCAAGACCAGGCCCCAAAACAACTGCGTTGGCTGTTTCTATGTACCTTCTTAAGCCAGATACGTTACTCGGGTTAAGGTGTTCACCATCAAGTTTTACGGTGATTAGATTTGGCGACATGGAAGATATGGCATAGGCTGTTTTTGCCGGGGCTGCAACATAAGTTAAGTCAACACCAGCTCGTAAAGCAGCTAGAGCCACCAGAGCTGGAGCTCCAGAAAAAGTTTCACTTCCTCCGATGATTAGTAGGCGTCCGAAATCTCCTTTGTGTGATTTTGGTGGACGTGGTTTCGTAACGAATAGAACGTCTCCAGGACCTGCCAGATTTTCGAATTCTTTGGGCAAACCTATGTCTTTCACAACTAGCTCGCCAACGTAGTCTTTTGCGTTTTCAAGTCCTTTTTTCGTTTTGTGAAATGTCATTGTCAAGTTGGCTTTCACAGCTTTGCCTAAGACTTCGCCAGTGTCAGCGTCTATTCCAGTTGGTATATCAACTGCAACTCGGAAAGCGTTAATAGCGTTAATTTTTTCAACTAACTGTAGGATTGGCGGTCTTAACTTTCCTTTTGTGCCGGTTCCAAGCAGTGCATCGATGATTATTTCAGCGTTTACTTCTGGTATAAGTGAGCTGTCGTACACTTCGTGAATGGGAACGCTTTCTTCTAGGAACTGTAGAGCTTTCCAGTTTTCTAAGGCTTCCTTATGAGAGATTTGCCTAGCCTCTCCGGCAATGATGACTTCAACTTTGAAACCTTTTGAAGAAAGATGTCTTGCTGCAACGAAGCCGTCGCCACCGTTTCCTCCTAACCCGCAAAAAATCGCAACTGATTTGTCTGGTTTAAATCTTGAAGCGATTTCTAATGCCACATTGTGTCCGGCATTTTCCATGAGCTGAAGTCTGGAAACCCCGAAATATTCAGCGTTCAATTCTAAAGCACGCATTTCTCGGCTTGTAATAGAATCTTTTGTGTGGCTTTCTTCCAACATGGTTAAACCCAATAGCTAATATGATTACATACATTTACCTTTTATGCGAATAAATATATCTTCTAATTCAAAAAGAGATCTGGTCGGAGTTGGGTGAGGGGTTTTTTGACGAACAGCCAAAAACAAAAACAGCGGTCCATTTATTTGACTTGAGTTCTTCTTGAACAGAATTCTTTCATCATCCGAACAGCAGTTTCAACACGTTTTCTGGAGATAATCCATAAAACGTTGATATAACATCAACATTAGAAATTTATGAAACAGAAATCCATAGCAACCTAAACATTTAAATAATATTCTAATATTTTGGGCAACCTCTCTTGGCTTCAACGTACAACAAATTGATTCGCCAGATTCTACCAAGTTTTTGGCATAAGGTCTATTGAAAATACTAACGAATTTGTCGTAATCCTTATTGTTAGCGCTTTCAAATATCTTTCTCATCGCTTGCCAAGAACTAAACTCTGGCAGTAGCTCTCTGTTGAGCAACAAGTCGTAATCGAGATTTTGGTGTATTGCTTTAGCACATAACTTGGCAGATTTTATTGCCCATTTCAGACCAAAACCAAGGGCGGGGTCGGTAAAGGAACCAGCATTTCCAATAACATATAGGTTGTCTTTGTGGTAGGATGAAAAATCATACCAGCTCTCAAAGTCCATCCATTCATCGAGGACTTTCCATCCTCTTGATATGGCAAGTTCTTTTAGCCTTTCACGGTATACTCTAAAATGCACCCTTTTTCCAACAGACCCTGAAATCAACGAGGCCTCACGTTTTGAGAAAGGTATGACGTAAGTATATCCGTGAAACGAAAGATAATTGTCAAACCAAATTGCCATCCATTCGGGGTCGAAGTCGCCCTTTACTGTCAAGCCGGCTCCTACCCCAACTTGCTTTGGTATTCTCGACCTAAGACCAGATTCCTCTGCAATTCTAGAACGATAACCATCGGCGGCAATAATTACGTCGAATTCGTCCTCTAATTGCCTTTTGCTTCTCACCCTTGTTCCATAATGAATAGGAATTAACCTTTCAATGTCTTTTCTTGCTTTAGCCTCGATGCCGATTTCTCCACCCACCTCGTAGAAGAAACCTATATTTCCCTTAAGAGATGCCACAAAATTTGGAGAACATATCTCAAGCCTTTTCATATTACGACTAGGTTGCAGCTCGGGGACGTTTTCAAGGAAGTGCACGCTTCCTTCCATCTGTCTTGGTCTAGTGGGGCTATCTTTAGGCGTCATCTCAAAGATTTCAACATCATAACCAAGGGTATGCAATGCCTTGGCACATGTCGTCCCTGCTATTCCTGAGCCGACTATAGCTATTCTCGTTAGGTTCTCCTCCATGCTCACAATCTGTAGGCAACGCTTCGTATTAAGTCCTTGAAAATAAAGGGTTTATTTTTTTTATCATTTTCCCTCTGGCTAATCATTGATAAGCCTATTTCAGGCTTCTTGGTGTTTTTTTGTTGAAAACGCCTCTTTCTGTGCAACATGGAAAAGTAGACTTATTTTTTGCACGGAAAACGAATGTTTTTATAACTAAAACACATATTTTTTTGTATGGATTTAATCTTTCAGTTCAATCAAAATTGGTATGTTTTATTTTTCGCTTTCTTGTTATCATGGCTGATTATGTCAATCAGTAGAAAAAGCTATGGGAATAAAAAGGAAGCCAAAGAACAGCTTTGTTTGGCTTTGAGTGGTTTACTTGCTCTATTACTTATGGAAATCTTTGCTACATCTACGAACCTATGGCATTACAACCCTGAGAATTGGCCAATAATTTTGTGGCCAACATATTTCGTAGCAATATTATTTGGATATCAATTGTTAAGGTTCATTGAAGGACTTTTCTCTTAACCTTTTTTCAATTTCACACATTTACCTCGTGAAAATTAATTTTCATTCAGGTTACAGAAAGTTAAAAAAGATGAAGTTTTGGGGGAGATGTCTCTTGATTTACGAATTGATGCTTGGAAAATAGAAGTAATGTAGTAAAATATTTTAATGCAGAGAGAGCACACATTACAGCGAGGAAATTTAAATGCCAACAGCATTTGTGCTAATAAACACTGAGATAGGTTCAGAAGCAAATGTGCTAGGAACATTGAAGAAAGTTGAGGGAGTTGATGAAGCCTTCGCTGTTTACGGAGTCTACGACATAATTGCAAGGGTTAAAGCAGACACTATGGATAAGCTTAAGGAAATCGTAACTTGGCGTATCAGAAGGCTTGACAAGGTTAGGTCAACATTGACGATGATAGTAGTAGAAGCGTCAAAATAGCACACAATCCCTCTTTTTATTTTTGCAAGTAACCTTTTAACATTCCAATTCAATCTTCTAACTCAAAAGGGGATGTGCCGCCATAAATGACCATGAAAACAATGCACATTGGATTGGATGACACTGATTCGCCGAGAAAGGGATGCACCACGTATGTTGCTGCTCTTCTCGTGGAGAAACTGCAGAGGCTGGGAGCCGAATTTATTGATTACCCAAACTTGGTTAGGTTGAATCCGAACGTGCCGTGGAAAACTAGGGGGAACGGGGCGCTATGTTTGAGAATGAAATATACCGAGAGCGATGAAGATGAAATCAAAGAAAACGTTATAGGCACAGTGGAAGAACATGCAGATTTCGATTATGAAGGCACAGACCCAGGCGTAGTCTTCTTTGAAGGAACCAGAATTCCGAAGGAAGTAAAAACGTTCTCAAAAAACGCAATCACCGGAATTGTGAATCTTGATGATGCTTTGAAGCTTTTGAAGAGGTTCAAGGCTGAGGCTGTTGGTTTTAAAAAATGTCGAGGAATCATAGGCGCTTTATCAGCTGTCGGCGAAACTCTTCAAGGCGACTACACTTTTGAAGTCCTTGCCTATCGCGTTCCAGAAAATTATGGTTTGAAAAGAAGAGTTGACGAATCTTCAATTGTTGAGATGGATAAGGCGACAGCACCCTACACGTTCAACAATGTTGACGAAGAAAAAGAAAGGGTCATCATAA
>Ga0315549_1004678_pt1 | contig 11432 bp, 10 predicted proteins | sample SalMarSW160200MG_FD_203101 | JGI IMG/M metagenome (GOLD analysis project Ga0315549, IMG submission 203101) | Salt marsh sediment microbial communities from the Plum Island Ecosystem LTER, Massachusetts, United States - Salt Marsh Sediment SW1601-200 ... | reverse complement strand
TGCGCATCCCCTACCCCTTGATGCCTGTGGTCGCGATGCCCTCGATGAAGTACCGCTGGCCAAGGGCGAAGATGATGGCGACGGGAAGGACGGATAGGACCGCGCCCGTCATGATCAATGCGTACTCCGTGTCGTACTGGCCGACGAACGACTGGAGGCCCACCTGGATCGTCCAGATCGACGGGTCGCGCAGGTACAGCAGCGGCCCAAGATAGTCGTTCCAGGTCGTAACGAACATGAGCAGGCCGAGACTGGCAATGGCGGGAATCGACAGCGGCAGCATGATGTGGCGGTAGATACCGAACTCGCCCAGCCCGTCGATGCGGGCGGCCTCTATGAGCTCATTCGGAATCGTGTCGTAGAACGTCTTCATCAAGAACACGCCGAACGCCCCGAACGCCTGCAGGGCGATGATCGACCATAGAGTGTTCGCGATGTGGAGCTGCGAGAACAGGATGAACTGGGGAATCATGTAGGCCTGCCACGGGACGGCGATCGTGCCCACATAGGCGAGGAACAGCACCCTTCGTCCCGGGAAGCGGCCCTTCGAGAAACCATAGGCTGCGAGACTGCCCGTCAGCACCTGCAGGAACGCGACCACCGCGGACAGGATGAGGGTGTTCTGGATCCACGTGACCATCTCCGCCTTGGCGAAGATGTCCTCGTAGTTGGACCACTGGACGGGGTTCGGGATCCACTGGATCGGCACCGTGAAGACATCGTTCGTCCGCTTGAGGGAGGAGACCACCATCCACACGAATGGGATGAGGATCGCCATCGCCGCAGCGATGAGCGCGAGGTAGCTGAGCAGGCGGGCCACGAGCGAGACGGACGGCCTCGCCGGGGCGCCTGGAGCAAGGCGCTTCATCGCGGACTGGAAGCCGGTTGGCGCCGCGCTCATAGCTCCACCGTCCGCCTGTTGGCGAGATACTGGAAAATGGTGGCCCCGAGCGCGATGACGAACAGCACAACGGCGGCGCTCGAGCCGTAGCCGAATTCGTTGTCGATGAATCCCTTGTTGTAGATGAACTGTGAGAGAACGAGGGTCGACTGTCCCGGTCCGCCGTTCGTCATCACCAGAACGAGGTCAAAGACCTTAAGGCTCTGGATCGTCAGGATGACCATGACGAAGAACGTGGTGGGGCGAATACACGGCAGCGTGACATGGACGAACCGCTGCCACGTATTGGCGCCGTCCGTGAGCGCCGCCTCGTACAGCTCCTTCGGCACCGTTTGGAGGCCGGCCAGGAATATGAGCATGTAGTATCCGGCCTCACGCCACGTGCCGACGATGATCACGGCAGGCATCGACCAGTCCGTCGATGTCGTCCAGCCCGGCGGATCGGCGATGCCGATCGCCCTCAGCCCCTGATTGATGAAGCCCACGTCGGGGCTGAATAGCATGTTCCACACCACGGCAACGGCGACGATCGAGGTGATGTAGGGAAAGAACGCCACCGTGCGAAAGAACGCCATCCCCCGGAGCTTCGTGTTGAGCAGTAACGCCAGACCGAGCGACGCGACCAGCGTGAGGGGGATGTGCAGCGCGGAGTAGTACAGCGTGTTGAACAGAGCCTTATGGAAGCTCCTGTCCCCTACCAGCCTGGCGAAGTTGTCCAGCCCGACCCACTCGGATCCGCCGAAGATGTTCCACTTGGTGAACGCCATGTAGAAGAGGACGAGAACCGGCCACAGGGTCAGCACCGCGAAGCCGATGAAGTTGGGCAGGATGAACGTCAATCCCGCCAGCGTTCTTCTGGCCCTGGGAGCGCGCGACGCTCTCCACGGCGCTACTACACCGGACAATTGACTTCTCCAGTTGCCTGGTGCGCGGCGCGAACGCCGCGCACCAGGCGGTGTTCCGAAGGCATGGCGGACTCTCCGCCGTTACCTGCTGGGTGCTAGTCGGTCACCTCGTTGGCGAAGCGCGACTCAGCCTCGGCGATCGCATCATCGACCGAGGTGCTCTCGGACATTATCGCCGTGTGCATGTCGCCCAGGATGCCCTGGACCTTCGCGGTCTTGGACGAGACCGGATTCTCCGGCTTCGTGTCGTGCGTGCCAAAGGTGAACTGGGACAGAGCGTCCTTGGGAACGCCCTCAAGAGCGAAGTAGGTGGAAGTCACTGCGTCGTCGAAGTAGGCCGGCGTGATGCCGATGCCCGCGAGGGCGATGGCAGCTTCCTGACCGGCGATGAAGGCGAGGAACTTCTTCGCCGCGTCTGTCTTCTTGGAGTCGATGGCCGGGTTGATTCCGATGGCCGTCGGGTCGCCGAAGGTCACGGGATTGTCGAACGTGCTGGAGTCAAGCTGCGGCACCGGGGCGATGCCCCAGTTGAACTTGTCGGCGTCACCCGTCCCAACCTGGGCCAGGTACGCCGCGACGTACCAGCTGCCCATGATGAGCATGGCGGCCTTCTGCTTGCCGAACTGGCTCTGGTAGGTCAGCGAGTTGGTGCTCGAGGTATTGAAGCTGACCTGCACACCCGAGTCCTGCATCGCCAGGACGCGGTCGTAGTACGGCTTCATGTAGTCGAAGTTGCCGCTGAGGATGTCGGCGCCGGGGGCCTGCGCGTTCGCGAAGCCCTGGACGCACGACTGCCAGCGGTGCATGTAGGCGCCGTAAACGTCGCCACCGCCAATGGCCTTCTGGAGCTTGTCCGCTGCAGCGGCGTAGTCGTCCCACGTCCACTTGCCGTCCGGGTAGGCGACGCCGGCCTTGTCGAACATGTCCTTGTCGTAGAAGAGGTACCAGGAGTCCTGGCGATACGGGATCGCGTACGTCTTCCCGTCGACCTGGTAGTTGGACAGGCCCTTCGTGTTGCCGCCGTACTCCGCGGCCACATCGGACACGTCCATCAGCTGGCCGCCGTCCTGGTAGGTGAAGAAGTTCCTCAGGTTCTTGAGGATGTAGAGATCGGGGGCCGATCCGGCGGCGAGGTCCGCGATCATCTGGGTGTCGTAGTCGTTGCCGGCCTTGTACTCGACCAGATCGATCGTGATGTACGGGTTGGCCTCGTGGAACGCATCGGTCAGGGTCTTGAACTCCGGGGTCGAGTCGAGGAGCCACGCTGCCATCTTCAGGTGGACTGGCTCCGGCACCGGAGTCGGCGTCGCCGTGGCGCCCGGCTCAGGGGTCGCCGGCGTCGGCGTAACGGCCGTGCTAGAGCAGCCCGTCAGCACCAGACACGCAGCAACCGCGAGGCCTGTGCCCCACTTGGTTCTGTTCTTCATGTACATCTCCTCACTTCTCCTCATGCTCTATCTGGCCCGATCGCTCGGACCCCTGATCCCCGCTCCCGTCCGAACCCGGGATTGGGCAACTCCGTGTGAACCGCGTGACGGTGCGCGTGCTATCGGGCCACGTCACCGCCACGTCGTTCCCTCGCATCTCGGCGTCGAACGACGCCGCCGCTGGCAGGCTGGGCGCGGATCCGCGACCTGGCCTTGTGCCCGAGAGCTCGACCATGGCGCACATCCAGGCTCCCGCCCGAACGGGGTTGAGAAGCCACGGAACGACCGATGTGTTACCCAGCGGACTCGCCTCGAAAACGGAGGTGGTCGACGCTGTGGAACCCGTCGTCAGCGCGTAGACGCGCGACACGAGCCTGTCCGTTTCTGCCACGGCAATGGGCCGCGGTGTCGAGATCACGGTCCCTTCGATCCGGCCGTCATCCGCGATGGGCCATCCCGCGATCCTCAGACCGATTGCGCGCTCGCGACACGCTTCTGTGAGGTCCGTGAGGCAGGCGAGGCGCATCTCGTACGCGCCCCGAACGAGGGAGATGACGGTAATGGTCGCTGCCTCGACCGCGCGCCCTGTGAACCCCGACCCGTGACGCTGCTGGACGTCGTCCGCGGCGATCCAGCGAACACGTGACTCGGAGACGGCGACGCCGACGGCATCGGCGCCCTGGCCGTCGACCCGCAGCTCGTGGACGATCATCCCTGAACGGTGTGTCGCGTCGCCCCGCCCGTCGACCAGGCACACGGACTGGTCGAGGGGGCTTCGCCAGCTTCCTTCGTCGAGAAGCGGCGAGGTCGCAGTCGAGTAGCCGAGGCGGGCATACAGGGGCGATTCCGCGCGGCGATCTCCAGGACGGGCGTGATCGGTGCCATGGTTGACGACGCGCACGATCCCGTCGTCGCGCGTACCCGAAACGATCCAGCCTGGGGCCTGAATGTCCCGCAGGAAGTCCCCCTCCTCGATTGGAAGCGGCACGTCGGCGTCGGACCACACCGGATGCGCGGGGTCGAGTGCAAGGCCGAGCATCCCCTTGCTCGCCCAGTACGGCGACCCGGGACCCGAGTACGCCTGCGCGAGCGCGGGCCAGGGGCCGTGCCAGCCGATCGTGAGGACATCCTGTTTGTCGGGCGCGCCGTTCGCCGCGAAGTGGTCGATGATCGCGAGCGCGGCGTGGCGGAGCGCGCCGGGGCGATGGCTCGGTACGCCGGCCATCGCCCCGGCCCAGAAGGGAGCGGCCGCCGCGAAGCGGTACGTGAGACTGCGCCCCTGGAGGAACGGGGCGCCGTCGGAACCGACGAGGGCAAGCGCGTCGGTCAGGTACCGGTCGAGACGGTCACGATCGACAGTCCCACGGGCGGCCGCCATTGCCTCCGCCCCACGCATCTGCGCCCAGAGCGTCGGATAGAGGTGCAGCGCCCAGCCCGTGTAGTGGTCGTATGCTCGTTCGTCGCCGTCGGCGAGCCACCCGTTGGCCCTCGCGAAGGAATCGTGGCTCGCGAGATCGGCCTCCATGTCTGCCTTCGAGCAGGGCCCGCCGACCGACTTCAGAAACGTCTGGACGACCAGGCGGAACCAGACCCAGTTGATCCGCGGATACGTCTGGTCGCCGGCTGCCGGACTGAGGTAGTCGACCACTCGCTGCCGGGTCCGGGCCGACAGCTCGTCCCAGATCCAGTCGCGCGTCATGTCGAGGATCAGCGCGATCGACGCGGCCTCGACCTTCGCCTGGGGCTGTTCGTCGAGCCGCGTCCAGCGCTCCGTGGAGTTGGGGTCGACGCCCGTGGCGATGCCCCGGGCGTACCACTCGGCGGCATCGCGACCCTGCCGGCCTCCCGACCCCTTGAGGATGAAGCCGGCCAGGAGGAAGGTGCGCGCGAAACCCTCCAGGCCGTCGATGTCGCGGCCGTATCCGCCGACGGGGCCGTCGAAGTAGATGCGGGCGTGACCGCGGCTTCCGCGGGCCATCGCGGCATCCAGCATCGCCTGAGCCCGTTTGAGCAACTGGTCACGGGTCACGGGTCGCGCTGCGCTTGTGACGGTCATCCCCGGCCAACCGCCAGAGGCTCACGGATTGGATCGACCAAAGCCTGATTGCTCCCTCCCCTGGGCCTCGCGTGGTCTGGCGATGCACGAGACGGCCACGCGCTCGGTACGTATTGAACCCACAATGGTCCCTTATGTCAACACAGTAGACCAGTGTGATACATTCGATACTATCGGATCAGATCCGAACACGAAGTGGAGAATCCGGGGAGGCCTGGTGCGCAGCGACGAGCCGGGGTGACCGATACCAGCGGCTGTGCGAATAATGTGGTCAGAGCGAACACGCTGTCGAAGAGGTGGTGATGAAACGGTCCGCGAAGGCGCCGCGGCTCGCTGAGACGAGGCGGGAGGCGATCCTCGAGGCCCTGCGCAGGGACGGTGCGGTCCGTATTTCGGAGCTGGCGGAGGCCACCGGGGTCACACGAATCACCATCCGCCGCGACATCGTCCAGCTCGAGGAGGAGGGGGTCGTCCGCCGGGTCCACGGCGGTGCCGTGCTCGCCCAGGAGCGCTCCGGGGCGGTGCGCAACGACTCCCACGGCATCCCGGCGGGCTCACGGCGCATCGGAATGCTCGTTCCTTCCTTCGACTACTACTGGCCCGGCGTGATCGAGGGCGCCCAGCAGGAAGCCGCCAAGCACGGGCTCACCGTCGTGCTCCGAGGTTCGTCCTACGAGGCCGACGACACCCTCCCTCACGTCGACTATCTGCTCAGCCGCGCGCACGCCGCCGGGCTCATCCTCGCCCCCAACATGAAGGCGGCCCATTCCGCCCAGACACTGGAGTCGCTGGCCACGAGCGGGATCCCTATGGTGCTCGTCGAGCGGACGGCCGTCGTCGGCCCGTTCCACATGACGGTCGAGTCGGTCGTCTCCGACCACTCGCAGGGGGCCGCCATCGCCATGCGCCACCTCGCCGATCTCGGGCATCGGCGCATCGGTCTCGTCATCAGCGGCGACAGCCCGACGGCCCCCCACCTGCGGCAAGGCTGGCTGACGGCGCGCCGTGAGCTCGGGATCGACGATCTCGAGGTTGTGGACGAGACAGTTGCCAGCTCAAGGGAGTCGTCCTGGGGCGCGACCGTCGACGTCATCCTCGACAAGTGTCTCGCCCTGGGCACGACCGCTTTGCTCGTCCACGCGGACCAGGCGGCGGCGTCGATCACGCAACGATGCGAGATCCGAGGTCTGAGCGTGCCGGGCGACCTGTCTATCGTGGCCTACGACGACGAAGTTGCCGAGCTCTTCACGCCGCCGCTCACCGCGGTCCGGCCGCCGCGCACTTCACTCGGCCGCGCCGCGGTGAACCTTCTTGTTGAGCGAATTCGAAACCCCAATCGCCCCGCGCACAACGTCGTGATCACGCCCTCGCTACACGTCCGCCAGACGACCGGAAGCCCTCGCTCGGCCGCAGCCTCCTGACAGTCCGCGGTCCCGGCGGGCCCGATAGCGCGTCGTGGGCCGGCATGGCGACGTGATCCGTGCAGGATCACTTCTGCACGCCAGGGGAGACTCGAACGCCGACCATCTGCCCGAAGCCATCCGGTGCTCACCGAAGTGCCACGAGGCGAAACGGACCCGTGGGGAGCAGGTTTGTGATGCGAGGACATGCCTGGACCATACGGCTCGTGGTCGGCATGACCCTGATCTCACTGCCTGGCGGCTGTGCGCCGGCCGCCTCTCCCTCGCCGACCGCAGCCGCGACAGCAGTCTCGACGGCCCCGGGTGCGGTGTCCGACGCGCGGTGGAAGTGCCCCCTTCCACCGGGCTCCTACTCGCTCAACTCCAGGCATCTTTGCGATTGCCATGCCCCTACCCAGGATGCCCTACTGACGGCCGAGCGCGCCGCTCCCCGGCGTCCTTGCCTCCGCACTGCACTCGCCGCACAGCCCGACCAGGGCCAGGTCGCAGATGTCTGCCTCGAAGCCGCAATCTCGACGGAGGACATCGATCATCCGGGCAAGGCCGGCGGAGCTGACCTCCCATCTCCGGCCGCACGCGCGGCAGTACAGGTGGACGTGTTCGCCGCCGTTCCGGTAGTGGAATTCCTCGCGCCCGCTGGGATGGCGGTGGTGGCTTACGATCCCGAGCCTCTCCAGCAGGTCGAGGTTTCGGTACACCGTGGACGGCGTCGTCGTGGCATCCATGTCGCGGCAGAGCTTCACCAGCTCCGCCCCACCGACGTGCTCATCCGACGCCGCAAGCGCCCTGAGAAGGACATCTCGCTGCGGCGTCCAGCGCAGCCCGTGGGCACGTACGCGCTCACGGGCGTCCGCGATCCCATCGGGGTCGGCGCCCTTGCTGCCACGCGGGAGCGGGGCTGCAGAGTTCAGGGCTGACGTTCGAACCATTGCCGGGAGTATACGCACCAACTCGGCCCCGCTGCGACTGCGAGCAAATGCAACATCTTGCAAATAGCGGATCCCACGGATACCATCTGAGCGATCGACCCCATCGGACAGCGGGCCGGCTGCCCACCCAGCGCAAGGAGGCGCCGTGTTCTTCTCCATCGCGACCCTGCCGGGTCCCACGCCGGGAATCTTGGGGATGCACGCACCGGACGGCTTCCTGTCGGTGGGCATCGCGGCGGTGATGTGGGCCGTAACGCTCGTCGTCCTCGCCGTGGCCGTCGCCCGTACGAACACCGCCGTCGAGGACAGAACGGCGCCCCTGATGGGCGTGATGGCCGCCTTCATCTTCGCGGCGCAGATGTTCAACTTTCAGGTAATCGGGGGAACCTCGGGACACCTCCTCGGAGGCGTCCTCGCCGCGGTGCTCCTGCGCCCATGGGCGGCCACGCTGGTCATGGCCTGTGTCGTCGCCGTCCAGGGTCTCGTCTTCCAGGACGGCGGCCTGGTCGTGATGGGCGCCAACATCTTCAACATGGGCATCATCGGGACGCTGTTCGGCTACGCGATCTACCGGGCGGTTGCGGCCGTTCTCGGAGGAGAGGACAGGGGCCGCTTGCCCGCCGCCGCGATCGCAGCCTGGTCCGCCCTGGTCCTCGCCTCGCTCGCCGTCTCGATCGAGCTCGCCCTGTCGGGCACGGTTGCCCTCGAGGTCGCGCTGCCGGCAATGGTCGGCATCCACGCCCTCATCGGGATCGGCGAGGCGCTGATCACGGTCGCCGCCCTGGCATTCATCCAGGTCGCCAGGAAGGACCTGTTCATGCTCAGGGACTCGAGCCCGACGGTCGCCTAGAACGCAAATGCAGGAGGCAGATCGATGACCGAGCAGTCGACGGCCCCGGGCGGTTCAACCGGGGCGGGGCGGTTCCTCCGTCGCTGGGGCTGGATCGCGGCGGGACTCGCCATTGCGGCGATCGTCGTCGTCGTCCTCGCCCCGCTGGCATCTCCAGACCCGGACGGCCTCGAGTCCGTGGCCGAACAGCAGGGCTGGCTGGGGGCAGCGCAGGATTGGGTCTACCAGATGCTGCCGGACTACACGATCCCGGGGCTCGACGGCGCGGCCAGTACAATCGTTGCCGGGCTCATCGGGGTCGGGATCGTCTTCCTGGCCACCGCGGGCCTCGGCTGGATGCTGCGGCGCAGGGGGACCTCCCGCGCCTGATCGGCGTGGCGGAACCCTGCGGCCGGGCATACTGACATTGCTCACCGGCAGGTAGCCGGACATGCGTGGGTGTCACCCTGATCAACCTTGATCGCTACGTCGAGCGCGACAGCCCGCTGCACCGGCTCGACGCAAGACTCAAGTTCATCCTGGCGATCCTCGCCATCGTGTCGGTATCGCTGCTGCCGACGGCGTCGTGGAGCGCCCTGGTAATCGCCTGGGCCACTCTGGCCCTGCTGGCGGCGTCGGCAGACCTCGGCCCATTCCGGTTGTCGCGAGCGGCGTTTCTGGCTCTCCCGTTCATGCTCGCGGCACTCCCCCTCGTCTTCACACGACCCGGCGACATCCTGACCGCCCTCCAGGTCGGGCCGTTCCCGGTCTCGGTCAGCGGCCAGGGCCTCCGGGAGTTCACGACCATAGCGGCCAAGAGCTGGGTCAGCGTCCAGGTCGCGCTCCTGCTCACGTTCACCACCCCCTTCCACGACCTCGTAGATGGCCTCCGCCGCCTGGGCATGCCGGTCGTCATCGTCAGCACGATCGGCTTCATGTACCGCTACATGGCCGTTCTCTCCGACGAGGCCGGGCGGATGATGCGGGCGCGGGCCGCCCGGTCGGGCGACCTCGACGGGACCGGCGGCGGCTCGGTGTCGTGGCGCCTCAAGGTCGTCGGGGGCATGGTCGGCTCGCTGTTCCTCCGCTCGTTCGAGCGGAGCGAGCGTGTCTACTCCGCGATGCTGGCCCGCGGCTTCGAGGGCCAGTTTCGGCACATGCACGGTCGCCCCCTCGGCGCCTCCGACTGGCTGCTGTTCGCCGTCTCGGCGGCTGGCCTGGTGCTCTTCGTGATCGCCGGCCAACTCTGGTTGGCCCATGCCTGAGCGTGAGCGGGAGATGACAGGCGAGGAGGGCCATTCACCCATGATGGTTGCCCACGGCGACGCCGGCGACTGCAGAGACGCACAGCCCGCAACCGGCGGGCCCGGCAGCCCCCCGGCGATCGAGCTCGAGCACGTGCACTTCTCGTACCCGGACGGATTCGAGGCCCTCAGGGGCGTGGATCTCGTTGTGGAGCGCGGCCGGAAGGTCGCGCTTGTGGGCCCAAACGGGGCCGGCAAGAGCACCCTAATGCTGCACCTCAACGGCATCCTCGTGCCGTCGCACGGTTGCGTCCGGATCGCCGGGGTCAAGGTGGAGCGCCCCTCCCTGAAGCGCATCAGGGCGGCGGTGGGGCTGGTCTTCCAGGACCCGGACGACCAGCTCTTCAGCCCGACGGTATTCGACGACGTGGCCTTCGGGCCGCTTCACATGGGCATCCCGGAGGACGAGATCCATGCCCGCGTGGATCAAGCCCTGGCCGCGGTGGGAATGGCCGGGTTCGAGAGGCGCCTGCCCCACCATCTCTCCCTGGGCCAGCGCAAGCGGGTCGCCCTTGCGACCGTCCTATCCATGGATCCGAGCGTCCTCGTCTTCGATGAGCCTTCCGCCGGCCTTGACCCACGCGGTCGCCGGGAACTCATCCGGATGCTGGAGGGGCTCGACCAGACCTTGCTCGTCTCGACGCACGACATGCGCCTGGTAGCCGAGATCTTTCCGAGGGTGGTGGTCATGGACGACGGGCGTGTCGTGGCCGACGGCCCGACGGCCCAGGTTCTCCAGGACGACCGGCTGCTGGAAGCGCACGGGCTCGAGCGCCCCTAGCGTCAGTGGGACAGCGGCACCCCAGGACGCTGCCGGCGCCGGCCGGTGTAGTAGGCGAGGATGTGGGCAGCCCGACCCACTCGATCGGGATGCCGCAGCTCAGGATTGCCGAGTGCCACCCGGCAACGAGGAAGGATGACGGAGCACGGGCCTGCCACGAGCAGCCATCCCGCGACCGCCGTGGCTTCGGCCTGCCGTCGCTTTGGTGACAAGCACCAGGGACGTGACCTAGACTGCGGCCACCATCGGCCGGTCCTGAGGATGAGGAGGGAATCGTGATCCGAGGGCATGCCTGGACCATTCGGCTCATGGTCGGCATGACCCTGATCTCACTGCCTGGCGGCTGTGCGCCGACGGCCAGCACGACGTCGACGCCGACCGCAGCCGCGACAGCCGTCTCGATGGCTCCGGGCGCGGTATCCGACGCGCGGTGGAAGTGCCCCCTTCCGCCGGGCTCCTACTCGCCGATCGGGGCGGCGACCGACCTGCCGGCGGCGCAGCGGCTGGCAGGCGTTCCGCCCGCCGACGGCTTCGGCCGTGGCTTTTCGATAATCGAAGGACCGGTCTGGCTCGGCGATGCCCTGTACGTCTCGCAGATCGGCGGCGGCGCTCCCCCGCCGCCGTCGCGGCTCCTGAAGGTCGTTCCGGGGAGCCCGGCGACGGTCGTTGCTCCGAACGCCGGCACCAACGGCCTGGCGATCCTCCCGAATGGGGACCTAGTCGGGGCGGCCTCGCTTCCCTCCGCCGGATCGGTCAGCCTCATCCCGCTGTCGAGCCCCACCGACCCCGTGCCGATCGCCGGCCTGTTCGGCGGCGCTCGCTTCAACTCGCCCAACGATCTGGCGGTTCGGAGCGACGGGAACATCTACTTCTCCGATC
>Ga0315549_1004677_pt1 | contig 11433 bp, 11 predicted proteins | sample SalMarSW160200MG_FD_203101 | JGI IMG/M metagenome (GOLD analysis project Ga0315549, IMG submission 203101) | Salt marsh sediment microbial communities from the Plum Island Ecosystem LTER, Massachusetts, United States - Salt Marsh Sediment SW1601-200 ... | reverse complement strand
AGGGCTCTGGACGGGGCAAAACGGCAGATAGAGACAGGGGGGACGCCGCCGGAAAAGGCGGCAGCCCTGGCTGTATTCCTTGCCTCCGACGAGTCGGACGGGCTTAGCGGCCGGCTGATAAGTGCCGTCTGGGACGACTGGGAGGGGATGGCGGCTCAGGTACAAGAGATAATGACATCCGAGCTCTATACACTACGGCGGGTTGTTAAATAAAAAAGGTGTGAGAGGTCTTTCTATGAAAACAGGTCTGATTGGGGCCGGTCTTCAGGGGTGGCGCCGTTCCCGGGCTATAAAGGAGTTTGAGGATACCGAGCTGGTCATAGTAGCCTCTGGCCACCAGGAAAGAGCCAGGCTCCTGGCCGACGAGATGGGGTGTCAGGCAGCGGCCGGCTGGGAGGAGGTAGTGAAGAGGGATGATGTAGAGGCAGTAATCATCTGTACTCCACCCCACCTTCATGCCTCCATGGCACTGGAGGCCCTGAAGAAGGGCAAGCACGTGCTCTGTGAGAAGCCGCTGGCAAGGAGCCCTGAAGAGGCAGGGGAGATTGTAGACGCAGCCCGGAAAAATGGGGTGAGGGTCAAGTGCGGGTTTAATCTCCGGCACCACCCCGGCATACAGCAGGCACGAAAGTGGCTTGATGAGGGTGCTGTTGGTGAGCCGATGTTCCTGCGGTGCCGCTACGGTATCGGTGGCAGGCCCGGCTACGAGGAGGAGTGGCGGATGAATCCCGAAATCTCCGGCGGGGGCCAGCTTATGGACCAGGGAATGCACGCCCTCGACCTTGCCCGCTGGTTTTTAGGAGATTTCACCGAGGCTACCGGCTTTATTCAGACCGCATTCTGGAATATCGCCCCGCTCGAAGATAATGCCTTCGCCCTGCTCCGCACCGAAAAGGGTAATGTAGCCTCAATTCACGCCAGCTGGACCCAGTGGAAAAACCTCTTCTCCCTGGAAATCTTCGCTCAGGACGGTTATATTGTGGTGGAGGGTCTCGGCGGAAGCTACGGGGTTGAGAAAGCCGTCCTGGCAAAGAGGGCTTTCCTTCAGCCGTTCCAGGAAGAGGTGATTGAGTTCCGCGGTGGAGACCGTTCCTGGTATGAGGAGTGGAAGGAGTTTGTCAGCGCCATAAGTGAGAACCGGGAGCCTCTGGGAAATGGTTGTGACGGTCTTGAGGCGTTGAGGCTTGCCGAGGCGATATATCAGTCTGCCCGCAACGGGAGAACGGTAAGGATTGAGTAACAGCGATGCAGGTAGCGATACTGGCCGGAGGCCTGGCAACGAGGCTGGGAGCCGTGGCTAGGGAGCACCCCAAATCCATGCTCCAAATCCTGGGCAGGCCCTTCCTTGAGTACCAGCTCGAATTCCTCAAGCAGGGAGGAATAAGGGATATCGTCCTGTGCACCGGTCACCTCGGGGAGCAGATTGAGGGTTACTTCGGGGACGGGAGCCGGTTCGGGGTAAGCATACGTTACAGCCGGGAGGACAGGCGCCTCGGCACCGCCGGAGCGCTCAAAAACGCCGGAGACCTGCTTGATGATACCTTCTTTACCCTCTACGGCGATTCCTACCTGTTCGTGGACTTCGGGGATGCCATGTCCCTTTTTGAGTCCAGGGACAGGCTTGCCCTGATGAGCGTCTACAAGAACCACGGCAGATATAAGAAGAGCAACACTGCCGTAGAAGGAGAGCTCGTAACCAGGTACAGCAATCATGAAAAGACCGCTGACATCGTCTATATAGACTACGGGGCGAATATATTCAGAAAGCAGGCCCTGGAGATGGTTCCCGAGGGTTACTATTCTATGGAGGAGCTTTTTCCGCGGCTTATTGAGAGGCGAGAGGTTCTTGCTTATGAGGTCAGGAAACGTTTCTACGAGGTCGGCTCTCCTCGCCTGCTTAGAGAGTTCAGGAAATTTGCCGGAGAGGTTCTGGGTCCGCTCCCAGGGTCAAACCTGTCCATGAAACAAGGGGAAGTGAAATGATACTTTCAAGGGCACCAACCAGAATCACGCTGGGCGGAGGCGGCACAGATTTCGCCTCGTATTATACCAGATACGGGGGTTTCTTAATCAGCGGGGCAATTAACAAATACTGCCTCATCCTGGCCAATAGAAGGTTCTATGACAGCATCCGTCTCAGCTATTCTGAGATGGAGATAGTAGACAGGGTTGAGGATATAAAGCACCGAATCTTCGGGGCAGCCCTTAATCTCCTGGGCATTGAAAAGGGGATAGAGCTTCATTCGGCGGCCGATGTACCGGCTGGCTGTGGGCTGGGCACCTCCTCCAGTTTCACTGTTGCCCTTCTCAATGCCCTCCATGCCTATAAAAGGGAATTCCTGACCCACAGGCAGCTCGCTGAGGAAGCCTGCCACATAGAGATAGACTGTCTCGGGGAACCCATAGGTAAACAGGACCAGTATATAGCTGCCTTCGGTGGTCTAACCTGCCTCACCTTCGAGAAAAACGGTGAGGTAATCATTGAACCACTGCGAGTATCTGAAGAGGTTTTAGAGCAGCTGGAGAGCAGCCTCGTTCTCTTCTTCACCGGCCAGGAAAGGAGCGCCTCAGGGATACTCGCCGAGCAGGATGAGAAGACCCGGCTGGATGACCCGGCGATGATTCAAAACCTCCAGAAGATTAAGGAAATAGGGCTGGAAACAAGAAGGCATCTGGAAAAGGGGGAGGTGGATACACTGGGTGAACTCTTCCAGGTTCACTGGGAAACAAAGAAGGAGCGTTCTTCAAAAATATCCTACCCCTTTATTGACGAGTGTTATGAGGTCGCTCGCAAGAGTGGCGCTATCGGCGGCAAGTTAATTGGAGCCGGCGGGGGTGGATTTCTTCTGTTTTACTGCAGTAACAATAAGCACAGGGTAATAGAGGCTATGAATAAGATGGGGCTCAGGTGGGAGAGGTTCCGCTTTGACTTCGGGGGGGCAAAGATACTAATCAATACTTAGGCAACTGGAGGGATTATGGACAGCAGAGAGTTCATCAAGGATTACCTGTCTGAGATAAGCGAGGTTGTCAGGAAGGTATCGGTGGAGGATACGGATAGAGCCATCGAAATCCTGTTCCAGGCATGGAGAAATGGAAACCGGGTCTATACCTGTGGCAACGGTGGCTCTGCCTCTACCGCCACCCACTTTGCCTGCGACCTCCAGAAGACGGCTGCCCCGGAGGGAAAGAGGGGGTTCCAGGCCGAATGCCTCAACGATAACATCCCGCTCGTGCTCGCCCTGATAAACGATGACGGCTGGGATAACCTCTTCATTGAGCAGCTCAAGACCAAGCTCCGTGAAGGAGACGTCCTTATCTGCATCAGTGTACACGGTGGCTCCGGCAGGGATAAAGCAAACCCGTGGTCACAAAATCTCACTAAAGCGATGAGCTACGTTAGGGAGAACGGGGGTAAAAATATCGGGCTTTCCGGATTTGATGGCGGACCAATGAAGGAGATTGCCGATGCCTGTATTGTCGTTCCGGTTGATTCCACCCCCTATGTGGAGTCCCTTCATCTGGCTTTAGAGCACCTCATTTGCAGCTGTCTCAAGGAGAAGATAGCCGAATCATGAACCGGGCAGTTTTTCTTGATGGGGAAAATACCAGACCGGATGCCACTGCTTCAAATCTCTTAGAAGCAGTGCTGATTATCTTAAGCTGGGAGGATATACATGGAAATCTTCATTGATTCAGCAGACACAAAGGAAATTGAAAGATGGGTTAAGATGGGCATAGCCGACGGTGTCACCACCAACCCCTCCATCATGCTAAGGGATGGCGTTTATGACATGGAAAAGGGGGCTAAGGAGATTGCCGCCCTGATCCATCCCCGTCCAGTAAGTGTTGAGGTCACTACCAACGACCTTGACGAGATGATATCCCAGGCGAAGAAGCTCGCCTCCTGGGCACCAAACATCGCTATCAAGATTCCCCAGATAACCCAGGACGGTACCCCCTGCTATGGGGTTATCAGGCAACTGGAAAGCGAGGGGATAAGGGTCAATGCTACCGTAGCCCTCTCACTGGGCCAGGTTATCCTGGCTGCCAAGGCTGGTGCAACCTACATCAGCATCTTTACCGGCAGGGTGAGCGATGAGGGTGGCAATGCCTCAGAGGTTATCAAGAACTCGGCTGACTGGCTCCGACGGTGGGAATATGAAAGCAGGATAATCGTGGGCAGCATCCGGTCAGTCGGTGAAATCCTTCAGGCGGCGATAGCCGGTGCCCATATTATCACCATCCCGCCCCAGTTCCTCACCCGGATGGCTGACCATAAGTACACCCGTGAGACCGTAAGGCAGTTTGTCACCGACGCTCAGAAAGCCCTGGAGATGATGGCAAAAAAGACCTGACAGCTAAGGAGTGCTGATAACAGAGCATGAGGATAGCAATCTTGTCTCCCCGGCTCGACTGCAATGCCCCCAAACCCCTGTCTCAGGCTGAAAGGCTGGCTGAAGAGGGCAACGATGTGACAATATTTACCCTTGAAGCCGTTGATGTTGAACCCCGGAAGGCTGGGCTGTCCATACTTGGCCTGCCCAAAAACCTGTTTCTGGCAAGGGTCTATGTGCTGCTCTTTCCCCTGGACCTGTGGAAGGCAATCCGCTGGCTCCCCAGGCTCAAGGGGTTTGACCTTATCATTGCTCATCACTACCCCATGACCTGGCTTGCCTGCCTCGCCAGGAGGATTTACCGGGTTCAGTACACCTACTGGTATCACGGAATAGGCGACCCGGCGATGTACCCGCACCTGTATGAGAGAATCTACCTGAGGATAATGACATTCCTCACCAGGGTTACCGTCTCCAACGCCGACTCTGCGGTGGCAGTAAGCAGGTTTGCGCAGGCAGAGCTAAAGGAATTGACCGGGCTTGATAGCCGGGTGGAACACAATGAGGTAGACCCCCGGAGGTTCCACGAAGGCATTGACGGGACGGCTATCAGAGAGAGGTACAGTCTGGGTAGTTCACCGGTCATCTTCAGCCTGGGTAGAATCAGTCCGCAGAAGGGGTTCCACCTCCTCATTCAAGCCTTTGAAGTCGTCAAGCGCTCCCTCCCCGACGCCAGGCTGGTCATTGGAGGCAGGCCTGATTACAGCTATTACCTGCAGCAGCTCCGGGACATGAGCAGCGATTCGGTGGTCTTCGCCGGGTATATTGCCGCCGGGGAGCTACCTCATTACTACGCCATGTGTGACCTCTATGCCAACTGCTCACTCTGGGAGAGCTTCAACGTCCCGATAGTAGAGGCACAGGCCTGTGGCCGGCCGGTGGTCGCCTTTGACATCGGCCCTCACCCGGAGGTGGTGGATGAGAATGGAATACTGGCTGAAACGGGAAACATAGAGAAATTTGCCCAGGCTTGTATTAAGAAACTAAAAGAGGTCCGGGGAATTTAGTGAAAGCTGTGGAGAAGCACTACAGCATCCACGGCATTGTCAACTTCAAAATAGTAAACAGTGCCGGCTTCCTGAGCAGGATTCTGCCCTTCTGGGACATAGAGCTGCGCAATTTTGAGTCGGAACCGAAAGCTGAGCCAGATTTTACCATCTTTTTAGGCAGATTCAGCCCGCAGAGCCCGGACTGCCTTATTCTGGACGACCGCTTTCACATAAACCAGGGTTATCTATACTGCTCGGATTCCTACAAATGGGCTAGATGGCAGATTGAGGTGTCGGGGCTTGATGGTGGCACCATGGAGATACGTATCTCAGCCAATCCCTTTGCCTGGGTGCTGCTCCCTGACCTCATAATAACCCCTTTAATATGGCTCAAGCTGAGCGAAAAAGGCTGTGCCATTGTGCACGGCTCCGGAGTAGTTAAGGATGGCAAAGCCTTTATCTTCGCCGGGCGGGGTGCCGCCGGCAAGACCACCATTGCCCTGAACCTCGTGGAAAGGGGGTTCAGGCTCCTTGGAGACCACTTCGTTGTCCTCAACAACGGCAGTGTGCTCAGTTTCCTCTCCCCGTTACACCTTGCCGGTTTTAACCTCACCCCCTTTCTCCAGCACCGGATGAAATTAGGGCATAAGCTATTCTTCCAGCTTGACCGGCTCTCCCGGCGAGTGACCGGACTGCAGTTCGGCACGAAAATCAGCCCGAAGACCCTGCTGCCGGGCTTGACCGAGAATGAGGCGAAGCTCGACTCTGTTTTTCTCGTCATACCCCGGGAGAAATTCAGAGCGGAAGAGCTAAGCAAAGAAGGGCTTATCGCCCACATGGTACTGAACCAGAAGCTGGAGTCATTCCCCTTCATTAAGTACATGATGGAGTACTCCTACCTATATCCACGGAGCAGTATGGCAGGTTACTGGGCACGGTATGAGCAGAACCTTAGACAGGCTCTGGATAAAGTGGAAGCCTGCTACCGGGTAGAGGTGCCATTGAGGTATGATTATGAAACACTGGAAGGGATATACGGGATATTACAGAACGAATAAACTTTTAGCACAGTATCAAGTTTGATAAACCGTACCCTTTATTACAGAATTACATAGGCCCGAGGGACTCACCCCACCTGACCATAAAGGCAAGGGGGAGTTAGATATAGATAATGACGAAAGCAAAAGATATGAAGGGTGGTTTTCTTAAGCTCATTACCCCAATTGCAAGAATAGCGATGAGGTCATGGATTGGAAGGAACCCCCTTGTCAGGGCAGCCTACCATTCTTGTTTACAACCTTTTTTGCCTCGCATTGCGCTTGTTTCGCTAGAGGTTGAAGGGGTTGAAATGAAACTTCGAGTGCCTAAGCAATGCGCCTTATTCTCGGAGGTCTACCTAGCTAGAGGCATACATGAAGAACAAGTTACCCTCAAGCTTAAAAATATCATCCGGAAAGGCATGATAGTGGTAGATATCGGAGCGAGCTTGGGATATTATGTAGTTTTTGCAGCTAAGTTAGTGGGGGAGAATGGAAAGGTATTTGCCTTTGAGCCTAATCCTCTTACCTATAAATTGCTGCAGGAGAATATTGCCCTAAACCAACTCAATAACGTTGCCCCAATTCAGAAAGCTATCTCAAATGGTGGGGGAACTACAAAACTGTGGTTGGCTCAGAATATAGAAGCGGGTAATATTCTCCGCCGTCGGAACAGAAGCGAATCTATCGTCGTGGAAACTACAAGCTTGGATGAATTCTTTGAGGTCTATGGTCTTCCCTCAATAGATATCTTGATAATGGATATTGAGGGGGCAGAGGTTCTAGCTCTCCAAGGGATGAATCAAGTAATGGAGAATAATGCACATTTACAGATGATAATGGAATTTCACCCTCATCGCATTCTGGCCGCTCAACGCTCTTCTGAAGAATTATGGGCGGCACTCCAGAAAAATGGATTTTGGCCACCCTGCCTTCTGAATGAGGATGGTCAAATCATTGAGCTCACAACCCATTCCGATATAAAGAAAATAGAGGGGAAAAAGCATCCTGTTCACCTTTTTATTAAAAGAGAGCTTAAAAAATGAGGCAGGTTTTAAATTATAACATCCATGATATCCTGAGGTTCCAGATACGCAGTGATATGATACCCGGTTTCAAGTCTCTGCATAACCTGAGGTTCTCCTGCTTTGAGACCCAGCAGGTGGAAAGGCCGGATATAGTCCTGAATACAGGGGGGTTCACCCCTGAAAATAAGAACTGCTACCTCGTTGACCATAAATACCATATCAGGGACAACTACTTCTACTGCCGCGACTCCGAAGGCAAGGTCGGCTGGGAGGTAGAGATAACAGGACTGGAGCAGGGGGATACTGTAATTAACCTCTGCCTGAGCAAACGGTTTCAGAAACAACCCGCCGACCTGCTCCGCATCCCGCTGTTCTTCCCCCAGGCACTCCTGCTCAGAGTCATTGAGCATAGACTGAGCACAAAGGGCTACCTTCTAACCCACTCGGCAGCCGTGAGCAAGGATGACCAGGCATACCTGCTGAGCGGCCGGGCAGGCAGCTTTAAGACATCGCTCTGCATGGACTTCGTACGCCGCGGCGGGTTTACCTGCCTCGGCGATGACAGGGTGATTCTTTCCCAGGACAGGGTCTTCGGCTTTCCGGTGAATTATGCTATATTTGATTTTATGGTCAAACGGCTGCCCGATGAGACACGCTTCGGGCTTCCGAAGCAGGTACAGTTTGCTGCCGGGTATCTCCGGGGCAAATACGGAAAAGACCCCGGTAACGGGGCTCAATCGGGAAAACCGAAGGCACTCCTCCTGGTTACCAGGAGCAGAGGACTGCCGGCTGATAAACGGGTGAATTTTGAGTCCCTCCCCCGGAGTGCTCTGGAGGAAATCGTAGCCAGCATCCTCACCAGCAACCGGCTGGAGGACTTCTCAGGCATGGGTATGCCCGGTTTCGGTATCAGCTCTGCCCCCTTTCTCCGCTATATGCTGGCTTACTCCTTTGTTTTCCCGGATAGCCTCGTAGCCACCTGGGAAAGAGACATGGCAACAATACTGAGAAACACCCTGGAGAACATACCAGTATATAGAGTAGAGATTCCGCCTGAATACGACCCGGATATCTTCAACCAGATTCACCGGTTTATAGAAAGGAACTGTTGAACCCGTAATTTGTAACCATGAATGAGAGAGTTGCCCGGAAAACAGGAATAGTTGGAGACGCCCTGGCTCCATACCTCAACGAGGCGTATGCCAACCAGGTTTATCTGCTGTCACGGGAGCTGAAAGCCCCGGTACTGACCTGCAATAACCTCGGGCTGGTACCATACAGGAAGATGGGGCAGTATCTCATCATAAATGCCCCATTCCTGAGGCAGGAAAAGCCCAATCCCTTCCTCCATCTGGTCAATGGCGCCCTCTTCTATCCCTTTTTAAAGCTGTTTGAAAAGAGGCTTGATACAGTATATTTATCAGCCGGCATAGGCAGCGGCTTTCTTCCCTTCCTGGACCTAAAAAAGTGCATCCCCATTATTAATGCCCTCTCCTTCAGCCCTGACGATGAGGTAGCCAGGACATTTGCCCGGAGGTTTGCCCCTGAGATGCCTGCCATAATCGCCCAGAGCCGCCGGGTAAAAGAAGGGCTGGTTTCTATCGGGGTAGAGCCTGAAAAGGTACACCTTATCTATCCCTGGGTTGATACCACAAGGTTCAGATACAGCCAGCCACCCGATGTTGAGGAGTTCAGGATACTGTTCGCCAGCGCCCCCAACGTGGAGAGGGAGCACCAGGACCTCTTTGCTGAGAAGGGGCTGGTACTGCTCCTGGAGTCTTTCGCCAGGTTCAGCCAGCAGCACAAATCTTGGCTCACACTTTTGTGGCGGGGGAGGTATAATGGGGCACTGTCTCAAAAAATCAGAGAGCTGGGCATGGAGAACCGGGTGGAGGTAGTTAACCGGGTAGCTGACACCCCGCCACTATTTGCCCGTGCCCACGTCACGGTGACCCCCTTTCTCACGATGAGCGAAAGCCCCGAGGTCCCGCTCTCAGCAGTGGAGTCGTTAGCCAGCGGCAGGCCGGTGGTCACCACCAGCGTGCCTGAAATCGCCGAGATAGTGGAGGAACATCAGTGCGGGTGCGCTGCCAGTCCGGTCATGGAGGACTTTCTCTCGGCCCTTGTAGAATGCCGGGAAAACTACACTGCATACCAGGCTAACTGCCGCCCCGTTGCCGAGAAGCTGTTTAGCCTGAATGTGGAGCAACTCACAAAGGTAGCAGCCTGCCCTCAGGGGCGAAGGAGCAATCGTTCATGAGCTATTCAGGCAAACCAGGGCAAATCAGTATCGCCATAATAGCATCGCCCTCGGTGCTCAATAAGCAAGCCACAGAGAGCATTATAGCCTATTTCGTAGATATGCTCACGCCGATATCAGATAGATTGTTTCTGGTTGCCGGAAGCTCTCCCTACGGCAATGAGAGAATTCGGCATATCAGGGTTATAAGGTGGCGAGATAGAGAAAGAGACTTCATACTGTTTAAGCTCGTTAGCCGCTTCCTGACTGATTTAAGAATAGCCCTTAGCCTGCTGAGGATAGCCAACCAGATTAATGCCATCATCTATTACGTAGGAACTAAAGGCTATCTGCTATCTATGCTGATGGCGAGGTTGCTGGGCAAGAGAATAGTAATGTGTTCTGCCAGCTCCACCCCCAGAGTGGCTGAGGTTATGCGCAAGGAGGGCTCTCTTGTCTGGGATAGTGCCGCTCCTCCCGGCATCATGAGTGTTTTGGAGAGGGCAAGCCTGGCTCTCTCGCACCGAATCTGGGTGCAATCGGAGAGTGTCATCGGCATTTCGGGGCTGGACAGGTACAGGGGTAAGACCTCTATCTGCGACCTCTTTTATATAGACGCCGCTCACCTTTCACTGAAAAGGGAATTGAAAAAGAGGGGGGATGTTATCGGTTATCTCGGACGTTTTGATGAGAACAAAGGGGTGCTGAACCTTGTCAGGGCTATACCTGTCATTCTGGAAGGCTATGAAAAGGCAGAGTTCATTCTGTTTGGAGGTGGGGAGCTGCTACCAAGGGTACATGAGGAAATAAAGAGAAGTAACCTGCAACAAAGGGTCAGGCTCCCCGGGGGAATACCGAGAGAGAAGGTAGGAGACTGCATGAATGAGCTGAAGCTCTTTGTTCTTCCCTCATACAGTGAAGGGCTTCCCCATGTAATCAAGGAAGCCATGGCCTGCGGAACCCCGGTACTGGCGACCCCGGTTGGGGGGGTGCCCGATTTAATAAAGGACGGTGAGACCGGGTTTATTATGGAAGACAACTCGCCGGAGTGTATTGCCGAGAACGTTATTCGAGCTATAAAACACCCCTCCCTTGAGGAGATTGCCCAAAATGGCCGCAGGCTGGTAGAGCGGGAATATGCCTATGAGGTTATGGTAGAAAAGTGCCGCTCGGCTCTTACCAAGCTGATGAAGTAGAAGGATAAGAGAAGGACAGGGGATTGAAGGGGATATCACCCCCTGTGCTGGAAAACTATTGAGGAGCGCTATATACTATAGAATTAAGAGGAATTAAGAGAATTTTGTGCATGTTCAGTAGGATAGTGCAGTGTCGGTAAAGAGAGAGAGAAACAGTTTGAAAACAATCTGGTTCTTCTTAAAGCCATATAAGAAGAGCCTTGCCCTATTACTGTTTCTTGCTGTTGTAACCGGCGTTCTTGAAACCGTTAACATAGCGGTACTGTACCCAATATTAACTCTCAGCCTGGGAGTTCAATCCGGGCTGAGCAGCAATCCCCTGTTAATCCTGATGCAGGATATCGTGAATATCCTGCCAATCAGTGATGCTGTTGTTGCGTATTGTGTCCTGTTTATCATCCTGGTGGTTCTGGCTTTCATTTCCGGGGTGATGCTCGTGTTTATTTCAGTACGAATTGCCTCAAAGGCTGTGGAGAACAATCAAAACAGGATATTTGACAAGTATATCAACTCGGATTACCAGTTCTTTATTGATAACAAGCAGGGC
>Ga0315549_1004676_pt1 | contig 11434 bp, 9 predicted proteins | sample SalMarSW160200MG_FD_203101 | JGI IMG/M metagenome (GOLD analysis project Ga0315549, IMG submission 203101) | Salt marsh sediment microbial communities from the Plum Island Ecosystem LTER, Massachusetts, United States - Salt Marsh Sediment SW1601-200 ... | reverse complement strand
TTTTATAGATAGAATTGAAGATCGAATAAGTCTGAAAAAACTTCTTTACAAAAAATAAATAAAAGGTGGTTCAATTATTATCTAAACAGACTTTTAAAATAAATAAAAAAAAAAATTATAGTTTCTTTTTAACATAGATACATAATCCAATTATACTTATTATACCGACTAATATCCATGTTTCACCAAATGGGATACCTATATCGATATTTCTTAAAGGTAAAACAGTTACCTTTACAGTATCTGATTTATAATGTCCCGCTTGATCAGAAATATTAATTGTATATATGTGTATACCAGGTGACAAGTCATCAATAGGAAGTGAATATACTGTAGCGTGAGTCCATTGTCCACTATCAATAGTACTGCCATTTCTTGATATTATGTAAGATCCTGGGTAAAGATCCATACCTGCCCAATTTATATAATTTCCAACATCTCCTTCTTTATAAGATTTTTCTGGAGGAATTAGTAGATCAGGAGGTAAAGCTTCAGAGACAATTACATCTATTGACATGGATGTAGTATTTTGTGCAAGATCAGTAAATAAAATCTCGTATAAATAAGAACCTGATGACAATCCATCAACATTTAATAAAATTGGATCATTTGAAACCCATGTTCCATTATCAATAAGAGTAGGTCCTCTATTTATTGTATAGTAGTTTGGATAGATATCATCAACAATTATAAGAAATTCATTGCCTATCATATCTTCTTCATAATGTATAACAAATGGATCAACAGGTTCAATTATTCTTGGTGCTAAATCATCAGAAATAAAAGAAGTATACATAACTTCGGAATCAAACGTTCCACCTGTGTTCCATATTCCACTAGAATAATCTCTCCATACTACATGAGCATAACAAGATTCATTCACTGCAATTTCTACTTCTAAACTACCATGATCATTCCAATAATACCCACCAGAACCATCAGAAATCACTGTAATATTTGACCATCCAATTCCTTCAAAATAACTCACATACATGATTTCAGAATCCGTAATAGGATCATTCGACCAATAACCTATCGTATAATCTGTCCAAACTACATGAACTTTTCCAAAATTATCTACTGCAATTGCGGGTCCTCGACTATATCGATCATTCCAATGATTATTATCATCAGAAATCACTGTAATATTAGACCATAATATACCATCGGCAGAAGAGACATAGAATATTTCATTCTCAAAGGTAGTATCTTTCCAAAAGCCGTTGCTATCGTCATCCCATACAACATGAATATTTCCAGAATTATCCACTGCTATTTTAGGCTTCTGACTAAGACCATCATTCCAATAATAATTATCAGAACCATCAGAAATTACTGAAGCATTTGACCATATTATTCCATCACTTGAGGATATATACATAATTTCAGTGTCATTTCCCCACGTACCATTAGTTTCATCCTGCCATACAACATGGAATCTCCCTGAACTATCTATGACTATGTCTGGTCTAACACTTGCTCCTTTATTCCAATTTGTATTATCATCCGACAGAATCTTAATATTTGTCCATATTATACCATCTATAGATGATGTATGCATTATTTCCGTATCAGTTCCCCAAGGACCATCAGTTAAATCATACCAAATTACATGTATTCGACCAGTGGGATCTATATCTATAACTGGACGAGATGAATCACCATCATTCCAGACAGAAGTATTATCAGAAATCACTACTGTATTTGACCACAGTATTCCATCTGTAGAGGAGGAATACATTATTTCAGTTTCATGATAACCATTAGACCAAGAACCATGGGTTAAATCATACCATACTACATGAATTTTACCATTATTATCAATAGCTATATCAGGCCCTCGGCTAAGATTAGTATTCAGAAAAGCTCCATTATCAGAAACCACGGATGCACTGGACCATCCAATTCCTTCTTTATATGATCTATAGAATATTTCCTCATCATAATCTGGATCATCTTTCCAAGGCCCATCAGCATCATCATGCCAAACAACATGTATTGTACCATTATTATCTATGGCAATATTAGGATCAAAACATTGATCATCATTCCAATCTGTCTCATTATCAGAGAGAATTGTAACATTTGCATAAGTTAAAGAACTCAACTTCAATTCTTTCTCGTCAGTAACCAGTACATTATTATTAACTGGATTTTCATCCCAAGAGTACATAATAGATACTGTACTTATATTAAAAAAAAATAGAAATATTAAAGATAATCCTATGATATTTATTTTTCTCATTTTAAACATCTTATTTATTCCAGAGTTAATTATAGTTAATTTTTATTTTCAAATAATTTTTATTTTATAGATATTCAAAAAATCTATAATTTTATTAAATTAATAAGAATATAATTTATAAAGAATAAGGTAGGGTAGGGATTTCTCCATATATTAAATTAAAATTTGTATATATAATTAGAAAGTTGTTTTAGATACTCTAATATGTTATAAATGATAAAATATGTATTATATATAAAAATAAAATAGACTTTAAAATACTTTGTTTAAGCTAATTTAAAACTTATTTAAGAAATTTATAATTCTATATGGAGATCTTTTTTTTTTAAAATTAAAATCTGTGTCTTTTTGATTCAAAATAATTTTTATTACAAGAATCATTATGATTTAAAGTGTATGAATAATAAGCAAATCAAAAAAGCATATTTCATATTTTTCTTTTTTTTTATATTCAATTTAAATACTGAATATCCTAATGTTAAACTCAACCTAAATAATGCATTATTAAAACCTTCAGTTATAATATCCCCTGATTATGATTATAATTTTACATATTATAGTGCGGGTAATATCCTAAAATTAAATATAACATCCGATGTAATTGTTGATCTGAATTTTAGCATTGATTCTTTATCATGGTTAGTTTTTGGCTCAAAACAACTTAAAATGGAAATTAATAACTCTGAATTTAATCATCCTTTAGAAATGAATTTTACAGCTTTATTAAATTGGTCAAATTATATTAATAATTTTCCCAATATTACAAAGTATAATAATTATCTTTTAGATTTTCAATATAATTCTGTTTATAAATTAATTACAAATGATACAATTTCTAGATTGACTTTTAGTTTTATAAAAATACCTATTTTTGGATTAGATCAAGGTGATCAATATTCCATCGGATATTATACTAATCAAAGCGATTTAAAATTAATTGATACAATAGAAATAGAAGGCATAGGATATAATTTTTTAGAAGGATCTATTGAAAACCTACAAAGTAATACTGACTATTATATAACAATATTTAAAATAGAAAAAATTATTCCCGTTGGTTTAGATCTCCCTCTCATTATTACATTATCCATACTAATACCAATATCTATATTTTCAGCTATTTATATAATTAGTGTCATATCTAAAAGAGATTATATAAATAAATTAAAAAAAAGACCTCAATTATTTCCAACAGGAGTACATAGATTATCTATAGATGAGGTACTCGAAAATGAAAATAGAAGTAAGATTATAGATTTGATATTAAAAAATCCAGGTATTCATTTTAGTGAGTTACTTCGAAAAACAGACTTAGCATCAGGAAATTTAGTATGGCATTTAGAAATCTTAGACACTTATAAGATAATTAAAAAAGAAACTATGGAAAGTTATGTGTTGTATTTTCCTTATTTGGATAAAAACCCAATCTCTAACATTGATTTAAAACTTCGAAAAAGTGAACTTACCCTAAAAAGTTTAAAAAAAATTGAAGAAGAACCAGGAATTTGGAATAATAAGTTAGCTCATTCGCTTCAAATAAATAGAAAGACAATTGAATATCATATTAAAAAATTAATTGATTTGGAATTGATATATATCAAGAAAGAAGGAAATATAAATAGACTCTTTCCAAATTTAGAGGCAGAATATTTTGACAATAAGAACAATAATAATCCCTAATAAAATTAAAACAATAATTTTATAATAATTAACAATTATGTACTCATGAATTGTCTTTATATATATTAAAATGATAGTTATAAATTTATCAAAATAGAATGGTCTATTTTTTCGAATTAATTAAAAATGGTATGGGTTTTTCAAGAATTGGAAAAATAAAACTTTCTAAGTCATTTAAGAATTCTATGAACACACCAAATATCATTATTCCCTTTAATCAATTTCTCGCCAATAACGCAGAATTTATCGATTCTTTCGGATGTCAAGAGATTTTTTTAATCACAGAGACAAAATATCTGAAAGATGAGTTTTTAAATAAAAGATTCATTGATTCTATTTTTATATTTGCATATGATGGGACTTTAAATAGATTTCAAGAAATTTTAGAAGAAAAAAAGCAAATATTTCAGTCTAGTAATATCATTCCAATAATTCCATTCAATATACCAACAACATCAATTAATAAAGAGTTTTCAAATCAAGAAATACAAAAACATTTAGAAAAAGCTGAGAAAATTCTTTTTGATTACCCAGATATTGATTTTGGAATTTCTATTAAACTTTTTGAATACTCTGAATTATTTAATCTATATATTCCTATAATTAGACACAATTCAAATATAAAGATTTTAAATTTCCCAGATCTTTTTCATAATTTAGCTCGTTATCGAAAGATTATCGAATTAATTATCGAAATTAGAGGAAATCTTGATAATAATCTAGTTTTAATGGTTTCTGGTAAATTAGTATCAAATTATTTACCAATACTCATTTATTTAGGATTTGATTTGATTGATAGTTCATATCTTTTATCCATATCTTTAGAAAATTATTATGATTCTATAGAGTCTTTATTACCAATCTATAAAATGAAATTTCTCCCATGTAATTGTTCATCATGTAATGGAAAGTTAGGGGCTTTATTAGGAGATAAACACTCAATAGAAAAAATTGACTTGTTATGTTATCATAACCTAATAACAATAAATAATTATATGAAGAAAACTCTCCAATATCTTCATACTGAAGATATAAGAGCGTTTATTGAAAAAACTTCCTTTAATGATTTGAATTTTATCTCATTATTAAAAATACTGGATAAAAATTATTTTAAGTATATAAAAGGTTATACGAAATTAATTCAAAAAAATAAAATAATAAATTGTTTAGGCCCATCATCTTATTATCGCCCTGATTTTGTACATTTTAGAAATAAGGTAATTAATAATTTTGAACCTGAAAATTGGACAAAATTAATTATAATATTTCCATGTTCAGCAAAAAAACCATATTCTCAATCAAAATCACATCGAATATTTCAAAAAATAACAAGAAAATATCCTGAATTTCCAACTATTCAGGAAATTATATTAACCTCACCTTTGGGGGCTATTCCAAGACAATTGGAAGATATTTATCCAGTTAATTCTTATGATATTTCCGTAACTGGGGAATGGAATGAAGAAGAGATTGAGATTGCCTCTGATATGCTTTATAATCTATTAATTAAATATGATAAAGGGATACCTATAATTTGTCATCTTGATGGAGGATATCTTGAAATAATTGAAGAAGCTAAAAAAAACCTTAATTATAATTTCATATATACAAACATAAAAGATCATCCGACTTCTGTTGAATCAATGAATTCTCTAAATATATTAATTCAAAAATATATATCTGAATTTATTCCAAAAACTAAGAACTCTGAAGACAGTTATTTATCGAATAGTTGGATAAGAAAATTTATAAAGATCATTGATTACCAATTTGGGAAAGGATTTGGGATAAAATTAATATCTAAAAATTTGAAATATAGAAGAAATAAAAAATATACTAAAATGGAGTTATTTAATTCAGAAACAAAAGAAAAACTTGGAATTTTTGAATCTTCAACGGGAAAAATTAATCTTACTATAAAAGGTGCTGAAAAAATAGCTTTTATGGATAATTTTTCAAATTACATCATTTTTGATGGTAATCAAATTAAAGGTAATACCTTATTTAGAGTAGGGATAATTTATTTTTCTCCAAATTTATTACCTGATGATAATGTTTGTGTTTTTGACAAAGAAAAAAAAAAAGTAATTGCAGTTGGAAATATGATTATTGGTTCTGAATATATAAAAAATACTACTTCAGGAAGAGTTGTAAAATTTTATGAAACAAGATAATAATGCCAAAAACTATAATTCTTTAGATAAAGAAATAGATAAAATAAGAAAAATCTCAATAAGAAGAAAAAAACAATTTTCTGAAAATGAACTGAATAAACCAGTCAGTTTTTGGACAAAAAAAGAACGATTAATTGATGGTATAGGTAAAGAATTCACGATTATATTAAGAACTAAAGGATGTTACTGGGCTTTGGAACATGCTGGTTGCTCAATGTGTGGTTATATTCAGGATGCTAATATAAAAAATGTGGATTCTCAACAAATTATTAATCAATTTAATTATGCTTTCGAAAATAAAATAGAAGAAATTCTAAATGATACTGATGATTACATTTTAAAAATATTTAATTCAGGAAGTTTTTTCGATAATTCTGAAATTTCTGAAGATGTAAGAATTTATATTTATAAAAAAGTAGCTGAAATATCTAAAATCAAGGAATTCATTGTCGAGTCTAGAATAGAATTCATAGATAAGAAACAATTAAAAGAAATGCTGAAATACCTAAAAAATACATATATAGAAATAGGTATCGGACTTGAGACTGTAGATGATCATATTAGAAATAATTATATTAATAAAAATCTATTCTTTCTTGATTTTATAGAAACATTAAAATTATGTCAGAAAATGGGTATTGGGATTAAAGCATATCTTTTATTCAAACCTCCTTTTCTAAACGAACAAGCAGCAATAGATGATTGTACAAATTCGATAAAAACACTCATTTCTTATAATATAAACTCTATTTCAGTCAATCCTTGCAATATTCAAAAAGGTTCACTTGTAGAGTATTTATGGTATCAAAAACGATATAGACCACCATGGTTTTATTCCTTATTTGAATGTTTTAAAAGATCATTAACTAAATCAGATCTAAGTAAAATTCGTATATTGTGTGATCCTTCTGGAATTGGTACAAAAAGAGGTATTCATAATTGTTTAAAGGGGGAATGTAATAAAAATATGAAACAGAAACTGAAACAATTTATCCTTAACCAAAACTTGGATGAGTTAAATATAGCAGATTTTGAATGTAATTGTTGGAGGAAATATCAAATTCAAAAATCGTATATATAATAAAATTATAAAAAGTAAATTACATATTTAGATATTTTATAAATTAATGAAAGAATTTTCTGAAAATAATCGGTAAAATTCTTCTATTATGAAAAAAAAATTATTATTTTTTCGAAAAACCTTAAGATTTATATATTGACAATAAATTAAATTAGTTTAAAGAATTACCTGAGATCATAATAACGAAAAAGGATATAGTAATAAATTGAGGTTTAATTTTTGAATTGGGTTAAATTAGATTTATTTCATTTAGGTATGTCTAATAAGAAACATCAAATCTTTAGAGCTACTAAATGGAATAGGAATTTCGAAAAAATATTAAAAAAACCAATTTACAATGAAGAATATAAAAATATTGGCTTTGTTAAAGATATTTTTGGTCCAATGAAGATGCCTTTTATTTCAATTAAAACAAAACCTAATGAAGAAATAGACTCAAATACCAATTTTTACGTAAAATTTAAATGATTTTTAAGGAATAATAACGATTTATTAATACAATTTTCTAAGGGTGTATCTTATTTCAAGTTGGAAAGAATCAAAATCCGTTTCTGATAATCTTAGTACAGAAAAGAATATTTGTAATGAGTGTGGAGAAAGCATTTTTTTTGATGAGAATAGAGGATTATTAGTATGTGAGAATTGCGGTTTAGTCCATTTAGAAAAGTCTATAGATCGAGGGCCTGAGTGGAGAGCTTTTAATTCAGAACAAAAGAAAAAAAGAACAAGAACTGGAGCTCCCATGACTTATATGATCCATGATAAGGGCTTGAGTACAATGATAGATTGGAAAAATCGCGATATTTATGGGAAAGAAATTCCTGCAAAATTAAGGGGACAAATTCATAGATTAAGGAAATGGCAGAGTAGAATTAGAGTTTGTGATGCTACAGAAAGAAACCTAACATTTGCTTTGAGTGAACTTGATCGTATGGCATCAAATATGGATCTGCAGAAGAATTTAAGAGAATGTTCAGCAAAAATCTATAGAAGTGCTGTAGAAAAGCATCTTATTCGAGGTAGAAGTATAGAAGGAGTTGCAGCAGCAAGTTTATATGCCGCTTGTAGAATGTATAAAGTTCCAAGAACTTTGACTGAAATAGCTGAAATAGCTCGAGTAGATAAAAAAGAGATTGGACGATCTTTTAGATTTATATCAAATGAACTTGACTTAAATCTAAATCCAACGAAACCTTTAGATTTTCTCACTAGATTCATTTCAGAATTAGAATTATCTAATGAATGTCATAAAATAGCAAAAAAGATAATTAAGATGGCCTCAGAACGTGGTCTGACCTCCGGAAGAGGGCCAACAGGTGTTTGTGCTGCAGCAATTTATGCCGCAACATTAATTGCAAGAGAACGGCGAACACAAAAAATAATTGCACAAGTTTCACAAGTTACGGAAGTAACAGTTCGTAATCGTTTCAGTGAACTTGTTGAAAATTTATCTCTCTCTTTAAAAAGATAAATATTTATGCTTTCAAGTATCAATAAAAGGCAATAATAGCTTATTTTTTTTTTTAATTTATAGTTATTTATACTTTAAATTTCGTGGTTTATGTATTATTTGAATGTTATTCTGATTTAATAATCTAATTCCTTATCATTTATTTATTAAAATTATATACAGAAGTGATTTTAATAATTAAAGATATTTTAAGTCAAAATCAGGTTGTTGACTTTCTTAATAATGTTATTAAAAATTTTCCGAATTTTGCAGCAGGGGTGATTGCTGATTATCATGGCTTTCCAATTGTTTCTAAAATACCTAATAAATTTCCTTATAAAGAACATGAACTTGCTTTAGAAACAATAGTAAAAAATAGAACTTTTATTGATAAATCAAATTATATCAAAGTAGAAAGAAGCCTAAATAGAGATGAGACGATAAAACTCCTAATATTGCTTAAAAGGCCAAATAAAAATATTTATGGCTATAAAAGTCTGGAAATGATTATAAAAAGACAAATGCTCTTTTAAAATCCAAAATAATAAACTTGAGACTATATGTTTTTATTTTCGTTATATTCGTAGGAATAATTATTCCATTCCTTAATTATTTAAGTACTAAATATTATTTGTATGATAATAGGTTTAGGGTTAAAAAAATTAAATCATATAAGGTAGTTTGGATTTTTTTATATTAAACTAAAAAAAAAACAAAACAAAGAATTAGAAAAAAAAAAATATTAGGTTGAAAATAAATTATGAGTTATGAAGATGAGGTAATGTTAAAGAAAATATTGAATGCAATCATTAATAGTGCAGCAGGTGTTAGATATGCAATCATTATTGATGAAACAGGAATAACATTACTTAGTCAATCTAAATTTAGGCTTTCTGATGATATAACTTCGGTCGAGAAAATTGGCGCTATTGGTGGTGCAGTATTCATGGCTGGTGAAGAACAGGGAATGATTCTTGGATATGGGAATATTGATTTACAAATTACAGAATATAATAAAGGAATGATCTTTTCAATGAAAATTGGGGGAGGAGTATTATGTATAGCTACAGAAAAAAATATCAATATAGGATTTATTCGAGCTGTAATGAAGAAATGGGCACCTAAACTAGAAAACCTATTGGATCGTTATTTAGAGGTTAGTGAAAATGTAGCGAATAAAGAATTAAAAGAATTATTTAATTCTGATACAGTAAGTTTTTTCTAAACTTTGTTTATATCTTTTTTAAAATAAAATTAATTAGTGATCTTTATTTTTTTGGAGAAATATTAGCGTAAATTCAATTTATGGTAATTTTTAAATAAATAATATGAAATAAAGATCATATTTCTTTAAAATAATTTATATTTAAAAAGAAAATAATAATAAGATACATAGACTGTTGCCTAAAACACTAACACAAAATTCTCATTCTAAGGGGATACCTTAAAATCAAATTTGTTCTCTCGTGCTAGGCGTTAACTTCTATGCTTTAAGGGACATAATCTTTCTGCTGTCTGGGTACTGCCCTAATCTCATCGTACGGAACCATCCTTTTACTTGACTAAGAGCCCATTTGCCAGCAGTGTAAGTTATCGATTATAAAAACTCCAGATGTCTGCGTTTCTTTGCACATATAATCATTTGATATCATATATGTCCTCGATAACGCATATATTCCATCATTATTTTCCCAATTTAATTATATAATTGAGAGATTATAAATGTTTTTATACTAATTCATCTAATAGTAAAAAGAGTCTTATTTTTCTCAAAATTAGAACATTTTAGAAAGAATATCTCATAATATAAAAAAGAAAAAAAAAAATTTACATATAATAATATAGTGTATTCCAAATACCTGATGTAAAAACAAACATAATTATGAAAAATACAATACCTGCGATATTAGCAATAATTCCAAATATGCTAAGTACACTTCCTATTTTCTCAGGTGTATTTTGAGCTTCTGTTAATCTTGCTCTGTTGCTATTTAATCTACTTGAAATACCAAAAATTAGTCCAACAATATAAAAGATAATAATAGGCAATGTTTGAGGTATAAAAAAGCGACTTGTATTATAATTAATAATTCTTATGAAAAATCCAAAAAAACCAAGAATTAATCCAGCAGCAGCAAGACCAAGGGATACTATTGAAAATGCTAAACATTTCTTAGAATGGGATCCAGTCCCCATATTTGTCATAATTGGTTTTTGGGAAGGAATCGCAGAATTGAGATAGCTATTCGAGGGTTGTTTATTAACTATATAAGGATTTTGATAATTAATATTAGTTTTTTGAGCTTGACCTTGAAAATCATTTTGAATTTTGCTTCCACATAATGGACAAAATTTTGTATTAATATCTTCTATATTTTCACCACAATTTGAGCAAAACATTGTTATATTCATCCTCTTAATAAAATAATTAGATTTACATAAATAGAATGAATATGAATATATTAATTTTTTTTATAGTCCAATTTTCAATTTATTTATATATTTAATACTAAATTATAAGTTGATAATTTACTAAAATCAATAATTTAATAGATTAGATTTAAAAAAAGGAAATTAAATGATATAATTATCTCTTTTTTATTTTCTTATTTAATTTTGATTCTAATCTTGAAATCAAGCTAGATAAACAATCAAATAATATTATTCTAATTTGTTCATGTGCTAAGTAAACTTCAATGTTATCATTATAATGATCATCATTTGTATAAAATGCTTTATATACATTTTTTGTTTTTAAAATTTGATGAGAGGTTTCAACAATAAAAGCATATACCAATTCGCTC
>Ga0315549_1004675_pt1 | contig 11435 bp, 8 predicted proteins | sample SalMarSW160200MG_FD_203101 | JGI IMG/M metagenome (GOLD analysis project Ga0315549, IMG submission 203101) | Salt marsh sediment microbial communities from the Plum Island Ecosystem LTER, Massachusetts, United States - Salt Marsh Sediment SW1601-200 ... | reverse complement strand
TCTATATCCAATCCCTCGAAACGCTTGAGAGCTTCCTCCGAATCTTTAACCGGATAAACCCTATAATTTTCATGCAGAAGAAGGAAGAAAGTTTTCCTTATGGATTCATCATCATCCACCACCACAACTTTCTTCATTTCGGTTTTTTTCATGTCCTTTCCTTTTTCTTTTCTTTCATTCTTTTGACATAGCATATTTCATGCCAAATGAATTGATACTTCGGATTACAGGGAAGGAACCCTCCGTTAATCAGGTAATTTTGACAGATGGTGAGTAAATATAATTGACAAACCGTAAAATATTTTTACAGTCAAGATTTGTTGCTGTACTCGTCTATTTTTTTATCCAGGGTGGGACGGCTTATATTCAGAATCCGGCTGGCCCTGCTTTTGTTTCCTTTGACTTTTTTTAAAACATACTGAATGTATTCTTTTTCAACCTCTGCCAGAGCAACCATCTTTTTGGGAACCATTTCCTTTTCGCTCTGCTCCACAGGTAAATTCTCTTTGAGGATCACGTCTCCTTTAGCTAAGATAACAGCTCTGGTCAGTGCATTCTCCAGTTCCCTGACGTTTCCATTCCACGGCAGGCTAACAAGAAAATCCATCACTTCAGGAGAAACTTTTTTTGCGTTCTTTTTCAACTCCCTGTTTATTTTTTCTAACAGATAAGCCGCCAATTGAGGGATATCCTCTTTTCTCTCCCGGAGGGAAGGCAGATTGATTTCCACTACTTTTAGCCTGTAAAAAAGATCTTCCCTGAACTTCCCTTCTTTGACCAGTTCCTTGAGTTTGTGGTTTGTTGCGGCAATGATCCTTGCTTCTGTTTGGAGGATCTCCTGCCCCCCTACTTTCATGAAGTCCCGGTTTTCTAACACTCTCAATAACTTAGACTGCACGTTCAACGAGACATCCCCGATTTCATCAAGAAAAAGAGTGCCTTTGCCCGCGATCTCAAACTTTCCTTTCGTATCATAGACCGCATCAGTGAAGGCTCCCTTTACATGACCGAACAGCTCGGTTTCCAGGAGTGTATCTGAAAGAGTGGAACAGTTTATGACGATGAACGGTTCATTCCCATAGATGCTGTTATAATGAATGGCTTTAGCGACCAATTCCTTTCCTGTGCCGCTTTCCCCTTGTATGAGCACATTAGCCCTGGTGTTCGCTACGGAGCCGATCAACTTATACACTTCTCTCATTTTAGGGGTGCTTCCTATGATATTGTCAATGGTGTATTCTTTCTGCTTTTCCCCTACAAGATAGCTCATTTTATCTTCAAGGCTCTTTACCTTGAAAACTTTATCAATGACTAAATCCATATCCACATAGTCCAGGGGTTTAACCAAATACTCAAACGCTCCTGATTTTACGGCTTCTACTGTGGTTTTCATATCATCATATGCGGTCATGATGATGATACAGGCCTGCTGGTTTCCCTCTTTAATCTTTCTCAAGACCTCCAAACCGTCGATATCCGGAAGGCGGATATCCAGGAGGACCAAATCAGGTAAATTTTCTTCGAATTCTCTTATGCCTGACTTGCCGTCTTCCGCAGTGAATACCTGGAATTCCTTTTTACTGAAATGGGAAGAAAGACTTTTCCGGATCAACTTATCATCATCAATAATCAAAATAGACTTCATTTTTCTTCCTCCACAGGCAGTGTGATTTCAAAACAAGTCCCCTGCTTTTCTGTTTCCTTAACTCTAATCGAGCCTTGATGCTGCTCCACGATTTTTTTGGCATTAGCCAAACCCAATCCGATTCCGGAAGATTTATTGGTAAAAAAAGGTTCAAATATATTTTCTCTGTCCATCTCCGGAATTCCGCAGCCGTTATCAATGACCTCTATGGTAACACTTTTTTTGCCAGGTGCCTGAGAAAGATAGGCAAAGATGCCTATCTCACCGCCTTCTTTCACGGCATCTCTGGAATTGCCTAAAAGGTTTAATATGACCTGGCGGAGCTTGTCTCCGTCAGCGTAAACAGAAGGCAAGTCCTTCTCATAATACTCAGAGAGCTTGATTTTTTTCTCTTGCAGGGAATCTGAAATCATTTTTAAGGACTCTTCTGTTATTTCCCGAACGGAAAACCTCTCTTTGTTGAGTTCGGAAACCCTGGTAAAATTCAAGAGTTCCTTTATGAACTTTTCGATTTGGACTATTCCTTCCCGGGAAAGATTAAGGTGCTCTTTTTGCACATCTTCCAAGTTTTCACTTTGCAGGACCTTTTGAATATTCAGATTAGCGGAAGTAAGAGGATTTCTTATCTCATGAGCAATGCTTGCTGAGATCCTTCCTATGGAAGCGAGTTTTTCTGTCTGTATCAATTTCTTGTTCGCGGCTTCCATTCTCTTCCTGGCAAGAAGAAGCTGGCGGTTCATCTCGTTAAAGTTCTCAGCCAATTTCCTGATCTCATCCTGGGAGCTGACATTTATCTCCTGGGAAAAATCCCCGCGTGAAATATTAAAAGTGGCATCTGTCAGTTTCTTGATGGGGCCGGTAATCCGGCTGGAGAGAAAAACAGCCCCCCCTATACCAACCAGAATCCCTCCCAATCCGATAAGTATCAGCATAAGCCGGGTCCGGCGCATCTCTTCCTTCATTTCTTCCAAAGACAGTCCCACTTTAATGGAACCCCACTGGGTGCTGGATCCTCTTGCGAAAACAGGAATCTCAATTTCCAAGACCGACTTATTCTTACCCTTATCATCATATTCTATTTCTTTTCTTTCAAAATAATAAGTGCTTTCATTAACCGGACCTTCAAGAGAGGAGGTAGTATAGACCTGTTCATTTTTCTCAGCAAAATCAGTGGCCGCAAACAGCCTTTTTTGCTGGTCAAAAAAAACCACATAGATAAGTTTTTGATCTATTTGTCCCTGAATGTTATTTTTAACTCCTTCTACATCCCAGAACATCAGCGGCTCCAGGTTCAAATAAGCAATGTTCCTGGCTGTTAAAACTCCCCTGTTCTTATGTTCCTCAAAAATGGCTTTTTCCTCTCTTCTTTCGATAAGAAAGAGTATGGCTGCCACCAGAAAACAAAGCAGCGCTGTTATGGCCGTAACAAACTTCGCCCGTAGAGACATCTTTTCACTCTTTGTGCTTTATTTTATTTATCAATCCAAATTTTCCAAACTTCTAAATAATAAAAACCGAGCGCCGGCTCTTCAACTCCTTTTATGTACGGCTGCATGACCATTCTATTCTGTTTGTTAAAAAGAGGGACCGCAGGAACTTCAGAGCGCAAAATCTGTTCAATGCGCTGAAAAAGCTCTATGCGTTTTGTCCAGCTCCTCTCCAGTTCAGCACCCCTCAAAAGCTGGTCCAACTCAGGGCTGCTGTAGCCGAATGAATTGAACACAGATTGAGAGAAAAAAAGAGTTCTTATTATATCCTCAGGGTCAGGAAAATTCATTTTCTTTTCAATGTATACCAGGTAGGGCTTTTCATTATTCTTGATTTCCTGAAAGGTCTCAAAATAGCGCAGCCTTACTTTAATCCCCAGAACATTCAACTGGTTCCTCAAGCATTTAAAAATACTGTACTTATAGTCTGATTTTGGTAACTGAACGAAAAAAAGCAAAACCGGGAATTGAACATTCTGCTGATCCAATATTTGCCGTGCGTGTTTGAGGTCCGTCGTGTCATGCCTGTCAGGGAAAAATCCCTGAAGCCGGGGAGGAATGTAATTGTTCACAGCCTGGAACAAGTACTGCGGCTCATTCAATTGACGGATAATTTTCTCCTTATCAATCCCGAGGCTAACAGCCTTTCTTATCTCCGGTCTGTCAAAAGGAGGAATGTGGCAGCTTATTCCCAGAAATGCGGTATTAATAGATCCATCCTCAAGAATCTTGTATTTAGAACCGATCAGGCTGGGAGAAACCAGTGGCATAGCATCAATCTCTCCCCAAAAAAAGTGATCCCGATTGTAGAGAGGACAAAACTCAACCGCCTCTAAATACGGCATTCCTATAAAATAGCCTTCATTCCGCTTTAAACGAACTCCCACTATATCTAACCTTGTGTCCCTCAACCAATATTCAAAGGCAAACGGGCCTGTCCCTGAAGGATCTAAGAAAAACTTATCTCCCATCTCCAGAGGCCTGTCTTTAGGCAGGATTTTACAAAAATGCATGCTCATTAAATACAGCGCAGACACGTAGGGCTTGATCCAGAGAATTTCAAAAGTGTATTTGTCCTTCGCGCTAAAACCTGACACTTGCTCGGCCTTCCCTTCCCTGAATGCCTCAGCTCCCTCTACACGGGACAAAAAATACTGATAATGTGGTGAGCTGTTCTCCTTTTTCAGGATCCTCTCAAGGGAATATTTCACATCTTCCGATGTCAGCTCACCTCCATGATGAAACAGAACTCCTCTCCTTAAGTGGAATGTGTATTTTTTTCCATCCGGCGATATCTCCCAGTATGAAGCCAAAGAGGGGATAACATTGAAATTCTTATCCAATCTGACCAGGCCGTCATATAACTGTTCGGACAGGAATATGGAAGAACCGGATTTAATGGGATCAAGCTCTCCTTCAAAGTGGTCAGAAAAGAGTTTGATCCGGAATACGCCGCCGTACTGCGGTTCCTGGCCTGAATCATTTTTCTCTGAATACAGGAGGCAGAAGGAAATCAGAAAGAAAACTGTGGTGACAGTACTTATTTTCTCTATAACCTTGCCGGACATTTTTTTTCAATCATAATGCGAGCTGTATTTTAAAGCAATATCAAATTAAAAAAAATGCGTTAAGTCAAACAGAGTTTCCATGTAATGTAAAGTCAAGTTTCCTTTTTTTTTCTTGAAAAAAGAATAATAACTGGTTCAGAGCTTTCAGCCTTGAATTTTTGGCTCAATTCGGCGAGGAATACAACGTCCTGCCGCCAAAAAATACTGAACCGGCTCAACCCGGGGCAAAAGCCTAACCAAAAAGAAATCTTCACGGTTTTTCATTTGATTTCTAGACTCATTATCTGTATATAATAGTAACGAAAGAAAGACATACTACATATTTGTCAGAAATTAATATGAGAACAGAAAAAAAGACTAAACAACAACTAATAAATGAAACAGAAAAACTGCGCCGGAGAATATCAGAACTTGAAAAATCAAAATCCCAAAGCCAATTAGAAAAAAACAAATGGAAGGAAAGCGAAGAGAGGTTCCGCAGTCTATCCGAGGCTTCTTTTGAGGGAATCGTCCTGCATGATAAAGGAAAAATACTGGATGCGAATAAGACTTTCGCTGAAATGTTCGGATATGAACTGAAGGAAACCATAGGCATGAATGTTTTGGAATTAGCTGCGCCTAAATGGAAGGATACAATTAAAGAAAATGTGCTTTCGGGCAGGGAAGAACCTTATGAAGCCGAAGGATTGAGGAAGGACGGGTCCATTTTCCCCGGTGAACTTCTCGGAAAGCAGATAAAATACAAAGACAGAGAGGTCAGGATCACGGCTGTCAGAGACCTCACCAGACAAAAAAAAGCAGAACAAGCGCTAAAAGAAAGTGAAGAAAAATATTCCCTGGTCGTTGAGAACAGCAACGATGCCATCATCATCCATCGTGACGGAATCATCCAGTTTGCCAACTCCACTTCGTCCCGGTATATAGGTATGCCTCCCCATGAATTGATCGGGAAACCAATGACGGATTTTGTTCATCCTGACGACAAAAAAAAGGTCTGGGATAACTTTCAAAAAAGGAAAGCTGGAAAAGAAGTCGAGAATATCTACGAGATCTCTCTTGTCAGAGAAGACGGCTCTTCCTTCCCTGCTGAAATCAATGTTTCCCTTATCCAATATCAGGGAGAACCGGCAGGGCTTGTGTTTATAAGGGATATCACCAAGCGCAAGAAAGCAGAGGAAAAAATCAAAAAATCCCTGGAAGAAAAAGAAGTCCTTTTAAAAGAGATCCATCACAGAGTCAAAAACAATATGCAGGTCATTTCCAGCCTCATCAACATTCAGGCAATGCGCATCAAGGATAAAAAAGCACAGGAGATATTCAAAGATACAAGAAACCGGGTCATGTCAATGGCTCTTGTGCATGAAAGGCTTTACCGCTCAGAAAACCTGGCGGGAATTGATTTCAAAATGTATATAGAGCGGATGTCAGTCCATCTTATGAGCTATTACAAGGAATTGTCACAAAACATAGAATTAAAAACAGATGTAGAGGGCATCCTCCTTGACATCACCAAAGCCGTGCCTTTAGGGCTTATTGCGAATGAACTGATAACCAACTCCTTAAAACATGCTTTTCCAAAAAGCAAAAAAGGGGAAATAAACATAGAGTTTTACAAAAAAGGGAAAACATACCACTTGAACATTGGCGACAACGGAATAGGATTTCCCAAAGCCCTGGACTTCAGCAAAGCAGAATCAATGGGGATGGATCTGGTAAATTCCCTGGTAAAGCAGATAAACGGCAGCATACGGCTTTCCATGGACAAAGGCACTCTTTTTAAGATCACCTTTAAAGAATAACCACCCTTAGATAATAAAGGTGAACCTTGTCTCCTTTTTCTTTTAACCTCTTAATTTCTCCTGCAAAGAATCCAAAAAAAAACAGAATTAACTTTATATTTGTCCGCTTCTCGTGTATATTTGTTCACTTGTATTGAAATCTTCATAGAATGATAAATTCCGGATATTAAAAAAACATCATGGAATCTGAAAAACACATGACCAAAGGGGTAAAAATCCTTTTGGGCGACCCCAAAAAAGCCATTTTAAAGCTTTCAGCGCCTATGATGCTGGCTATGCTGCTTCAGGCTTTATATAACATTGCAGACGGCATCTGGGTGGCCGGACTGGGAGCCGACCAATTGGCTGCCGTGGGACTCTTCTTCCCGTTCTTTATGATCATAGTGGCGCTGGGAGCTGGAATCGGAGTGGGAGGAAGCTCAGCGGTTTCCCGGAGAATCGGAGAAGGAAACAAAAAAGCCGCTGAAAACACAGCCTCTCATACCATCGTGTTTGCCATAGGTCTTTCACTGGTCATCAGTATGGGGGCCCTCCCTTTTACCGGAGAACTTTTCCGCTCTCTGTCTGGGAACGGGGAAGTGGGGCGCATGGCCGCCAATTATGCCCGCATCCTTTTCGCCGGCACCTGCATCCTTGTTTTCTCTCATATCGCCAATGCGCTTCTCAGAGGAGAGGGAGCTGCAAAGAAAGCCATGTATGGCTTAGCCCTTGGTTCCTGCCTGAACATTGTTCTTGATCCCTTATTCATCTATGGATTCAAACTGGGAGTAGTGGGAGCTGCATGGGCTACTCTGATATCCATCGCCATATCCGCTGTTTTGTTCTTTTACTGGCTTTTTATCCAAAAAAAAACATACCTCAGAATCACTCTCCATGATTTCAAACCGGATATGAAAATATTGAGAGAGATCCTCTCGGTCGGCTTCCCCTCATCCCTGGCCCAGCTTTCCATGTCTGCCGCCATGATCGTACTAAATCTTGTGGTCATTGAAGCCGGAGGAACAGACGGAGTAGCTGTATTTACCAGCGGATGGCGTATCATTATGCTGGGCACCATCCCTCTTATGGGCATGGCTACGGGAGTGGTTTCCGTAACAGGGGCTGCGTTCGGGGCTCAAAACAAACAAAAACTGAAAACAGCTTTTCTGTATGCGGTTAAAATCGGAGTGCTCATGGAACTGGGAATTGGCATTCTTGTGGCTCTGTTCGCCGGGCAGATAAGCTATATCTTCAGCTATTCCAAAGAGGCTTCCCGTATCCAGGAGGAATTGATTGTGTTTCTCCGGATCACAGCTTTATTTTATCCTGCGGTTCCCCTGGGCATGCTCACTTCTGCCATGTTCCGCGGCATTGGAAAAGGCACCCGCTCTCTGATCGTGACCCTGCTGCGCACCATTGTCCTTCAGGTACCCATGTGCTACCTTCTCGGCATCACTTTTGGGCTCGGTCTTAACGGTGTTTGGACGGGGATCGTTGCCGGAAACGTGGCAGCGGTCGGGATTACCTTTTCCTGGGGAAAATATACGGTCGAACACGTGATAAAAAAAAGGGCAGCCTTAGAGAGTGAGGCTGCCCTTTAGAATTTCCGTTACTTGGCTTTTCTCAGCAGGATATCCCCTTCGTTGTTGCTGAACACATAAACAGGACCGCCCCCGTTTATTCTGGCATAGATATATCTGTTGAAAGAGATGTCATAATACTCTCCCCGCGCTATGCCTCTTGCATCCCTGATGCTGACAGCAAGATTTTCTATAGACTCTCCTGAAACCACAACCGGAACAGCGGGGACTTCGGGAGGATTGAGATAATAAAAATTTCTCAAATTTTCTCTCTTCAGGTTTTTCAGTTTATCCGAGTCAAAATCAAATCCTTCGTCAGGATTACGGACGATCTGGAGGTCAAAGTCAGTGTACACCTCGCCCTGGCCTGATTTTATTTTGAGGTTGGCTTTGGTGGCTGCGGGAAGAGTGATATCTATATCCCCCTCCCAGGAGGTGAAAGACATGGGGAGGTCCGGAGACACGCTCTTGAACACAGCCTTAATCTCTCCCTCATAAGCATGGGCAACGACCGCACTGGAGATCCCTGTTAAATCGATATTTCCCTCTTGATTGGTGACTTCGATCTCTCCGTTTACATTTTCAACCTTTACATCCCCATTCTCATAAGCCCTGATGCTTACGGAAGTGGAATAAGGCACTCTGATGGAAAGGTCCACCGTCTGTTTGGAAGAACTCACACTGATGCGCATAACATTTTCATCTTCCAGGACTCTGAGCCCTGTGGAGTCAACCTGGACAAGCTTCAGTCCCCTGGCTTTTTCATTCCTCTCTATCTCTTCTTCTTTCACCAGTTTCTCTCTCACTCTGGCTTCCACCATAACTTCTTTCCCGTTATATCCTGTAACAATGATACTTCCGTGCTGCACTCCCACTTTGACCAATCCCGGTTCATCCGGATTGGAAAACGGGACCGTGGCTTTGTCCGCGGCTTTATCCTGGGCATAGAGAAAACCGCCTGCCATAAGGATGACAAGTGCAATCCCTAAAAATTGAATATTTTTTTTGATTGTTTTTTTCATTTTTTTTTCTCCTTTGCTTTTTTTTCTATCTATGGTTGATCCCTTTTCTCACAGAATTTTTCTCCTCTAAAAACTCAACCTCTTTATACCCTGTTCGGCCCTGTCTTTTATTTCAGGATTCACACCCTCTTCCTCCAGCAGGCTTTTCAGGGCATCTACGGCTCTTCTTTCCCGGATGCTCACCATAAGGTCAATGAGTGCTGCCTGGACCATGGGCGAAGACTGTTGGGATAAGGAATCGATCAATCCCTTCTTGACCTTGGGATGATCGTGAAAGAGATACAGAGCCTCCACAGCAGCCAGCCGGATATTCACACTCGGGTCTGAGTTGAGCGTTGACAGCAGTTTATCCAGCAGCTTGTCATCCGGGTTGACCAGAGTATAGCTCATGTTTATACCCTGAAGTCTTTCGCTGGCTGAGTCCTGGTCAATGAGGGATACAGCCAGAGACTGCCTCATAGTCTGGACTTCATCCACCAGTGCTTTGTTTACGGCTTCCTGCTGAGGGATTACGGTCCACACATTTCCAATGACCAATCCCATTACAAGCATTCCCAGGGTCAGGGCAAACTGAAAGACCGGTTTTCGTGGCCACAGGTTCTTAAGACGGGAGAAAAGGCCTTTCTTCTCTTTTCGGACTATCTCTTCTTCAGCCTGCTTGTACTGCTCCAGCATACTGTAAAACCGGGTGCGGAGCCGGTCACTGGGCCGTTCCTCTTCAAGGACTCCCAGCTTTGTCCAGATTTCAGTCAACGACTCGAGTTCCCTCCGGCATGTGTCGCATTCGGCCACATGCGTTTGGATCTCTTCTCTTTCCTTTTTTGAAAGTCGACCGGTCAAATACTCTGTAAACATTTCCTGTGTTTTTTTGCATGTCATGACGGCACACCTCCCTGCAGCTCAAGATAAATTTCCCCGAGCTGCTTGACAGCCCTGTGAATATTGGCTTTAATGGTTCCTTCCCTGCATCCAAAAAGCTCTGCGATTTCCTTATACTTCATATCCTGAAAACGGCTCAGTATCAGAGCTTCCCTTTTCTTCACGGGAAGTTGAGAAAGAGCTTTTTGGATAAGTTCCTTATCCTTTTTTTGTTCGAGAGCATGCATGGGGGAATCCTCTTCGCTTTCAGGCTCTTCGAACTGGTCCTCCAAATTATATGTCCCTTTGTTTTTTCGCAAATGATCCACATGCACATTTCGTGCAACCCGATACATCCACACCGTGAACTTCCCTTTTCCTTCATATGTGGAGCGGTACTTGAGAATGCGGATAAACACGTCCTGCACAAGGTCTTCACTCAGGTTGTGGGATCCGGTCAAGCGCAAGAAAAGGTTGAAAATTTTCACATGATGCCTCTCAAATAAAATGGCTAATTTTTCAACCTGTCCGTCTCGTACTTTTTCCATAATAGCGCTGTCTGATAAAGATTCCATTCTGTTTGTCCTTTGTTCGGCTGTCAATTATATAGACTTCATTATACTCAAAAGGTTACAAAATAGTTTCGGTTTTTTCATGTTTGCTTTTTTTGGGATAGTCTGTATATTATCATAACGTACCCAAACTGTTCATAAAAAAATGACTGCATTCTTATTACACACAACACCTGATTCATTATGAAAAAAATCTCCGTGTTCTTTTTATTTTTTTGGGCTCCGGCCTTTTTGTTTTCCTCTGCACAAAGATTTATTCGATTCGAACATATTCTCCCTTCCTTTAACGCGGCTCCCGTTTCTGTTGTCTCCAGTATCCTGCAGGATAGAGAAGGCTTCCTGTGGTTTGGAACAGGAGAAGGATTAGCCAAGTACGACGGGTACCGTTTCATTCTTTTCAACCCCCGCCAGCCTGACAAAGAAACATCTCTTTGGCCCCTCTCTGTCTTCCCCATGATAGAGGACAGCAGAGGAGATATCTGGTTCGGGACCAACGGGTACGGGCTTTTTCGCTTTGCTAGGCAAAATGAGGAATTTATTCCGTTCACGCACGACCCTGAAAATCCTGTTAGTTTAGCCGGGAACACTATTCTTTCCTTACAAGAAGATAAGAGCGGCGATCTGTATATCGGAACCAGATCTAACGGGCTCTGCCGCTATGATAGACTAAACAATACATTCACCAAGATACCCTTAGGAGAGAATGTTCAAACCATATGGATCCTTCTCATAGACAGCCAGAACCATATCTGGGCCGGAACTCAAGACTCGGGCCTGTTTCGATTTGATCCTGAGACCCGGAAGATCCAGAATTACAAACACGATCCAGCAGATCAGCGCAGCATCGGAAGCAACACAGTCTGGTCGATTTTTCAGGACAAACAAGGGACGATCTGGGTGGGCACAAAAAACGGAGGATTGAACC
>Ga0315549_1004674_pt1 | contig 11437 bp, 6 predicted proteins | sample SalMarSW160200MG_FD_203101 | JGI IMG/M metagenome (GOLD analysis project Ga0315549, IMG submission 203101) | Salt marsh sediment microbial communities from the Plum Island Ecosystem LTER, Massachusetts, United States - Salt Marsh Sediment SW1601-200 ... | reverse complement strand
TGGGGCCGCCGTACCGATCCATGATCTCATAGTGTTCGGCTACCGCCGGGTCGTCGGTCCAGACCGCCAGCTTGAGGGCCTGGAGGGTGATGGTACCCTCCAGGAGCTCGGGCGAAGCGAACTGAAATGTCATCTCGTCGGAATTGATGTAGCTCAAGAACCACTGAGGATACCAGCCCAGCCGATCGGCCTGTTTGATGGCCTGAGCGCTGTAGCCGGGAGTGGCAACGGTGGTGACCACCTCGGCGCCGTCGTTCTTCATGTTGATCACCTGGGAACTGACGGAGACCGCCCCGACGTCGTAGCTCTGCTCTGAGACGACCTCGTTCTTATCGGGGTCCAGCCCATCCTTCACCCCTTGCAGGTGGTCGGCACCCTGCTGGTTATTCGGGTAGAGGACGCCCACCTTCTTGCCGGGCAGGTTATCGGAGATGTACTCGCCGAAGAACGTCCCCTCGATTCTGTAGCTCGGGATCATCTGAACGGTCCAGGGGTGCCCCTCGGGGTCGGCGCCGAACATGTGAGACCCCGCCGAGCACAAGATGTCGGGCACTTCATTCTCGTTCAGGTAGTCCCAGACAGCGGGATGGGGAGTATCGCCCAGGGAGCCGACAATGGCGAACACTTTGTCCTGTTCAACCAGCTTGCGCGCCGCCTCGACGGCCTTGGCCGGGTCATCCTGGTTGTCCGCCAGCTTGTAGACGATCTTGCGACCGCAGACGCCCCCCTGAGTGTCGTTGATGTAGTTGAAGTAGGCTTCCGTGGCCTGGGGGATCGTGGCGTAGACCGCCGCCATGGCCCCGGCCAGGATGACATCCGCCCCCAGGATTATCTCTGTGTCCGTGATGCCGGGCGCCTCGCCCGCGGGGGCGGGAGTTTCGGCTGGGGTGCCGGTGACCGCAGCGGTAGGTGTGGCAGTGAGGGTTCCCTCCTCTTCTTCCTCTTCGCAGGCCACTGCCAGAGCGATGAGAACCACGCAGGCTAGAAGCAGAACAGCCATCAGAGCGGTGGTTCTACCTGGCAGCGGCAGGGCATTCTTGACCTTCATCTTGGGCCTCCCTCCATGGCGCTCCCTATTCATGGAGAACGTCAGCTACGTCCTTGAGGCCAGACTCCACCAAGGAGCAGCCCGCCCCTGTTTTTCGGGAAACGGCCGTAGCCAGCGCTGACTACTTCTCTCCTACTTGAACTCAACTAGCGGGCCGAAGTACTCCCACCTGCCCTTCCCATCCTCCACGCTAGCCCGCAGCATGTGACCGGTTTGCAGTCCCGTGTGGTCGGTGTCGGAGAAGGAGACGTACACATCGTCTAGGAACAGATCGCTGTGAAAGTCCTCGATAGACTCCAGTGCATCCATCAGCCCCTCTCGCGTGAGGTTGTCGCAGGACCTGTTCAGCGCCTCTACCGCCACTTCTGCCAGCGTCTGGGCATAGACGGTGAAGTTGGTGGGGCTGGGCCCGCCGTACTCGCTCATGAGCCGGTGGTGTTCGGCCACAGCCGGCTCGTCGGTCCAGGTCGCCAGCTTGAGGGCCTGGAAGCTAATGGCGCCGTCCAGAAGCTCAGGCGGCGAGACGAAGTTGAACATCATTTCGTCGGAATTGATGTAGCTCAGCAGCCACTGAGGATGCCAGCCCAGGCGGTCGGCCTGCTTGATGGCCTGAGCGGTGAAGCCAGGACTGGCAACAGTGGTAACCACCTCGGCACCGGAGTTCTTCATGTTGTTCACCTGGGAGCTGATAGTGACTGCCGAGACCTCGTAGCTCTGCTCGGAGACGATCTCGTTCTTATCGGGGTCCAGGCCGTCCTTCATCCCTTGCAGATGGTCGGTGCCCTGCATGATATTCGGTATGAGCACGGCCACCTTCTTGCCGGGCAGGTTCTCGGAGATGTACTGGCCGAAGAACACCCCCTCGATCCTGTTGCTGGGGATCATCTGGACGGTCCAGGGGTGTCCTTCGGCGTCGGCGCCGAACATGTGAGACCCGACGGAAACCAGGATGTCGGGCACTTCATTTTCGTTCAGGTAGTCCCAAGTGGCGGGATGGGGAGAATCGCCCAAGGAGCCAACCATGGCGAACACCTTGTCCTGTTCCACCAGCTTGCGCACCACCTCCATGGCCTTAGCCGGGTCGTCCTGGTTATCCTCCAGCTTGTAGACGATCTTGCGACCGCAGACACCCCCCTGGGTATCATTGATGTACTTGAAGTAGGCTTCCACGGTCTGGGGGATCGTGGCGTACACCGCCCCCATGGCGCCGGCGAGGGGGCAATCCGCTCCCAGGATTATCTCTGTGGCCGTGATACCCGGCGCCTCCGCCGCCGTCGTGGTAGGAGTGCCCGTCGCCGCGGCTGTGGGCGTGCCACTAGGGGTAGTGGTCGTCTCTTCTTCTTCCTCTCCACAGGCTACTGCCAGCGGGATGAGAACCACACAGGCTAGAAGCAGAACGGCCAGCAGGGCGGTGATTCTACCTGGTAGCGGCAGGGCATACTTGACCTTCATCTTGTGCCTCCCTTTATGGCGTTCCCTATTTGTAGAGGACATCGGCTACATCTTGAAGGCCCAGTTCCTCCAGCTTGGCCCGGCTGGGCCTGCAGGTCTGCTGGTCCCAATCGCAGGCGGCCAGGAACTCCCGCTGCAGGGTCTCCGCGTCCAGGCTGAAGCCCTTGTGCGGACCCTCTCCCAGCGGCGGGCTGCCGATGAGCCGACCAGGGATGCGGCGCTGGACAGGGTTGTCCCCCTCGCGCACCTGAAAGGCCATGCGCAGATTAGCGATGCGTTCGCCCGTCTTGAGCAGCTCCTGGTGGGTGGTATCCCAGCCGGTGACCGCGTTGATCCACTCGGGAATGCGCTGGTTAGGCCCGGCGAAAGTGATGAACATGCACGTGCCGATGCTATTGACGATGTGTTGACACTCGGAGATGCCCTTGTGATGCAGAGCGCGGCCGCTGGCCTCATTTCGGTCGCTAGGCGCGAGCGGCACACCCCAGTCGGGTGCAATAGCACTCGGGTACTGAGTATGGCGGGCAGGCGTGGGGTCAAGCTTATACGTGGTAAAGTACTCCGGCTGGAGCCTGGCTTCGTGCATGGGCAGCTCCTCGCCGGCCACCTCCATGGCGAAAGGCTCTGCCTTGGGTCCCAGTTTCTGGGCGGCCTTGCGGATGCCATCGGCAAAGAGGGCGCCAATGCCCTCTCGCTTACCGATGCGGTGGAGCATCTCCACGATGGCCTCGCCGTTGCCCCAGGTCAGCTCCAGGCCACCCGTGTCCTCCCTACTGATGAGGCCGTTCTCATAGCACTCGATGGCGAAGGCGACGGTAGCACCAGCGGAGATGCTGTCCAGACCATAGGCGCTGCAGAGGTGGTTGACGCACTGGAGCGAGTCGATGTCGGCGTTAAGGACCAAAGTGCCGAACACGCAGGCCGTCTCGTATTCCGCCCGATGAGTGCCCTTCGGATAGGGGAATTTAGGGTTGTCCGATTCTTTGCTCTCAGCACCACAAGATAGGGGGCAGTGCCAGCAGGCGTAGGTCTTGTCCATCTTGGCGTTGAACTTGTCGCCAGCAAGCTGGGGTGCCGCCGGGAAGTCAACGGTGCCAACGCCGCCCCAGTTCTTCACCGGTGAGTCACCCGTGACGGCTGAAGTGGCAGTGACGCCGGTCGTGCCGAAGCCGCGGAAGAAGGCGGCAATGGGCCCGAACTCGTCTATGGAGGTGCGCACCAGGCTGCGCACGTTCGCGTCATCGCCAGCCAGGATGTTGCGGGACGCCAGGACAACGACGGCCTTGAGCTTCTTAGAGCCCATGACAGCACCCAGTCCGCTGCGTGCGGCCAGGCGGCCGTACTCGTTGCAGATGCCAGCCATGTGGGACAGGTTCTCCCCTGCCTGGCCAATGCAGGCCACACTCGCCTTCTTGCCGTGGCGCTCCTTGAGCTCGACCTCCGTGGCGATGGCGTCCAGGCCCCAGAGGTCGCTGGCGTCCTTGATCTCGACCTTATCGTCCTCGATGAGGAAATAGACCGGCTTACCAGATATGCCGCTAAACAGCAGGCCGTCCCAGCCGGCATGCTTCAACAAGGGGCCAAAATCGCCGCCGCTGTTGGCGTCGCCCCAGCCGCCAGTCTTGGGAGACTTGGCGACGGCCTGATAGCGACTCCCGAACAGGGGGGTGCCGGTGAGGAGGCCGGGGAAGAAGCCGAGGATGTTATCTGGGCCCAGCGCCTCCGCACCCCGAGGGATGCGGTCGAAGAGCAAGCGGGCACCCAGGCCGTAGCCGCCGATGTAGCGGCGGTACATCTCCTCCGGCAGCGATTCAGACTCGCTGACGCCCGAGCCGAGATTCACTGTGAGGATCTTGCCATTGATGGCCTTGGTCAGCATCTCATCTACTCCCCTTCCGAAATCGGCGCCGGTGGCCAGCCTCTGAGCCGGACCAGACAAGACAAAACAGGCCGATGTCGGCCAGGACGATCATAGGATTGACAGCAATTATAGGTCAAGCCAGGCTCTCCTTCCAGTTCCCCTGTCGCGCCTGCCCTTTGCCCGCGACCCGCCGACGAAGGACCAGGGGCTCCTCGACAAGCCAGCACGCATCTGCAGCGGATGTGTCCTCCATCTTGGCCTATTGCCATCTGTGTGTTATATATGTCTCTGTGAAGAAGACACACCCGCCGGGACCGCTACGCCCATAGCGACACCCCTTCTTCCAGGGCAAACCGTTCCCTCGGGCGGCATAGGAGGGATTAGGGTGAAAGCTGGTCACCTCACGCACCTGACACTCAAAGTCACGACCCGGCTGGCTGCCCTGCTCCTGGCTTGCCTGGTGGCGATCCCCCTATTGAGCGGCTGCGGAGAGGAAGAAGAGGAGACTCCCACCCCTAGCGGCACGCCCACAGCCGCAGCGACCGGCACTCCTACGGCCACAGCGAAGGTGCCGGGCATCACGGCCACAGAGATAATCCTGGGAGCCGATGTTCCCCTCGCCGGAGCCATGGGAGCGGTCTACGCCACGATCCCCCAGGCCACAAAGGCTTACTTCAATTACATCAACGATACCCAGGGCGGTGTCTGCGGCCGCAAGATCGTCTACAAGCTCGAAGACAACCAGATGGACCCCGCCAAGGCCGCTGAAGCAGTGCGTAAGCTGGTGGAGCGCGACAACGTATTCGCCATTGTTGGCTCCTTGGGCGACATTCCCCACGGCGGCGTCTGGGACTACCTCAATGAGAAGGGAGTGCCCGACTTCTTGCTCTCCGCCGGGGCTCACATGTTCGTCGCCGACCCCGAGGGGCACCCCTGGACGTTCCAGATGATCCCCGACTACAGGAACGAAGCAGTCTTCTTCGGCGAGTACATCTCCGAAAACCTGCCAGGCAAGAAAGTGGGCGTTCTGTACGAGAACCAGGTCTTTGGCTACGACGGCCTCGAAGGCACGAAGATGGGCCTGGATCCCGACAAGAATGAAATCGTCTCCGAAGAGAGCTATGAGAGCACGGCTGTCTCCGTTCGCTCCCAGATCGCCAATATGAAGAACGACGGCGCCGAAGTGGTCGTGTTGTACACCACCCCCGGCTACGCCGCCCAGGCGGTCAAGGAGGCCGACAAGCTTGGCTGGTATCCCCAGTGGCTCATGAGCTATGTCAATTCCGACGAAATGCTATTTCAGTTCGTCTCGGCCGAGCTCCTGGAGGGGGCCATCACCAGTCAAAGCTACAAGCTAGCGACCTGGACAGACGAGCCGGCCATAGCCGAACACCACCGGCTCATGGACGAGTACGGTGGCCCCTCACCCACGAACTTCACCGTTTATGCCCAGTCGCTGGGAGAAGTGGCCGTGGAAATCCTCAGCAGTACCTGCGACAACCTGACCCGCGAGGGACTGATGGACGCCACCGAATCCCTTACGGACTATCACAGCGACCTGCTCCTGGACGGGATCAACATCACCTTCGGCCCCGATGACCACACGGCCATCGGAAAGGGCAGGCTGTTGAAGGTGGTCTTGCACGATGGCAAGGGCGAGTGGGAGTACTTTGGCCCGGTATTTACTTACTGGGGAGAGGAGTAATCCAAGAACTTCAGAGCCCAACCACAGCGCGCAGTCTGGCCCGGTAGGGCGTGCCCCTCCAGGGTTCGCTCTCAGCAGATGTAGGAAGAGTACTCTTGTCGTAGTAGGAGAGGCTAAGATGAAAGGCAAGCTCAGCGCTCTGTTGACCGTTCTGTTCCTGGGGTGCCTGGTGGCCATCCCCTTACTGAGCGGCTGCGGCGAGGAAGAAGAGGAGGGGACCCCCACCCCTGCCGGCACGCCCGCCGCAACGGTGACCGACACCGCCACGCCAGCGGCGGAGGAGGTGCCAGGCATCACGGCCACAGAGATAATCCTGGGAGGTCACTTCATCCTTGGTGGGGTTTTCGGCGCCGCCTTCCGCATGATCCCCGACGCCACAAATGCCTACTTCAAGTACATCAACGACGCCCAGGGAGGCGTCTGCGGCCGCGAGATCGTCTACAAGATGGAAGACAACAACAACGACGCGGCGCAGGGCCTTGAGGCCGCACGCAAGCTGGTGGAGCGAGACCAAGTCTTCGCCCTGGTAGGCTCTTTGGGCGACGACTCTATAGCCGCCGCCTGGGACTATCTGAACGAGAAGGGTATGCCCGACATATTGCTCTCGTCGGGAGTCCACCAATTCGGCATCGACCCCCAGGGTCATCCCTGGACCATCACGCTGATCCCCAGCTACACCGTCGAGGGAACCTTCTTGGGCGAGTACATCTCCGAGAACCTGCCGGGTGAGAAAGTGGCCGCTCTCTACGAGAATGGCCCTCAGGGCTGGGACGAGCTAGCAGGCCTCAAGCTGGGACTCGACCCTGACAAGAACGAACTGGTCACCGAGCAGAGCTTCGAGCTCACAGCCATCTCCATCAGGTCCCAAGTGGCTAACATGAAGAACTCTGACGCCACCGTGGCCGTCTACCTCACCGGCCCCGGCCAGGTTGGTCAGGCCATCAAGGAGGCCGACCGCCTCGGCTGGCATCCGGATATCTTCATGAGCTACACTTCTGCAGACGATATCATGTTTCAGTTCGTCTCGCCTGACCTTCTGGAGGGAGCCATCACCTTCCAGGCCTTCAAGCTGGCGACAATGAGGGAAGACCCGGCAGTGGCCAATCACTATGAGATCATGAGGGAGTACGGCGGGCCCGCGCCCTCTAACTTCACGATCTATGCGCAGTTGGTGGGGGAACTGGCGGTGGAAGCCCTCAGCAGAACCTGCGATAACCTGACCCGCGAGGGGTTAATGGACGCCGTCGAATCTATTCAGGACTGGCACAGCGACCTGCTCTTGGACGAGGTCAACGTCAGCTTCAGCGACACCGACCACATCGGTCTCCAGACCGGCAGGATGCTGAAGGTTGTCGTGAAGGATGGAAAGGCGGGGTTCGAGTACTTCGGCCCGCTATACGTGTTCGAGGACTAGGAATCAGCAACGCCTAGCGCCGAAGATACGCACAGCCACGCCTCGGCTGCCGAGGCTAGTGTTGCTGCTCGTCTTCTCGCCTGCCTTTGAGAAACTCTTCCAGTTCCTCGATCAGAATGTCGCCGCCAGCGGGCTCGGCACCTTCCGCCGCTGCCGCCGCCTCCCCCTCCGATAGAGCGTCCGACCGGCGCTCCAGCTCCCGCACGTAGGCAGCGATCTCCGGATTACTGGCGATTGCCCGAGCCACCTCCCTCTCAAAATCGGCCACGTCCCTCTCAATCCCCTCAAGGTCAAGGCCGAGATCGAAGAGAGTGCCCAAGGCGCGCAAGAGTGCTGCGGCCCCCTTGGGGTTCTGCGTCGCCCCCAGGTAGTGTGGCATGGCTGCCCATAGGCTGACCGCCGGCACTCCCTCCCGCCGACAGGCATCGTGTATTGTGCCGACAATGCCGGTGGGCCCCTCGTAGCGGGTGGGGGCGATATGTAGCTGACCCAGCCTCGCCGTCAGCTCTGGGTCGGTGGCGAAGCCGGTCAAGGGCACAGAACGAGAGTGCGGTGTCTCGCTCAAAAGCGCACCAAGACTCATTGCCTGGGTCACACCACATTGCTGGGCCACCTGAAGAACAACCCCCGTGAATGCCCGCCACTTTAGGTGAGGCTCGGTGCCAAGGAGAAGGACGAAATCTCGGCTCAGGGCGGGGTCTGCCTTGTAGAAGAAGGCGTTGTTGGGCCACTCCAGTTCCCGCTGCGAGTCCGGGGCGACGCGGATCGTGGGCCGCGCACTGGTAAAGTCGAAGAACTCCTCGGGGTCGATGCTGGCGAATCGCTGCGCCGACCACCCCTCGATCAGAAAGCGCACCGCCGTGGTCGCTGACTGACCGGCATCATTCCAGCCGCCGAAGGCCATCACCAGAACCGGACTGCGCAGACGAGGCACTTCTGCCATTTCAAGATAGCTCATCTAAGCTACGCCTCGGCATTGATATTACCATCGCCCCCGGTGAGCTCGCCCTCAAGGACAGGGTAGCCCCGCAGCCGCCAGGGGCGCAATACCCCCAGTGCCCTTGCGCCCGTATTCGCCAGGGAAGACAAGCTCGCTTGAACCATCCACCCTTCTGAGCCTAAGATTGGCTTACCTAATGGTGACGGCGCCGCTATGGCTGAGCCTCATAGAAGACCAAAACGCCCGTTTCTGGAGGGAGACCGCCCCCTCGCTTTTGCCCATCGAGGCGGCGCCAATCTCTGGCCAGAGAACACGATGGTGGCCTTTCAAGGGGCCATCCAACTGGGATGCCGCTACCTGGAAACAGACCTCCGCACCACCAGAGACGGAGTCATAGTCACCATCCACGACGAGACCCTGGACCGCATCAGCGATGGCTCCGGCCCTGTCCACGCCCTTACGCTGGCTGAACTGAAGCGGCTCGATGCCGGCTACCGCTTCTCCCCTGACGGAGGCCAGAGCTTCCCCTTTCGGGGAAAGGGGGTCACAGTCCCCACCTTGGCTGAAGTGACGCAAGCCTTCCCCGATATCCGCCTCAACCTCGACATCAAGCAGAAGGAGCCTTCGCTGGTGGAGGCCCTGGTCACCTTCATCGAGGAGCAGGACGCCCACGACCGCATCCTCGTGGGCTCCTTCCACGATCGAATGCTGAAGGAGTTTCGGCAACGGACGGGCGGCCGCGTGGCCACCTCCGCCGCCAGTTGGGAGGCGCGCCTGTTCTGGCTGGCCAGCCGCCTGGGCTTGACGCGCTTCCTTCGCCCTGCTTACGATGCTCTCCAAGTCCCGGCCCGCCAGGGAGCCCTTCCCGTGGTGGACCGTCGCTTCGTTCAGGCTGCTCATCGCCTCGGCATTCAGGTACACGTGTGGACTGTGGAAGAAAGCGAGGAGATGCGTCACCTGCTCAACCTCGGGGTGGACGGCCTGATGTCCGACAGGCCCGATCTCCTGCTCGATGTCCTGCACCTCTCGCACCCGCAAGCTTGAACGCGCTCGCCCTAATCACAGAAGGCGCATAGACACAAACATCTGTCCGTCTTAGACTCAAGTTAAGAGACGATGGCTGCCTGGGATCATCTTCGTGCCACAATTCTGAGCCGACTGCAAGGCCTCACCCTCCAGTACGAAACCCTTCTGCCCTATGTACTAGCTCTGCTGGTCGGCGTGGCCGCTGGCGGTGGGGCCATAATATTCCGCCACCTCATTTCTGCCTTCGACTGGGTCTTCTTCAACCGCCTGAGCGACGCCTTCAGCCCACTAGGCGACCAACGGGTCATTCTCCTCCCTGTCCTGGGTGGTCTGCTTATAGGACCCATTATCTATTTCCTGGCCCGTGAGGCTAAAGGCCACGGTGTGCCTGAGGTCATGCTGGCTGTGGAGACGCAGGGAGGTCGCATCCGGCCCCGCGTGGCCGTGGTCAAATCCGTGGCCTCTGCCCTCTGCATCGGTAGCGGCGGCTCAGTGGGACGAGAGGGACCGATTGTCCAGATCGGCTCAGCCGTAGGCTCCACCCTTGGCCAGCTCCTTCGCCTCTCCGAAGAGAACATTCGCCTGCTGGTAGCGAGCGGCGCTGCCGGCGGCATTTCCGCCACCTTTAACGCCCCTATTGCCGGCGTGTTCTTCGCCCTGGAGGTTATCCTCCGCCGCTTCAATCTGCGGAACTTCAGCGTTGTTGTGCTGAGCTCGGTGGTGGCGGATGCCCTCGCCCACACCTTCTTGGGAGACGACCCCGCTTTCGTCATCCCTCCCCACGCGCTGGAGAGCAACCTTGAACTCCCGCTCTATGCCCTCCTGGGCCTTTTCGCCGCCCTGGCCGGACTCGCATTCATCACTGTCCTCTACAAAACCGAGGACATCTTCGACGCCCTGCGTTTGCCAGAGATGGTCAAACCGGCCATTGGCGCCATAGGGGTGGGTGTTCTCGGCCTCTGGTTCGTCGATCTGTTCGGTGTCGGCTACGGCGGTGGCCCAAGCACCAACGCGATCACCAGCGCCCTGGCAGGCGAGAGGGCGCTACGAGTTGTCATCGCTCTGGCAGGGCTGAAGATCCTGGCCACCTCACTTACCATTGGCAGCGGCGGCAGTGGCGGCGTCTTCGCCCCTTCTCTGTTCATCGGAGCCATGCTGGGCGCCGCCTACGGCGATGTTGCCCATGATCTATTCCCCGATTTCACCGCCCCATCTGGGGCCTACGCCCTGGTAGGGATGGCAGCAGTCTTCGCCGCTGCTGCCCGCGCACCTATTACGTCCATCCTCATTCTCTTCGAGATGACCCGCGACTACAGCATCATCCTTCCTCTCATGATGGCCGTGGCCGTAAGCACAGTAATAGCCCAGCTCATCAGACGCGACACTATCTACACCCTAAAGCTGCGACGGCGCGGCGTGGAAATCGAGGAAAGGGCAGAAGCACCGCTGCTACAGACGATCACGGTGGGCCAAGCCATGGCCCGCAACTTCGACGTGGTGTCGGCCGACACCGGCCTAGTGGAGCTGCTAGAGGGCATTCCTGCCGATGGCCAGCCGAGAGCATTTCCCGTGCTCGACCATGACAGGAAGCTCGTGGGCATCCTCACGCCGTCCGATATTGAGCGCGTCCTGGATAAGGATCTCTCGGCTTTGACAGTTCAGGACATCGCTGCCAAGAACCCTGTCACTATCTTCCCCGACCAAACCCTTGAGGAGGCCGTGAGGCGGCTGGGCAGCCAAGGCCTGCGCCAGCTACCGGTAGTCAGCCGCCACGACCCCTCTGTATTGCTGGGCCTCTTGCGCCGCAGCGATGTCATCAACGCCTCGAGCCGTTCTCTAGCCACCCGCGCCCGGCCTGGTCAACCTGCCCCTGCTCCCGCCCAGGTCGAGCTCTACGGCACCGAAGAAATGGAGTTCAAGGTGGGCAGCCGTTCCCCTCTGGCAGGCAAGCGCATTCGAGAGATAGACCTGCCCACAGACAGCATCATCGT
>Ga0315549_1004671_pt1 | contig 11444 bp, 11 predicted proteins | sample SalMarSW160200MG_FD_203101 | JGI IMG/M metagenome (GOLD analysis project Ga0315549, IMG submission 203101) | Salt marsh sediment microbial communities from the Plum Island Ecosystem LTER, Massachusetts, United States - Salt Marsh Sediment SW1601-200 ... | reverse complement strand
TTGTTTTTCTGAAAGACGAACATTGCGGCTACAGATGTGCAACACATGATCATCTGACCGGTTGATGCGGCGGAGTGCATGGATAAACCTGCTACGACTTGCGCCAAAACGTAGAAGTTGCCGCCGCCGCGGCCTGTCATGGTCATGACTACTGCAATGAGAAAAATGGCAACAAGCATGCTGAGAAGATTCATGATTTTTCCTTGTTCCAAGGCTCCTTCGAGATGTCCGCTGATATTTCTTCAAGGCGATCCGGCAACTCATGCAATGGAAAGTGGATGATCTTTACTATCCTCTCCATGCGTATGGGAAGAAGCTCAACCTCCTCGCTCGACTCCTGTCTTGGACAAGTATAATCGTTTAAGTAACAGAAGGTGGATGACAATGCGCTTGACAATGTGGCCAAGTCGCCATACACTGTATGCGTTTGACGGGAGGAACAGTGCCTCGATCCGATGACAACGTCTTCAAGAAGCAAGCGCGGGTGCTCAAGGCCCTGGCCAACGAGTCGCGCTTGAAGATTGTCGATCGCCTGTCGCGCGGAGAGTGCTCTGTGGGGGAGCTCACCGGCCTCGTGGGTTCGGACCGTTCCACTGTCTCGAAGCACCTGGCAGTGCTGCGCAGCCACGGGATCGTCGAGGACCGGCGAGAGGGAAACGTTGTTTACTACACGCTGCTCACCCCCTGCGTGATGAACTTTTTCTCCTGCGCGACCCAGGTCATCAAGGAGCGCGCGTGATGGGTGACCTGCTTTTTTTTGGAAGCATGTTGCCAATATGGCCACATAGCCACGCGCTTTGTTTCGGGAGATGGTGGTGAAGGAACGAACCAAGCTGCTGATAATGCTCGCGGTGTTCGCCGCCTGCTGGTTTTTGCCGGTGGGCAGCGACCGCTTCATGTCGGCTGTGGGCGAAGGGCTCAAGCTCCTCAAGTGGTACACTCAGGAGCACGTGCTGCTCTGCCTGGTGCCGGCCTTCTTCATCGCCGGCGCCATCAGCGTCTTCGTCAGCCAGGGCGCGGTGATGAGGTACCTCGGCCCCTCGGCGAGCAAGATCGTCGCCTACCCGGTGGCCGCGGTATCCGGCACCATCCTGGCGGTCTGTTCCTGCACGGTGCTACCGCTCTTCGCCAGCATTCACAAACGCGGCGCTGGCCTCGGACCGGCAAGCGCGTTTCTCTACTCGGGGCCGGCCATCAACGTGCTGGCCATCATCCTCACCGCCCGGGTGCTGGGGCTCGAGATGGGGGTTGCCCGCGCCATCGGCGCGGTAGCCTTCTCGGTGGTCATCGGCCTGCTCATGCAGCTGTTTTTCCGCAAGGAAGAGGCGGCCCGCCAGGGCGAAGGCGTCGTAGTCATGCCCGATGAGGAGACCGACCGCAATCTCTGGCAGAACGGGCTATACTTCGCGGCCATGGTCGGCATCCTGGTCTTCGCCAACTGGGGCAAGCCGGCCGAGGGAGACGCCGGCATTTGGTCCACCATCCACTCGGCCAAGTGGCTCGTCACCGGCTTGTTCGCCTTGGCGCTTGCTGGGTTCATCTGGCGCTGGTTCGACAAGGATGAGCTTTCGGACTGGACCGAGTCGAGCTGGACCTTCGCCAAGCAGATCATGCCTTTGCTTTTCGCCGGCGTGCTGGTGGCGGGCTTCCTGCTCGGCGGTCCCGAGGGCGGCCGGGGCGTGATGCCGAACGAGTGGGTCGGCTCCATGGTTGGCGGCAACTCGCTCGGCGCCAACCTGTTTGCGTCAGTGGCAGGCGCGTTCATGTACTTCGCCACGCTCACCGAGGTGCCCATCCTCGAGGGGCTCATCAATTCGGGCATGGGCAAGGGGCCGGCTCTGGCGTTGCTGCTGGCTGGGCCCGCGTTGTCTTTGCCGAACATGCTGGTAATCAGAAGCGTACTGGGCACCACCAAGACACTGGTCTTCATCGGCCTGGTGGTCGTGCTCTCCACTTTTGCAGGTCTGCTCTACGGAGCGATGTTTTGAGGAGGTCGTCATGAAAATCGAAATCCTGGGAACGGGATGCGCCAAGTGCAAGAAGCTCCACCGGCTGGTGGAGAAGGTCGTCACCGACACAGGCAACGACGCCGAGGTGACCAAGGTCGAGAAGATCGAGGACATCATGAAATACGGCGTCGCCTTCACGCCGGCCCTGGTCATCGACGGAACGGTCAAGGCCGCGGGCGGTATCCCCAAGGCCGCGCAGATCGAGGCCTGGCTCGAGGAAGACACGCCGGAAGGATAACCGCGGATGTTTGACGAGCTGGTGGCCAACGCCGCGGGACGCTTCGCGAGCGTGTTGATAAACGGAGGATGATCGTCGACCGCGACGATCTGCATGCTTAACATAAAACAACATTCAGGGATTTTAATATTATCACAAGTCCCACAAGACATAGGAGGATGGGTGTGAATACCATTACAAAGTTACTTTCCAGGTCGTTCCTCGCGTTTTACCTTCTTTTAGTCGGATGCGGTTCTTCCAGTCAGGACGGAAGAGACGCCGGTATTAGCGATGGGGGGCAGGATGCCTCGTCTGGCGGCGACGAAAACGACGAAGCCGAGGCCGCGGTCCGGGCTAGTTTGCCCACACCGGAACAGATCTACCAGGATCTGGCGGCGTCTTTGGACCTGCGTGCCCACCTTTGGGGTGATGACACCGATGGGAACCTGGCCAAGCTTCAGCTATAGACAAGAGCGACCGCCGCAGGTGTTGGAGCCGTTACTGATAATGGGTGTACAATGATGCGCAGCAATGGGGTGTTTCCGTTCGGGCAACCAATCGTCCCGGTGGTTCAAGCGGATCGATCACCGAAATGAGTGTTTGTGCTCGGTGTGTACGCGAGTGCTGTCTACGCAAGATGGATTGGGCCCGCCGGGAAGAAGCTGATCACCGCACTAGCCGTCGCATCCGAACCGGAAATCTTTTGGCGCGGGACGGATGTCGAATCATTGCTGCGAAGAATTGAAGTTGCACCCGAAGCTGGGTGCCTTGAGCCTGCCGCCGATAAGCTCAATGGTCCGTCAGGCCGTGCTCCACGCGCCCAGGTGGCAGAACAGGTAGCATTCGAGTCAAGCCACTCAGGAGAGATCGAATGGGCGGGGTTTTTCATGGCGTTGTTTGGCTGAATGGCGTGAAGATCCAAACACTGAAATCGACTTGGCACATGGCCGGAAGGAAGGAGTTAAGATCGCCGACGCCGTTTGGAAGGTGGTAGTGGCTAGTGGGTAAAAATACAAATTCTGTTTCGAGAGGAGGTTGGATATGGCTGAGGAGAAAGTACCGGATCAGTTGTGGGAGATGATGAAAGAGCGTCTGGTGTACTCCGATGCGGAGATCGAGCTTTTCAAAAAGGATCCCAGGAACGCAAAGGTGATGAGAACCGCCGTCGACATGACGGGCAAAACCATCGTATTCGAGGTCGTGGATTCAAAGGGTTGCAACAGCCAGCATAAAGTGGGCACAAAGTTCTTCTTCTCCGGCGACGGGAACCTGCTAACCAAGATGTTGCCCTCGAAGGTGTGAGCCTTTGCGCTGCCGGTCATGGGCCAGATGATTTACGCCATCCACGAACTTTGGTATGCCGGGATCGATCTCAACCGGCTCTGCTTCAAACGCGCGGGCTGCTTCGACGTGGGCGTCCAATGCGGCGGGTGGGGCCATATCGTTGTCGAGGCCAAGGTCATGGATCGGGACGATGCCAAGAAACTTCACGACGCTGGATGATGACCCACAGGAGGACCCTCGGTTCGTGGATATTCAAAGGTTTATGAAGAAACCGCATGTGAAGCTGGCTGTGATCGTATCGATCCTGCTGTTGGCCGCGTTTCTGCTGTGGTTTGTGTTCGGCAAGGGGGTTGGGGAGGAGTGTTCGGACAACTGGGATTGTTTCGGGTTCGGGACCTTTTGCATTCAGACCCGGGCGCAGCCCTACCGGTACTGCACCACGACCTGCGATGATGATTCCGATTGCCCCGATGGATTCAAGTGCCTGCGACAGCCGATGCTCAACCGACGAGATATGTCACTCAAGGTGAAGGACATCTGTGTGCCATTGCAGCCAGTGCCCCTGTAGTTGCCAAAACTCACGGTGCAAGGCACACTCCATCCGGAAGGAAGCAACCCGATGACCGAGCAAGAACACGGGGACCGGATTCCCCTGAGCGACAAGATACGTAAACTCTACGCGGGGCGCATCGAGCACAACCGCAGCCTCCACCAGGAACTCGAAAAGCGCTCCAGCCGGTTTTCGCTCGTGCGCATGATCATCGCCCTCGGGATAGCAGCCCTGCTCCTCGCCGGCCTGTGGGACCTGTCCAGGGTTGAAGTCTGGCCCCTGGGGCTTAGCGGTCTGGGCATCGCCGTTTTCTTCCTGGTGGCGAGACTTCACGACAATGTCATCCGGGCTTCCAGACGGCACAGGGCTCTGGTCGAGATCAACGAAGAAGCCGCGCTCAGGCTGGAGCGCAAATGGGACCAGCTGCCGGCTCCGATTGTCCCGTTGGACCAAGCCGATCACCCGGTCGCCCGGGATCTCGATCTGTTCCACCGGGAAGAAAACCGGGCCTCCCTGCTCCGCCTGCTCGGCCTGCCCCGTATGCCGGCCGGGAGGTCGGTCATGGTCGAATGGCTGCTCGATCCGGCGGATCCTGACACCATCCGCGAGAGGCAAAAAGCAGTGGGCGAGTTGGCCCCATTGCTCGACTGGCGCCAGGAATTGGAACTCGCGGGCAGGGGCCTGCCTGTATCGGCCCGCGACATGGAACCGTTTCTGAAATGGGCCGAAGGCCGGTCCTGGTTGCCGGGGCGCGGCTGGTTGGTCTGGACCGCCCGCGTGGTGCCTTTAATCACGTTCGCCCTGCTGGGGCTGAACATTGCCGGGTTCTTGACCGCAACGCCCTGGATCGCCCTGGCAACCGCCAGCCTGATCTTTTGCAGGGCCGTGGGCGGGCGGATCAGAAGCATCCTGGGGCGCGTCGACTGGAGCAGCCGCGCATTCGGAGTGTACGCGAATCTGTTCCGGTTGGTGGGCGAAGCGCCTTTAAATTCCGGGAGGCTCTCCACCTTGAAGAAGTCTATGGAGGCCGAGGGAGTATCCGCCCACCGGCAGCTGAAGCGGCTCGACAAGTTCAACGGCTATGCCGAGGCCCGTTACTACATGATTCACTTCCTGCTCGAGGCGTTCTTCTTCTGGGATGTCCACGTACTTTGTGCTCTCGAAGGTTGGCAGCGCCAGGCGGGAAGACGAGCCCGGGGTTGGCTCAGTGCCCTGGGAGAGATCGAAACCCTATGCGTCCTGGCCGGGCTCGAGCGCGACCACCCCGACTGGGCGGTGCCCGAAATCCTGGATGACGGCGGCACACGCCTGGAGGCCATAGGCATCGGGCATCCCTTGTTGCATCCGGACGCCTGCGTGGTGAACGACGTGACCATCGGCCCGAGTGGATCGTTTCTTCTGATCACCGGCTCGAACATGTCCGGAAAAAGCACTTTGTTGAGGGCCGTAGGGATGAACGCGGTGCTGGCTCAGGCGGGCGGACCAGTGTGCGCACGGTCGTTCCGGATGTCCAGCTTGGCGTTGGGCACCAGCTTCCGGATCCACGATGTTCTCGAGGACGGGGTGTCCTACTTCATGGCCGAACTGCAAAGGATCAAGGAAATCGTGAACCTGGCCCGGGACCAAAGCCAAGACGGAGACCGGGCTGTGCTCTACCTGTTCGATGAGATTCTGCTTGGCACTAACGTTTCCGAGCGCCATGTGGCGGCGAAAAGGGTGATCAGCCACCTGATGGAGCTGGGGGCGATTGGTGCCATCGCCACCCACGACCTCAGCTTAGCGGATGCCGAGGAACTCTCGGAAGAATGCCGTCCTTTCCACTTCAGCGAGTCTTATGAGGAGACAGGGGAGGGCTCGAAGATGGTGTTCGACTACAAGCTAAAAGATGGAGTGGCGCCTACCACCAACGCGTTGAAGCTGCTAGAATTGATGGGGATTACGTAAATTCGCGTAACGGGTAAAAGGGGTCGATAGCATAGGGAGTGGCATCATGTTATTGGTATTACGACGTATCGGGGGCCTTCTTTAGGCTGTTTAGACCACTCACTTCTTGATGGATAGCTTCCAGTGGTGTCCGATCTGGACGAAGGAAAACCAGGGACGGACCGGGCCCGCACTCCGGTCATCCAGAACGGCCGGCGTTTTCTATGCACCATGCGTTACATCGACCTGAACCCGGTACGGGCAGGCATGGTGCGAAAGGCCAAGGATTATGCCTGGAGTTCGTACCGCTACTACGCCTACGGGGAGCAGGACGATCTGATCGACCCCGCACCCGATTACCTGGGTCTGTCGAAGGTGGCCGCGGTGCGTCGGACGGGGTTGGGTCATGTACCATCGGCGTCGGGAGCCCGCCAACTATTCAAAAACGAAGTCGGCGCAAATAACCAAACCACCGGATCTCGCACGGAACCGGTCGCTCTTTTTTCACTCCGTCCCGGTTGTTCTCTCAAGTCCGCAAACGGCCTTCAACTGGCTTTTTGAACGCATTGAATCTTCCGAAGCGCACCCGCCTCAGACTGCGCCGCATGGTACAATTCCCACCGCAGCTGCAGGTTCATCCAGAAGGCCGCAGAGGTGCCGAAGTATTTTGCCAACCGTAAGGCGGTAGCGGGAGTTATTCCGCGACGCTTGTTGACCAACTCGTTCACCCGCTGGTAAGGCACGCGGATGCCGTTGGCAAGGTCGCGCTGGGAAAGTTTCATCGGCTTCAGAAACTCTTCGACAAGCATCTCGCCCGGATGAGTCGGCTCACGATGAGTGGGTACGCGGACCATCTGTCACCTCCGATTCGGGTCAACCCCGGTGATAATCATCAATCTCAACTTCTCCGGGGCCATTGTCAGTCCAGGATAAACAAATACGGTACTGCTCGTTGATTCGGATGCTGAATTGCCCCTTGCGATCTCCGCTCAAGGATTCGAGCCGATTGCCCGGCGGAATCCGCAGTTCATCAAGGGTCTCCACGGAATCGAGTTGGTCGAGCTTTCTTGCGGCAATTTTCCAGAGGGATCGCGGACACGTGCTCCGGGCACCTTTGCTGTTGCGACCATTGAATATGTCCTCCGTTCCCAAGTCAGCGAAAGACCAAATCATGTATACATGGTAGCACGGCTATCATGCTATTACAAGGCTGTCTAGAAGACCAACATCCCCTACGACCTTCTGAGCTTGACGATCAACTCGTCCAGCGTGCGCTTGGGCACGTGCATCGTGCCTTGCTCGTCGCGCCAATAGCGCACGTCGCCTTCTTTGCCCATCTCTTCGACGACCACCGGTTCGGCCGGGCGGCCGAGGGCCAGAACATAGAGGATGCCGAAGTGCGCGGGAAGATCGAGTGCCTCGGCCAGGCTCTTCCTGTCGACGTTTCCCAGGATGCAGGTCGCCAGATCCCGTTCGGCGGCTCCCAGCAACATGGTCTGTAAGGCTATCCCGGCGTCTACCTCGCGGGCCGGGCCGAGGCGATTGTCATTTAGCACTATAATGTAGGCCGCCGGGCGCTCGCCTTGTGCCGGGCCCGGCCAGTCGGACAGGTAGCCGGCCCAGGTTAGCTGCGTAAAGATTATGGCGTTGAGTTCGGGGTCGGCGCTGGGTAAGAACTTTAGCGTCTGGCGGTTGGCCGAGCAGGGCGACAGCCGGGCCAGTGCCAGAAGTTTTAGCAGCACGTCGGCGCCGACGGGCTCGTCCTGCCTGAAACGACGCACCGTGCGCGCCCGGGCAACCAGATCGTCCAGCATGACAGCCTCCTTGGCGATTGAATCTTGCGGGCAGGTTACAACATGCTAGCGCGCGCGGCAACGTGCACGGCGGTCTGGAAGTTGACACTCGTGCCCCGCTTCGATACTTTTATAAGGTCGTTTCAGGTGATAGACAGCGGTCAGGAGGTGTTGCGTGAACGTTTTATGGGATGATGTCACCCGTAAACTGGTTGACGAAGTGCGCGACTTCGTCAAGAACGAAGTGTCCGCCGATCTCTTACGCAAGATGGACCGCGAGGAGATTCGTTTCGCCAAGGAATTCATCCAGGCCGCCGCGGCGCGCAACCTGCTGGGCCTGCGTTTCCCGACTGAGTACGGCGGGCGCGGGCTTCCCTGGACGGCCGAAGTGGCCGCCATCGAAGAGGTCGGCGTGTTGGGCACGGCCCTGTCCTGCAACTACGTCATGCCGTCCATCGTGGGCGAGGCCCTGGTGGCCTTCGGCACCGATGCGCAAAAGAAGAAATACCTGTCCGCCATCATTCGCGCCGAGCTGTTTTCGGCAGAGGCTTTGACCGAGCCTCGGGGCGGATCGGACTTCTTCGGCGCCACCTGCAGCGCCGTAAAAGACGGCAACGAATTCGTCATCCGCGGGCACAAGCGTTTTGTCGTCGGGGGCGAGGGCGCCGATGTCTTTTTGGTCTACGCACGGACGGATCCCGATACAGCCGGCCGCAAGGCGCTGTCGGCCTTCCTGGTCGAGCGCTCGGATCGGCTGAAGGTCGAATACCTGTATGGCCTGATGGGCACCCGCGGGGGCGGAACAGCCAGGATCCTGCTGGATGACGTCCGGGTTCCGGCCGAGAACCTGGTCGGTCCGCTGCACGGCGGATTTCAGGTCTTCAACCGCATGATGGTTCCAGAGCGCCTGACCTCGGCCGCCGGTTCGCTGGGGGCCGGCCGGGCCGCTTTGGAGGTGGCCGCCCGCTACAGCGACAATCGCCGGGCCTTCGGCAAGAAGATCCGCAAGTTCCAGGGCGTCAACTTCAGGGTGGCCGAATCGGTGGCTCGCATGGACGCGGCCCGGGCGCTGACCTGGGCGGCGGCGGTCAAGGCGGACAGCGGGCAAGACCCCCGCCGGCTTGTCTCCGAGGCCAAGAAGGTGGCCACCCAGGCGGCCTGGGACACGGTCAACGACGCCATGCAGATGATGGGCGGCATAGGCTATACAGATGTCTATCCCGTGGAACGCCTGTTGCGAGACGGCCGCCTGGCCATGATCTGGACCGGAACCAACGAGATCATGAACCTTTTGATCCAGCACGAATACTACGCCGAGCTATTGCAGCACGGCCCGGCCGGCCGTGACATCGAGGCTGACGCGCTGTCCACAGACGCCGGGAGCGAGAAGGTATTCGAATAAATGGCCGATTCCTCCGAAGCCGAGAAGCTCAGCTCGCGCATCGCCGAACTCGAGCAGCAACTTGCCGAGGAGCGCGAGGAGTCCGAGTGGGACCTCAAGGCGGCAAAAGAAACCGGGGACGCAACAGTTCGCAAGCTGAAGGCCGAGATCGACAAGCTGAAGCAGGCTACCCCGGGCAAGGCGCCGGGGGGGTCTGCCGGCGGATCCTCCGAAGTGGAGATGCTCTCCAAACGGGCGCTGATGGCCGAACGCAAAGTGGCCGAGCTGCAGGAAGAACTCAAGCGGGCAAGCTCCATTGGGCCTCCACCGGTTCCCAAGGAAGACTCGTTTCAGCGCCAGCGCGCCGAATCGGCCGAGCGAGAGCGTGAAGATCTGCGGCGCGAGAAACGCGCGGCCGAACGCAGCCTGCGCGAGAAGGACTCGCTGGTCGGCCGGCTGCAGAAGGAGTTGGACGAGGCCAAGGCGCTCAAAGGTGAGCTTGAGAGCGCCCGCCGTGAACTAGCCGACAGGGAACAGAAGCTCAGCGCAGCAACGCAGGCTTCCGCCAGTGCCGGCGATCTCGGGGCGGAACTCGAACGAGTCAAATCCGATGCGAAGGAGAAGGAAAACAGGATCCGCGAGCTGGCCGAAGAGCTGAACAACCTGTCGGTCGTGGAGTCCGAGCGTGATGACCTGGCCCGAGAGCTGGATCAAGTCCGGGCCGGCCTGGAGCAGGGCGGCAAGAAGGAGCAGGAACAAACCAAGCGAGTCGCTCAGCTCGAGTCTGATGTCTCACGCCTCAACCAGGAGTTGGCCAAGCAGGGGATGGCTTCGGGCCAGATGGTGGAACACCGTGAGCGCGAAAGTCAGCGCCTGAAGGGCGACCTGGAGGAGTTGCGCCAGCGGGAGGCCGAATTCGCGCGCAAGTTCCAAAAGACGCAAAAAGAAAACGAAAATCTGCGTGGCGAGCTGGGTGTGCTGGAAAGAGAACGTGATGAGCTGGTAGCACAGCTTACCCACCTGCGCGAGCAGGAGCAGACCCAGGTAACCCGGCAGGCGGAGGAACAAACCCCGCCGGGAAGCGACCCGTTCAACGAGAAGACGGTCAAGTCGTCTGTGCCGCTAGGCTCTACTAGTGCCTCGCGGGTGCTTGTAGCCCAGGAGCTTCACCCGGCCTCCACCTCGGCCGAGACAGTTGCCGCGGCCGACGATGTATCCATGCCGGTGGTGGCCGGCGAAATGGTGCGCCCGGCTGTCGAGCAGGCGGAAGAGGTCTTCAGCGAGGAGGACCTGTCCGAGGAAATGAAAACCGACAGAGCTCTCCCGCAGCCCAACGTCCAGACCGCGCCGGCCGGCAGACCCTTGCCCGAGCCGCCCGTTTTTGAAGGTACCGCTGAAGAGCAAGCGCAGCTGCCGGAGAGTGGCGGAGAATCCTTGGCGGAAGAACTCGAACCGCTTTCTGTGGATGAAGAATCCGACCAGCGGCCGAATGGTCTCGATGGACAGGCCGAACTCGAAGATCTGCCCGATCTCGATGGATCCGCGGCGGAGGCCGAGGGGGGCTTCTTCGCGGGGACTTCTCCCGTGGCTAGCCAGCCGGAAGTCGAGTTACCGGCGCAGGGCGGTTTCACGGAAGAAGGGCAAGACTCGTCGGTGATAGTAGAGCGGGACGGGGAGAAGCCGCCCATGGCGAAATCCGCCCGGGCAAGGCACAAGACTTCCTCGGGGCTGGCCCTGAAAATAGCGTCGTTCACCTTGTTGGCTGTAGTGCTGGTTGTCGGGGCCTGGTACTTTTTTCCGATCTGGTTCGGCGTCGGCGACGTGGACGACGGCGTAACGCCCGCGCCGGTTGCCGGTGAGCCGGACGCCGGGACCCGGCCGGCCGACATGCAACCCTTTGCAAACACGGTGGACGCGGGGTCGACAACCGGCACCGTTGATGATGCTGCGGGAGCGGCGGACATCTCCCATGCCGAAGAAGCGGACGCCGGCGGCAAGACCGCCCCACCCGAGCCTTCGGCTGAATTGCAGGAGGCCCGGGCCTTCGGGCTGAAGCTGCTCAAGAAGAAGAAGTTCTACCGGGCGGAGAAGTTTATCCAAGGCTGGGTCGAGACGCACCCCGAGGACCCCGTGTTTCACTACCTCTACGGGCGCGCCCTGTTCTACCGGAAACACAAGAAAGCCGCCGCTGTTCAATTGGAGCGGGCGATCGAGATCGACCCCCGGATGGCGGAAGCCTACTACGAGTTGGGTGGAATCTATCTGCTTTTGAAAAAGAAAGACCAGG
>Ga0315549_1004664_pt1 | contig 11451 bp, 7 predicted proteins | sample SalMarSW160200MG_FD_203101 | JGI IMG/M metagenome (GOLD analysis project Ga0315549, IMG submission 203101) | Salt marsh sediment microbial communities from the Plum Island Ecosystem LTER, Massachusetts, United States - Salt Marsh Sediment SW1601-200 ... | reverse complement strand
ATCATTTTCTCCTCCACTTATCTGCTGCAAGGGCTTGTTGAGGAGAAAGAGAATCGCCTTATAGAGATATTGTTGTCCTCCGTTTCCGCCCGGCAGTTACTCACCGGCAAGGTTTTAGGGATTGGTGCTGCTGGGCTGGCGCAGGTAGGCGTCTGGGTAATCTCGGCGTCACTCCTGTTGAGCCTGGCCTCATCCACTTTCGGCGGCTTTATCAGCACAATACAATTACCGGCTAACTTCCTTGTTCTGGCTGTAGTGTATTTCATCCTGGGCTACTTGTTGTTCGCCGTGCTTTCAGCAGGTATCGGCGCCATCAGCTCCAGTTCCCGGGAAGGACAACAACTGATCGGGATTTTTACACTTCCCTTACTTATACCTATCTGGTTTATGTCTTTACTTATGTTGTTTCCGGACAACCCAATTTGGGTAGTTCTCACTATTTTCCCTGTCACAGCTCCTGTGGCAGTGCTGGTAAGGCTCGGCGTGAGTGACATACCTGCCTGGCAACTGGCTGCCAGTATAGCGGTGCTGGGGCTCTCCATCATTGGGCTTTTGTTATTAACCAGCAGGGTTTTCAGGACTTACTTGCTGATGTATGGGAAAAGACCAAAGTTCGGGGAGATTATCCGGAGCCTCAGGAGTGGATAGGCTGTGGTATCCGGCTATACGCACGAAATCGGACATGCCTGTGTTCGTGCAATGGTGACGTAGGTAGGTTTACAGCTAAAGGGTGGCAATATAGCTTTCTGGGAGATGAGCTTGAAGTAATATCGCTGCTCTGACGCTTGCCGGCAGCGGGTCTAAGGCTTGCTCCTGATTTTAGTCGCCGGGATTCAAGATGAGCCTGTTAACGGTAGCTGACTCGACTTGCTCCCGTGTCCAGAGCATAGGATAATATTCCATGTTGCGCCACAGGTCAATCATGTCGTCATAGTGCTGACTGTAAGGATGACCGCTCTCACCAGTAGTATGAACGGTGACGCTTTGTGTAAGGTCACCGAGGTCGACGACCATGCGCATGGATGGTAAGCTGGACACGGTGAAGTCACCGGAACTGACAGTCCACCGATTTGCATTAATGGTCTCTGTGCTGCCGCTGGTGGCAAACGGACCGCGATTGACGATATTCTCAATCAGACCGATGCCGCTCAATCCGAGCGGGTTACTGACGAAGGTTGCAGTATGTAACTCGCTCCATCTCCAATCATTGCGATTTTCACCAAGCGCAGCAACCGTGTTGGCGTAACCTTCACGGAATGAGCGAACCAGAATGTCGTCGCGGGTTTCAACTACATCCTCTGTGGTAATATCGTCCCACCAGACGTTGTCAGGTTCTTCCATCAGCAAAAACGTAGCCCACATTTCGTTGCTTTCACCGTCCGCTTGTGCCTCTTCACCTAGCTGGTCGCTGTACAGGTTGTCCACCAATTTTGCCCAGAACTGGGCGTACAGCGCAGCTTGCGGGCTGTCCGCATTGCATTGACAGTCCCATTCAAGCAGCCAGTCGCGAGCTTCAGCCAGCTCGGTATCAGCGAACTGCAAGCTGGCGAGGTAAGGCATCAGTTCTTCGGCGCTAATCAGCTTATTGTCGCCCTGAATAGCCTGGAAGCTGGCAATGGTATGTGGTGCCTTTTCTTTCAGCAGCTCGACAATCCGTTGCCCACGATAGCCGTAGTTCCATTCGTGGCTGATGACGTAGTTTCGTCCCGCTGCCAGTTCCTGGGCCAACTGGTCATAGTACTCCAGGGGAACAAGTGCCTGGTTGGCGGTGACAATATAGCCACGTCCCGGGTTGAAGATGCGGGGGAGGTCATCGTATGGAATGAAGCCCTGCCATTCAAACTCGTCTGTCCAGCCCGGGACGGGAAGGAGCCCGCTGTGGTTTTCAGCGCGGATGGGAATGCGGCCAGGTGTCTGATAGCCGATGTTACCTTCCACGTCGGCATAAACGAAGTTCTGCGAAGGAACATCCCAGTACTGGAGCGCTCCGCGGAATTCTTCCCAGTTAGTTGCTTTGTTGAGTCCAACAATCGCCTGTGTGATAGTGCCCGGGTCTAAAGCCGTCCATCGCAATGCCACCGGGTCTTCATTGTTGAAGCCAGTGATTCCATCGGTTTCTTCGTCTATGTGATTGTCGTTGATGATTGGCCCGAGGTGCGTTTCACGAACCTGGATGGTGATTGGTTCTTCGCCGTCTCCAAAGCGAATGGTTTCCTCGTACAGGGTCATATCACGCCATTCGCCATTCCACTCATACTGGAGTGGATTATCAGGATTGACACGAATACGATACAAATCGAATACATCCGGGTCAACGTTGGTCACCCCCCAGACAATAAAGTTGTTGTGGCCGATGACGATTCCTGGTGAAGGTGCGAAGGTAAACCCTGCTACATCCCGAGGAGGTTCTCCGTTGGCGGGTTGGTAGTGCAAGCCGATCTGGTACCAGATTGATGGCATCTGGATGCCCAGGTGAGGGTCATTGGCCAGCAGCGGCATGCCGCTCTCCGTCATGCTGCCGCTGACTACCCAGTTATTGCTGCCAAGGCCTGAGCTATCATCGGAAGTCAGGTGCGTGTCCGGGTATATGTTTTCGATGGGCAACGTATCAACTTCATGAGGTGAGGTGGTGCTGTTAACCTGGCTGGTGAGAGTTGATTCTGTTATCGGCAAATCTTCTGGTTGGATGATGGTAGGCTTTTCACCGTATGGCCATGGAGGTGTTAGCCACTGGTCAGTCATCTCCTGGCCGAGAAGTTCATATAGGGTGGAGCGGAGTTCCTCCGTGCTCCCCCCGAAACCTAACTCAAATGCCATTATTTTGGCAAATGTTAGCGAGTCAACAGGTGTCCACGGTTCGATTTGGATGTCAATGCCTGTTAGCCCAAGGACGCTGTATTCTAGAGCCAGTTCGCCGGGGTCACGGCTCATAATATAGGCGTTGACGCCATCGGCGAAGGCCTGAAGCTGGGCGATGGTCTCATAGTCATAGTTTTCTGCTTCCTGCTCTGCTACATGCCGCCAGCCAAGGCTGCGAAGAAAAATGTCTGTGGCAAGCAGGTCGCTATTTTTGCCAACTAACTCCTCGATTGTGCCGCTCCCCACGTGCCGAAAGAACTCCATCTGCCACCAACGGTCCTGGGCTTGCGTGTATCCCTGAGCGAAAAACAGGTCATGCATGTTGCTGGCGTAAATGTGCGGAATACCCCACTCATCACGCAGGATTTCCACTGTGTCGTTCAGCCCGGCGACCCTGAGTTCTCCGTCATGCTGTGGCAGCGGTGCTCTGGTCAAATTGTGGAACCAGGCATAGCCACCACCGAGAACCAGTACCACAACAATGGATATAACAATTAGAATAAACCTCTTGGTACGACTTCCTTTCATCGCAACCTCTTTCTAACCATAAGGGTGGAATGCAACCATTATACCACCTTTCGTCTGCTATCAAGTGTCACCTATCTATCTGAACTGGAGCAGTGTATGGTTGCCGGGTAAGGGTTGCGGTACCGACGAGTTTATGGAGCTCATATCCTTCAGCGACAAGAAGACTGGAAAGCCCACGCAGGCCTGGAAATGCCAGCAGTGTGGTAAATGGTACTGGAATAACAAGAACGGGGGGGGGCGCTAAGCCCCCTCCTGAAGGAGGAAATAAGTTGACCCAATGAATATAAGAGCCTGCGCATTTCTTACAGCAAGTAAGTTCGAGCTCGGTCAGCCAGCAATGTCACGAGGAGTGAAAAAGTGGGGTTATCCCACTTGACAAACAATCCCACTATGATACAATATGTGTGTATGTAGATAGTAAGGGGGTAGATGTATGAGAACCATAATAAAGGATGAGGAATTAACAAGGATACCTGGGAGCGTAAAACCAGATTCCAAAAAGAGAGTAGTTTTGCCCGGTTTCCTGGTGGGGGAAGACATCACTTACCATATCTACAGCAACAGCGTGGGGCAAATTGTACTGGACCCTCAAGTGACAGTCTCTGCGTCAGAAGCTTGGCTATTCAAGAATCCCGATGCTATTGCATCAGTTCGGAGGGGTCTTGCTGAGGCTGCACAGGGCAAGGTGTCTAAGGTTGACATCAGCACTTTATAGGGTCTTGAGTCTTGTTTGAGCTAGAATGGACAGATGAGGCAAAGGCAACTTATAAATCACTTCAGGATAACCCATCGGATAAAGCTCGCTACAAAGCCGTTAGGAAAACCATAAAATTTCTAGCACGAAATCCTCGCCATCCCAGCTTAGAAACTCACCCCTTTATGAGTTTAAGTGGGCCAAATGGGGAAAAGGTATTTGAGGCATATGCACAACAGAAGACACCAGCGGCGTATAGACTATTTTGGTATTATGGCCCATCTAAGGGGAAAATAACCATTTTCGCAATTACTCCTCACCCATAATTGCTTGAGTGTGATTACTTCCCCTACCTTGCCGCCGCCGCCCTCTTAGCGATCTCTCTGCGTTCTTCCGGTGATAGCTTCTCTGCTCTAGCCTTACCGCCCTTCAACCAGCCACCCCAAGCGCATGGAAATGCCAGCAGTGTCAGAAATGGCACTGGTTCAAGAACAACGGGAGGGGGCGTTGAGCCCCCTCCCCACCCCTATCAGAATCAATCCTCTAGATTCACCAAGAGGGTGGCTTGGTTATTGTCCCGTTTGCATCTGTCAATGTGGGTGGGAACAGGCTGGCTCTAATCGCCCTCTCACGTATAGGTCTGTAAAACTTTGCGAGTCTGGATAATTCTCGAATAGACTGCTTGTGTGGGTGTAAAATGCCTATAGGTAAATGTAGTTGATTAGTTACAAACTTTATTGGTTCTACTGTCTCAAGTCCCATACTTATAAAAACAGGCCGCCCGTGAGCGACCTAGGTTCCTGTCAGCGAACCGACAGGGGATATTCACATATAATGCTACAATATAGTATAGCATTTGTCAATGATTTGACACGTGATGTGTGGTTGCCGGGTAAAGGTTGTGAATTCAATTTCGTTCTGGTTCTTCACAAATATCCCTTACTTTCTTAAGCTCAAGAAGCCCAGCGCCGCATTTCTCAATCAGTCCTTCATCGGCGAAGCTGAGGTATCGGCTTACTCTCGCTCTAGGTCTGCCTCAAGCGCCGAGGTGAAATCCTGATATTTGCTCGCTCTTAGCCTTTGGAAGAATAAGTCGTAACTTTCTGGAGATACAAATTTGAAGTAATACTGCTGCTCTGGTTGTAAGCTATTAACTCGCTTGAAATGCTCTTTAGCATGTTTTAGCTTGGCTTTATTCTCAGGGCAAAGATCTCGGTCTTGCTTGACTTCTATGACTAGAACGTCGCTGCCTAACTTGATGAAGAAGTCAGGGTTAAAGCTTCCTTGTTTAGGATGCTCACCTTTCCGCCATGAATATTCGATGCTATAAAAGCCTATGTCAGGGGACTTTATCCAGGCATCTATAAATTTGGCGTTCTCTTCACTAGCTAACCTTTTGATAAAATCCCTCTCCGGTTTGTGGGAGGCAAAAACTATGTTAAGAGGTGTTCTAAAATTGTAAATATTTTCTACTCTTTGCAAGGCATATCTTGGTAAAGCTTCATCTCCTAAAAGCTCCCTTAAGAGTTTTCTATCCTTCTCGTCTCCTTTCTCAAGGGAATAATCATCAAAGAATATGCCGCGTTCTCTCTTTAGCTCTCCTACACTGAGGCTATCCTTATTGATATCCTTATCCTCTGTAGTGATAGTATAAAGATTTTCTGCTTCAACCTTGTATCTTAAACTCTTAGTCCTTTTCCTTCCTATCACGCCAAACCCCTGTAGGATATGTTGCCTGCTTTGCTCATGGACTAGGTCTCCGTGCTCACCTATTCTCTGCAGTGAGTTTACTATGATTGCCAAAATCTTCTCGTAAGGGTATTTCTTGCCATAGGTAGTTCCCTTCTCTAAGTCAAATGCTTTGAATTTATTCAATATGTCCTGAGCTACTTCTTCAACAGGATACATTCTGTAATCTATGGCCGTTTTCTTCTCCCACCGCTCTTCCGTTACTGCTCGTTCGTAAGTGGTTGTTTTCTGTTCCATTTCAGCCCGGCTGTTGAGAGAAATAAAGCCTTTGCTGAACACATATTCTTTAACTTGCGGAGTTTCAACTAGCTCTTCGGATTTCTTATAGTCAATATTGTAAAGCTCAAAGTTGTAGTCTTTGTCTTTCAGCACGGGATAGCTATGCATCCTTTGCTCATACTCAAGGACTTCGTTTACCAGCCCTTTGATACTGCTTGACCATTTATCGTGGTTAAAGACTATGACAGTTGGCTGCTCACCTCTATACTCTGGGGGTATACGCAGACCACGTCCCAGCACTTGGGCGATTAGAAGTTTTGAATTGAACGCTCGCTCCTCATGGGGAACAATCTGACAAACATTCTGCACATCCCATCCTTCAGATAGCATACTGACTGAGGCAATCCATTCAATGGGATTATTCTTATCATCAACATTCTTTAACTTAGGTATGTTGTTTTTATGCTCATTAGCTGAGGTGACAATCAAAACCTTGCTGGCTGCAGCATCCTTGCTGATATTTTCTTTCCTGGCTAAAAAGTCCGTTAAGTCCTCGGTTAGCTTTTTACAAGCAGATATATCTTTGGTTACTAATATAGTAAGAGGCTTTATCAGACGATATTTCAGTGCTTTATTTTGAATATGGTTGTCATAAATCTTTTGGAATTTCTCCTCTTTAGTGGGCGAGACATCTTCAGCAACATAATCAATGGTTTTCACAAATCTTTCCTCTATGGATTGTCTTAGAGAAAAGCGATAAATGACATCGGTAAAGTAATCATTGCCAACATAGCAGGTTCCTGAGTCCCCCACGATATACTTAAAGCTGTATTTAAGGTCTAACAAGAATTCCTTCCACTTCTTCAAGGCTTGGTCACGAGCTGGAGGATTAGCCATATGGTGAACTTCGTCATTTATGACTAGCGTCCTTTCGCCTTTACCACTTAAGCTATCTTCAATGGCAGACTTGGTTCTCTCATAAGTAGCGTGAATGTTCTCTATGCAAATGTCTCCTCTCTGAATTGTCTGGGAAGCATTGATGATTCGTGGATTGGAGATTATTGCTGAGTCTGGAAGCAGCTCTTTTAATGTTCTATCTCCTGATAGACTACGGAACTTCTCAGTGAGTCCTGTTTCGATGGTATTCGAAGGGCAAAGGACAAGAACCTGATTTACCGCTCCTTCGGCTAGCATTACGCGGGCGATGCCATATATCACATAGCTCTTGCCTGTGGCGGTAGCTAAATCCAGAGTGCAGGAAAGCTTATCTGGAAGCTGCAGGTGCTTATAGAACTCTTCTAAAGATGCGTATAAGTCCTGTAATACCGGGTTTTGCTGGTAATTTTCCTTGGCAAGCTCTCTTACGCTGTTATATTGCCCTCCCAAAAGATAGTGAAGCGTTACTCTTATGGCATCCTTCTGATACTCTCTGTCTCCACAAAGGGCATTAAGGAAGTCTTCATATTTGCTTATGTCAAATTTTGCCGGGTCAACATTCGGAGAGACCTTTAGCACTAAATCCTGGTTTTTGATTGATTGCTTATCTGTGACCATTAGTATAATGCCCTGTTGCGCTAATAAATCTCGAGCGGCAATTGATTTCTAATAGCATATTCCATTTTTCTTTCATTATAAAACTGGTTCTTACTTTTAATGTCATCCTGCAAAATTTGTTCCTTAGTAAGCCGTTGCTTAGGGAAGAATGAAATTGCATATTTTTTACAATATCTACTATGTGGGTTATATTGCATTAGCTTCGTGGGTAATGCAAAGCTGAGGCACTTATCTGCAACCATGCATTTCCCTTCACTACTAGAGGTATTATCGAGTATTTGGCTAAATGTCCCCATTATCAAATCCACAAACTGTACGAAATGACTTTTAGATGGGTAGTCCCCCTCCTTCTCGTGATCGGAATCTATCTCTATTATCTCTAAATGCTCAAACACTATATTTTCACCTCTAAGCAGTGATTTCATTTCTATCTCTTTCATAGGTTGGACATGGAATCTATCTTCCACTTTTCTTGACTTCTTATCTGAAAATATATTTTGAACAGATACCTTTCCAAATCCCGCTGTTAAAAGGAACCATTTTATCGCTCCATATAGCCCAATCTGGAAGAAGCGATTATAAATTTTAAAATCCCTTTGAGGTTTGTTCCACCACGTTTTATCAAGATTTTGGTAATCTACACCAAAGAAATAGAAATATATTTTCTCAAACAGTGAGTGAGCAAACAGATCAATCCATTCCAATGCTAAGTGGTTTTCAGTCTCCGTATTATCCAATTCTACGAAGTGTAACTCCCTTTCCCATCCAGTTTTTCTCCTTGCCTCGTTCAGTGAGCTTAAAACGTTATCCTCATTTTGGACTGGAATGAAAAGGAAAGAATGGTAGAGCCAGTCATTGGTTATCTCCCTTTCATCATGATAAACATTCACGGTGATTTCTTTCGGAGGGATTTCATTGCCCCAGAGGTCTCTTTTCACTTTATCTTTTCCCAAAGTCTCCCAAGCTCTTAACCTCTCGTTTCTCGTTGCCAAAGATGTCTATGTAGATGAGCATCATTTGCCCGTCGAGCTTATTTGAATCAAAGCGGATTTCGTAGTCTCGCCTCTTTAAATCTTCAGCGTAGAAAACATCATCGAAGTTGAAGACCTCGCCATCGTGATTGTAATCCACCATCACCATAGAAAGGGTTTCCATGTTTTCAAAATGCAGTGGTTTTTTGGAGATAATGTTGCTTTCAAATTTTTTGATCTTGATTACATCATCCCTCCCGCTGTGCCCTAATGCTGCTTGTCCCTTAGGTTCGTCCAGATAATATTCGCACTCAACATCGGGAATCTGGATGAAGTCAAATCCTACAGCATCAACAGTATTATTAACATCCATCTCGCTGACTGGCTGTTTTATGTGGGTAAAGCCCTTCCGGTGTAGCTCGTCAATGATGGAATAGGGAATCCTAAGGACAAAATACCTCGTGTTTCCTTTTTCAATATAGTCCTCAAGAAAGATAACACTTGCTGCTGGAGCAATGATAAAAAATCGCCGCCCTACCTTGTCACCAAGGATAGAATGAAGGTTATCTACGAAGCCCCTATCCAAAACTGCGTCCGTATACCTTTGGTAGTTAAAGACAAGGACGTCATCTGCACCAAGGTAGCCATCCAATTCTATGCCAGCAATCCTATGTGGCTCATCACGGCACTGGAAGAGCTTCAAAACGAAATCCCGGTATTCTTCCCAGGGGAGCTGCTTCAACTTCTGGTAATCATAAAGCCCAGCGTTGTATAAAGTGAAAGGCTTAGCTTTCAGCGGCTTACCTTGATTGCCAATTTGTTCTCTCAGCTTAAGTAATCGTTTTTGCATAGTATAAATTGCCAGCTTTCCGCAATCAATCATAATCCATTTTCTGCCCAGCTTCTCAGCTACTGCTCCTGTCGTCCCTGAACCAGCAAAAGCATCCAGCGCAATGTCACTCGGATGGGAGCCTGTCTTGATGATCCTCTCGAGTAATCTTTCGGAGTTCTCTGTGGGGTAACCTGTCGTGAACGTGTAACCCGCTATGTCCGTCCAGTTAGTATCTAGGGTGACTGTTTCCTTGGGTTCTATCCAGTATTCTGGCCTTCCAGCGCTTGGACTTAGCCGTACCTTCCTATTGGCAATCATCTTGTCAAGCCGATCTTGAGTAAATGTGAAGTGCCTACCATCGGGCGGAAGCATCACCTTACCCCAGAATGTTCTTTCCCTCGGATAACGAATGCCCGCAGAGTCCAATGCATGCCAATAACCCTTCTTCTTTTCGGTCAAAGGCTTTTCGATACTAGCTAGTTGTGTCGCAGGGTTACGGAAATAGAGGAAGACCGAATCTGTTGCTACTGGTATTGACCTCCTTCCCTGAAAGGTGACATTTTTCCTTATCCGGTTAACTATAAACTCATTCTGGAAATTCCCTTTTCTAAAAACTTCATCCATTATCGCCTTGAGATAATGCCCAAAGTGATAGTCTGTCCTTACATAGATACTGCCATCATCAGCCAGAATTTCCCTCAGAAATATGAGTCTCTTTCTGAGAAATTCTATGAACTTGGCACCTTGTAACTTAGCTGAATAGGCTGGTGCTTCGCCTCTGGCATCGTAAATATCTCCGGTGCCGAAAGGCGGATCTATGTAGATTAGCTTGACCTTGCCTTTGACATCTGGGTCATTCATCAATGTTTTGAGCACTTGTAAGTTATCGCCAAAGATAAGCTTATTTGTCCAGCCATCGCCATTGCTGCCAAAGGTTTTCACCGGTTGTAAAGGCACAGCGAATGTATCAGCTAATATATCCTCTTCTCGTTCTTTATCGGCATAGGTAAGCTCATATTCCTTCTTTGTCTCAAAGGGGATTATATAGCGGTAGCTATCGGGCAAGGGCTTGCCTTCCTTCAAGCATTGAGTGATAAACTCAATTTCGTTCTGGCTTAATCGCTCCATAATAACCTTTCGAAAATCGCCAACCTGATTATACTTTGATTTCCTCGCCTGTAGCCATTACCTCTCCCTGGTAATAACGAAATCTGGCGCAGCATATTCTCTTTTCTCACACATCCCCTTATTCCTGCGACCGGTATGTTGTCTCGGTTCGACGAGCCAGTTGTAATATCAAAACCAGTTTCTCATCGTCATATATTTCGTAGACCACCCGGTAATTGCCCACCCTTATTCGGTAGGCTCTCTCAGAGCCTTCGATTTTTCTAACCCCATGGGGACGGGGTTCATTGGCTAGACCCCTGATAGCGACTCGTAACCGCTCAAAATCATGCCTCTGTATCCGCCTTTTCAGCCTTTCCAAATTACGGTCGGCTGCTGGTGAGACTTCAAGCCGATACACTCTTTGCCTCTGCAGCTCGTTCTCGCCGGGTTACTGCCTCTTCCAGTTCTGGCTCAACTTCAGACCAAGGTCGTCCACCCTTTTCCTTCCACTCGGCATGGGCAGCCTCAATTGTGGGTAGTAGCTCGGCATCCTCATGGCTATCCAACCACTCACGCACTGCTTCAGCAACGATATCACTTGCCGCAATATGTCTCCTTGCTGCCTCCACTTTTAGATATGTATAGAGTTCATCATCGTGAAATACCACTGTCATTCTTCTAGTCATAGTGCCCTCCCTTAGCATGCATACATACTTACATACATATAGGCATTCTAACAATGTTAGGCAAGGACGTCAAGGTGATGTGATGATTGAACGAAACAGCGGACTGTGCAGTTTTCTAGTTGCCTTCAAGCACCGGGTAATAAACTCAATCTCGCGCTGGCTTAATTTGTTCACCCCGTTAGACCCTCTTTCAAACGATTTTTCAAATATCGCTTCCCCATTCCTGTTTTCAGATACTTCTCTCTCCGAAAA